>JGI24696J40584_12961331_pt1 | contig 13703 bp, 14 predicted proteins | sample TergutCo191P4_FD_40584 | JGI IMG/M metagenome (IMG submission 40584)
TCGAGAGCCAGCGCCGGCCCGCCGCCGCTGGGCTCAGAATTCGTGAATCCCACGGCCGGGCCCTCGCCCCCCTCCGGCGCCGGATCCAGCTGCTGCTGATCCGTGGTCCAAACGAACAGGAAATTTGGCTCAAAGCTGCCTGTCGGGCCCTGGGGGCCCGTTGGACCTTCGATGCCCTGGGGACCTGTAGGTCCTTCGATGCCCTGCGGGCCGGTTGGTCCTTCGATGCCCTGGGGGCCTGTAGGTCCCTCGATACCCTGAGGACCTGTCGGACCTGTTGGACCGGTCCCGCCTTCACCAGAACCACCGCCTGGAGGGCCTGTCGGTCCGGTTGGGCCAGGGATGCCCATACCAGTCGGTCCTTCGATGCCCTGAGGTCCAGTTGGTCCTTCGATGCCCTGGGGTCCAGTTGGACCTTCGATGCCCTGGGGACCTGTTGGTCCCTCGATGCCCTGAGGGCCTGTTGGTCCTTCGATGCCCTGAGGACCTGTAGGTCCCTCGATGCCCTGAGGTCCGGTTGGACCTTCGATGCCCTGGGGTCCAGTTGGACCTTCGATGCCCTGGGGACCTGTTGGTCCCTCGATGCCCTGAGGGCCTGTCGGTCCCTCGATGCCCTGAGGGCCGGTTGGTCCCTCGATGCCCTGGGGACCTGTAGGTCCATCTATACCTTGTGGGCCTGTGGGTCCCTCGATGCCCTGAGGGCCTGTTGGTCCTTCGATGCCCTGAGGACCTGTAGGTCCCTCGATGCCCTGAGGTCCTGTTGGTCCTTCGATACCCTGCGGACCAGTTGGGCCCTCGATGCCCTGGGGACCTGTAGGTCCTTCGATACCTTGCGGTCCGGTTGGTCCTTCGATACCCTGCGGGCCTGTGGGTCCTTCGATGCCTTGGGGTCCAGTCGGACCTGTTGGTCCGGTCCCGCCTTCACCAGAACCACCGCCTGGAGGGCCTGTCGGTCCGGTGTCACACATGCCGTATAACAAACAAAAGAAACCACAACCACAATTAAATAATCCAAGCCAAGCTTCATTGCTTGGTTTTTTCTTTTTCTGTCCCGCTTACAACTCCGTTCTACCCATGCAAGACAACACATAAAGATGGAGTGAAAGCACCACCACCGCCTTTGGAAACCATATAACACCACACCTTGAAGCAGAATTTTGTCTATGAGATAGAGGGGTCACGGCTCCTTTTCCTGCGTAAAAACACCCGTGACCCCTCTATCACAACGTTAGTAATTATTCTGTTTGTGTGTTGTGTTATAAAGTGGGCGGTGGTTAGAGAGAGTTGTGTGTGATTAGTGGTGTGGTAGTTAGGGAGGAAGTTAAGAGGTGGTGTCATAGCTTCTTTTTTTTGACTTGGGTAAAGTGTTTGATGATTTTTTTAAGGAGGGATTTTTTGAGCGCGAAAGGCTTAGAGCTACAAGAAAGAGATTATGAAATTTTAAAGCTGGTTCATCGGTTTAGGTTTTGTTTGGGCAGGCATGTAAAGGTACTCTGTGGCTTTAGTGGAGCGAGGGCATCAGACAGGCGGCTAAAGCTTCTTGTCGAGGCGGGCTATTTAGAGCGCAAGAAATATTTGTACGGCATCCCGTACATGTATACCCTCAGTCATAAAGGACGTATCCTTCTTGGCGTAAATAAGCGCGAGGACAGGATTAGGGTTGACCGCATCACCCATGATATTTATATCTTGGAGGCGATTATCTATTTCGCCTTGAAATACGATGTTCCTCTTTCAGTTATCGAGAGTGAAAAGGAACTCCATATCAAGGACGGCTTCGGCATAAGAAAGCATCAGCCCGATTTTGTGGTTAATGTTGCGAAGAAGCGCATCGCTGTTGAAGTGGAGCTAAACCCCAAGCCGAAAGACCGTATGGAGGAAAATATCAGAGAGAATTACCTGAAATACGAGCGGCAGTTATGGATAACCAATAATAGCAAGGTAAAGTCCTTGCTAAAGGGTTTCAGCGGCGAATACTCAAATATTGAGGTCATGCCGTTAGAGGAAATATTAGAGTATGTCAGGGCTTGATATAGCTAGTATCATTGCCATTTTAGCAACGGGCGGAATTTTTATGGGGGTGCTAAAAATGATTTTCGGCAAGCGGAATAAAAGCGAGGTCTTTGACTTCGAGCGCGACTATGCCGAGGCAATCAGTAAGCCCGTGTACGGTGGCGAGAAGCAGACCGAAGAAGCGGTTTTCATCGGCACCTCATCCAACAGAAAAAACGTGTTTATCCCCAGCGATGCGAAGCACGTTTTTATTTGCGGAACTACTGGCAGTGGCAAGACCGTTGCACTGTCCAACTTTCTAGCAAGCGGCGCGAAGTACAGTTATCCTATGCTCATCATCGACGGTAAAGGCGATACCGATGCGGGTTCTCTGCTGGAAATGACCAAGCAGCTTTGCCAAGGCAGGAAGCTCTTTGTAATCAACTTGAACGAGCCAACAACCAGCGATAAGTACAATCCTTTTAAGAACACCAATACGGACGTAATCAAGGATATGCTGATCAACCTAACGCATTGGACCGAGGAACACTATAAATATAACACGGAGCGGTATATCGGGCGACTGTGCAGACTATTGGCGATGCACGGCATAGCAATATCCCTCGATGCCTTAACGCAGTATTTGCCCAAGACTAAATTTATCAAATTAAGTAAGGATGCAAGCGAACAAGGGCTAATGAGCAAGGCCGAGCACTTGGAGGATGTTGACCTTGCTAAGACCAGCGGCGAAATCGCCGAGAATGCAGCGGCCCGCTTTGCTACCATCCGGGATAGTGACCTCGGGCAGATTTTCGATGTATCGGGCATTGACATTTACACTGCCTTGCAGGAGAACGCCATTATCCTCTTTGTGCTGAACCCGTTGCTTTATCCTGAAACGTCCCCACTGATTGGCAACTTAATCATAATTGACAGCAAGAAAGCCGTCAGCCACTTTTACCGGGAAAAGAAGAAGCGGATTTTCTATATCATGGACGAGATTAACACCTATGCCAATGCATCTTTGCTTGACCTCGTGAACAAATCGCGCTCGGCCAATGTAACTTGCGTGCTTGCCACGCAGAGTTTGTCAGACCTCGATAGCGTATCGGAGCACTTCAAAGAGCAGATCATCGAAAACTGCAACAACTACGCCGTCCTTAGACAAAACAGCTCCGTCAACGCCGAGCATTGGGGGAATGTCATCGGCACCCGTGAAACCCTACAAGCGACTTATCAAATCAGCGGCGAGAGCGGCGGTGTTAAAAGCACCGATTTGGGGTCACTGCGAAAGGTGCGCGAGTACATCTATCACCCGGACGATATAAAGCTCCTTAGAACAGGGCAAGCTATTTTTGTTTCGAGAGATAAAATGTTTCACACCCGCATACAAATACATAAACCATTTTAGGAGAATAATGAGTGCTATGAGTGAAAATGAACAATCCCAAGGCTATGAGTTCACGAGCTTTCTGGAATCAAGTGCTGCGTGGCAGCATTGGCTCCAGTCAAACTTTAGTGCCGAGGAACAGACCCCGCAAGAACCTTTGGTCCAAGCGGTTCCTGCGGTCGAGAAAGATACCCCAGCGCGGAAAAAAAGCAATTGGGTGTATATAGCCTGGTTCTTGTTTTATTTCATTTTCTTTTCAGTGATAACCTTCGGCATCGCAATCCCATTTTACATTATCACTGTTATTCTTGCCTTTTCGCCTATTGCTGAAAAGCTATGGCGCAGGGTGTCGGGGGTTCGCCCGCTTCGGTTGAAATCAGAAAAAGACCGTTTGCACCCTTTGTTTGCGGAAGTGTATGTAGCGGCATCTTATGCAGAATTAAATTTATCTGGAAAAATCCGGCTCTATATAAAAGAAGATATGTCTATCAACGTCTTTGCGTTTGGTAAAGGCACGCTTGTTTTAACAAGGGGTTGTATAGAGCTACTAAATGACGATTGCTTAAAAGGCTTGATGGCGCATGAGTTCGGGCATTTTGCACATCGGGACACCGAAGCTGTATTGCTTTCCACTGTTAGTAACTTCGTTATGTCGTATATCATGACCAAGATGACCGACCGCAAGACCCGCTATGACAGCGAGAACAAAGGTGGATTTTTCAAGTGGATACTTGATATTTTCTATTATCTATTCAGGGCAATAGACCTTATCGGCGAGTTAATCCTAAAGCGCACAAGCCGGAGAAACGAATACCGAGCCGATAGCTTTGCCCTTAAAAGCGGTTTGGGCAAGAACTTAACCGATGTTCTGCTAAAAATCTATAGCGTATCGGTTAGTAAGCCACAGAGCGTTAAGGAGCAAATGAAAAGTACGCACCCGGATATTACGCTCAGGATTGAACGGCTTGAAGAAACATTGTATCATTAAAAAACAACATACATAAGGAGTTCTACATCATGGCTAAACAGTGTAACCAGTGTAGGGGAACCGGGCAGATGAAGTGTCCTCGTTGCGATGCTACAGGCGAAATCTCAAAGAGGAGGTGCTATTACTGCCAAGGCAAACGCTATGTTACTTGTACTTTGTGTCGCGGAAAAAAGTATGTTGCTGACTAAATAATTGGGGCAAGGACTACTAAAACGGTAAGCATGGGTCTAACCAACGCTTGCCGTTTTTATTTTCAAAAATTTATTGCTAAACATCCAGTGTTCAGGCATGATAGATACACTTTAATTTGGAAAGGAAAAAATATGAAAGAATACGGCTATATACGGGTGTCCAGTTCAGACCAGAACGAAGACAGGCAACTGCTTTCTATGCAGGAATTGAATATACCACCCGAGCAAATATTTGTAGACAAGCAATCGGGCAAGGATTTTAACCGTCCAAGCTATCAAGAGCTAATGTCGGTTTTAGCTGATGGGGATTTACTGTACATAAAATCCATTGACCGCTTAGGGCGTAACTATGAGGAAATCCAAAACCAGTGGCGTTTGCTTACCAAAGAAAAGGGCATTGATATTGCGGTGCTAGATATGGCCCTCTTGGATACGAGATTGAACAAAGATTTGATGGGGACGTTCATTGCGGACTTGGTGTTACAAATTCTATCGTTCGTTGCTCACAGCGAACGGGATAATATTCGCAGGCGACAGGCCGAAGGTATCGCATCGGCGAAAGCGAAAGGCGTGGAGTTTGGCAGGCCGGTCATCAACGCCCCTGACGACTTCCCGCAGATAGTGAAGCGGTGGGAAAGCGGCAAGCTCTCTATGGATAAGGCGTTGGCTACCCTTGAAATGAGCATTTCAACCTTCTATCGGCGCAGACGGGAACTGAACCTTGCCCTGAAAAATGGGCAGAATAAACAAGAAAAATCGTTCAAATAGTATACCTTTTGAACGATGACTTACAAGACCTATTTTAGCTTAATACATGGCGAAAAGCAAGCATTTTTTAAAGAAAATGCCTGCTTTCGATGCTATTACTGCGCTTTTGGCACCTTTGTCAAAAGGTATACTATTTGATTTAGCTTACCCCTATGGTTTACTCGCTGAACGCTGGCAAAAATCTTTAAAGGAGAATGATGATGATAAGCAAATGGGGAAAGCAGGTTCTATCGGTGCTGTTGGCAGTGGTTCTGGTTGGCGGAGTGCTACCAATGGTAAGTGTCCCGGCTAGTGCGGCGGTAGGCTACGGCTCAACCGGGAAATTCCTCGCATCAATTGATCCGCCAATCGCGGGATCGATCCCGATATCCACCAGGGCGCAATTGGAGGCCATCAAAAACAACCTGAATGCGAATTACTACTTAACGAGAGATATCGACCTAGCAGGAGCGGAGTGGGTACCGATTGGGACTTCCAGCGCTCCCTTCGGAGGCTATTTCGATGGTCAAGGGTATGTTATAAAAAACCTTAAAATCACAGGAGGAACGTATGAATATAATGGTTTGTTTGGCTATGCCTACTCCAATGATATAAAAAATGTTGGCCTGGAGGGCACAGATATTAACGTTACTCGTGCTTCCTTATCTGATTATAGTATTTACGCTGGAGGAATTTGCGGCTCCAATGCATCTATTAGTAATTGCTATAATACAGGTGATGTATCTGGTTCCGGCGCGATCGCTTATGTTGGTGGAATTTGCGGTTGGAACCGGGGAACAATAGAGAATTGCTATAACACCGGAGAGGTGGTTGCTTCAGTTGTTTACCCTGTTTCATATGGGCAATGTGCCAGAGCAGGTGGTATCTTTGGATTTGGCACAACACTTGATTTTGTGAATGCCAACAATTGTTTTAATTCAGGAAAAGTATCTGCCGTAGCGTCCAGAACTTCTAGATATGAATGGCTTGTTGAAGCTTGTGCCGGAGGAATTGGCGGTTATGGCGGAACGCAGGAATACTGCTATAATACAGGAGTTGTGAATGCAACTGCCACTTCTACTGACATTGATCGTGGACATGCTTCGGCACATGTAGGCGGTATTCAAGGTTATGGAACCGGAGCAAACTATTGTTATAACATAGGAACAATCTCTGCTGAAAATATATGTACTTCCTTGCCAGAAACTTACGTTGGAGGAATTAGCGGACAGGGAAGAGGCCCGGCCAGCAACTGTTATAACATGGGAGCATTGTCTGCATCTGTTTCCCCTGCTTCCGTAGAACACCCAAATTACTATCCATGTGTTGGGGGTATTTTTGGATATGACAAGTGGGACGGTGGTCCCACTAGTAATTGTTATAATGTGGGGGGGATAGCTATTTCTGGTGCACCCTCCTCCTATGCAGGGGGAATTAGCGGTTACTCAAGCTGCATAGTTAATAACAGCTACGCCTTAGACCTATATAGTAGCGATAAGGGGAGAAAGCTCAGTTCGGATCAAATGAAACAAAAGGCAAGCTTTGAAGGCTGGGATTTTAATACCATTTGGGATGTATCTCCGTCCGTCAATAATGGATATCCGTTCTTGAGGAGTGTGCCGATAGATGATGGATCATCCATTCCTCCACCTTCTGTTTTGGTAAACAAGTCAATTTTCTTCGCCACAGAAACGAACAACAAATTTGCGAGTGTACCTATCGACTTTAGTGACCGCTTATTTAATAACGGCGCAAGTACCTACAGCCATGATTTAGCCTTAGCTGGTTCAGTATTATCTGCTTCAGCGTACATCAAAGAACATATAAATGAGGGATTAGGCCAACTCGAATTCGAACATATTGAGCAATCGAACTATGCCCCTGATGGTTCTCGTGACCAAGTTGCCTATTCTTTCGGTGTGAAGCAAATTACCTGTAATGGTAAACGATACAACCTCTTCGCCATCATTGTCCGTGGAACAGTCGGCAAGGACTGGTACAGTAATTTTAACTTAGGGCGGGGAAATACCCACGCAGGCTTTTTGGCCTCATTTGAGGATCTTTATAGAAAAAACACAGCATGTAATTTTGTGGACTATGCTGAAGACATCATGAGCAGAAGTGAGTATTCATCAAACGAAAACAAAATATTCGTTACCGGTCATAGCCGAGGAGCGGCTGTCGCAAACCTAGTAGCTGCAGAATTAACTTCAAGTCAAGAATTTGCGCTAAAAGACCATATCTACGCATACACTTTTGCCACGCCCAATGTTACGAAAGATAGCGAAGCAAAAAACACTGCAAAATACTCTAATATATGGAACTTTGTAAATCCAGAAGATTTCGTTCCGTATATGCCGTGTTCTGTTGATGGTTGGAATTATTGGAAGTATGGAACCACAATCGCATTTGAAAGCTGGAGCGGAAAAGCCATTGCTAACTTAAATACAAAGTTTAGAGGAATTACGGGAAATAGCTTTAGTGATTATTCATTTGCTTGGCATGGGGCCGTACAAAACTTGGTTAAAAATCTCCACAAGGTGGCGAAAACATCAAATGATTTTTATGATAATGAACCACTTGTTGTATCTTTGGGTAGATATTATTCCCTTGATAGTTTCTTCTATGATATGGCCTCATATTTATCTGGAGACTTAAAGAAAAGCGATATTAGCGATATTCTTAAAAAACTAGCAACATCGTGGCATTATGGCGCTATTGCACGTTTCTTTATTGCAAACAGTGGAATTGGTGATAATGTTATTTATGCCCATGCCCGAGAGACATACATCGCTTGGGTTCAGTCAACAGATGCAACCATCCAATTTTCAACAAATATCTCTGGTCGCTACGCACGTATTGCCTGCCCAGTGGACGTTGAGGTATATGATGATACTTCGCTTGTCGGAAGAATTACTAGCAACACAGTGGACGAGAGCTTGCCGAGCAACCTATCTCTAACAACTATTGATGATGAAAAATATATTTATCTGCCACCTGGCACAAATTACTTGTTGAAGCTGACGGGCACGGATACAGGAAGAATGGACTACACAATTGAGGAATTAGATATTCTCACTATGCAGACATCAGCAGCGAAAAGCTTTACCAATGTTGCCTTGACTGCCGATAAAATGATGATGAGCACGGTAGGCGGCTCCACTGCCGTGCCCAACGTGCAGTTGCTTGTAACTAACAGCACTGGTACGCCGATAGCTTCGGTGAGTACGGATGGCAGTGAAACGCCTTTGAACAACCCCGACAAGCCTGTTAAAGGCATTTTTGGAACCAACGCCAAATGGTACGGCGCATGGTGGCATTATCTTCTGTTCTTCTTCTGCTTTGGCTTCATCTGGATGTGGTTTTAGACACTAGCATATAACAAACAAAACCCCACTATTCCTCGCAAAGGAATAGTGGGGCTATCAATTTAACTTTGGAGGGAGGTGTATTCTGTGAAAGAAACGGAAAATGCAATTAGTAACACAAAACCAAAACGCAACAGTGAATTTTTCGCTATAACGTCGTTTATTTGTGCTACTATTCCGTATATACTTTTTGGAATTGGTTCTACCATTTCTATCTTTGATAATAAGGTGCTAGCTGCTATTATATATCTCATTTATGCACCTTTCTTTATGTATCCAGTAGCGATTGTTTCTGTGATTTTGGGAATTAAGGGGTTAAAAACTGAAGCTCGAACTTTTTCGTATGTTGCTCTTGCTTTAAACATATTGCCGCTAATTTGGTTGCTTGGCTATTGGGTTATAGGCTAATACCCATTTAATCTAAAAACAGCATTCAAGGGACTAAGGGCAAGTATGCCTTAGTCCCCGCTTCAATTATGTTTCTTTGTTCGTTGTCAAGGTCAGGTAGTATTTTTTCTCTTTAATCCTTTATGAGAAAAAATCTCCACCTTTCCCCTGACAAGGCATATGCTGACAGATATTTGCCACCTAAATGCCACATCTTTGCCACCTAAATGCCAGACTTTGGCCCTCCCTTTGCCCCAAAAATCTGTTATAATTGGTATCGTTGGGACAAATCCCAGCACAGGAGGGAACTCGTTCAATACGTGTTCCTTTTTTCATGGAAAGCGGGGCAATAGAAATGTGAAAATACAAAACAAGACAATATAGCTGTATGTTCGTCAAATAAAGACAATATCCAACAAGGGTGTTGGGGTACAATTATGCTAAGGGGGAACACAAATGAAAATGTCATTAACGGAAAATTTAGATAGTTTCAATTTGAAAGAAACAAAGGATAAGGTAAGTGATTATTTTGCAGATTTACAAAAATTAGAATGGGAACATGCAAGGCTAAATGTTCAAAGCGGGTTGATTGCAAAATATGAAGCTTCTGAAGAAGAAAAAAAGCAAGCATATGTTGCGGTTGGTCAAGACGATTTTAATCTATCAGCCAAAGCCGAAAAAAGTGAGGAGCTAGAAAAGCATTTAGCAAGTTACTATTGGGCCAAAAGTATCTTAACAGAGCAAGAGCAGCTATACATAACGGAGTATTTTGTAAATGGTAAGTATACTGATGAAGTCGTGGGCCTCTTGGGCTATAACGGTCGTGATGATAGAGGCTTTAGAAACTTAAAGCGAAGGGCGATTTATAAGTTTGCTTATGTCTTAAATTTAGTAGTATAGAAATCATTTAGGGGGAAAAGAAAAATGATAGACAATCATAAAAAATTAGTAGATGAAGTAATAGACTTTTTATTTCAATGCGAAGTGTTAAGCGATCCTATTACACCAAAGGAAGAAAGCAGGATAGCAAAAGGTTTAATGGGGCCAACATTTGTTGAGGAGCTTATCGGCATCTTGATGGATTATGTCAAATGCAATAAAAATGTAAATTTTAAAGCAATGAAAGCATTGTACTTGAAGCTTAACGATTTGAGGTTTGACCTTGAATATGCAAGGAATGACGGAATAAATGAAAAGCAAGTTGAGTATAAATGAACAACCACAAATGCTTTTCAAGGGGGAGATGGCTTGATATCCAGAGTGGAGCTAGAGAGGCTCAAAACATTAGATATAAAAGAGATTGATCCAGAGGGGTTACAGGAACTAAATGAAGTAAAGCTCTATTCGGACTTGCCCGTGCAAGAACGTTTAGAGCTTTTTCTATGCCAGATCGGAAATCCTTATTGCTTTAAGGTGAACGGAACGCCTGTACAGGTTTCCTTTTCGGACGGACGCAAGACCCTTGACGAAGCATTGAATAACTACTTCACCAATCGGAGCGACTATGATAGAATGTAGTTATTGTGGTTGTGTGTTATCAAGGAGAGGAGAAACATGGATAATCACAACAACTTAAAACCTAATCTTAGCGCATATGCGCATTTATTCGACAGGCTGTCATCGGGCAATCCGACATGGCTTATCGGTGTATATGTCAGACTTTCAAAAGAAGATGGCAATTCTGTAAGCCTAAGCATCATTAACCAAATCAAGATGATAGCGCGGGCACTAAGAACATTTGACGACTTTAGAATCGTCGATATTTATATCGATGATGGCAAGACTGGCACGGACTTTGACCGAAGCGATTATGTAAGACTGGAAGAAGCTATTTTCAGCAAAGAAGTCAACTGCATGATCGTCAAGGACTTGAACCGTTATGCAAGGAACATCGCTGACGGAATAAAGGTGCTGGATGATTTTGTGCTGAAGCATAAGCTCCGCTTTATCTCGCTCGGCATACCCGAGATTGATACTTATAAAGACCCGACAGCGATTTCAAGTGCCGAGGTATACGGCGCGTTAAACGCAGCGGAAGACTTTGCAAGAACAACCTCTAAGAAAGTTAGAGCGATTAAAGCGATAAAAAGGGAGGACGGCGAAAAGAACGGTGGTTTTCCGCCCTATGGCTATTTGCCTAATCCTGATGGTGAGCACTGGCTCTATGACCCTGTAGCTGGAGAAGTCGTCAAACAGATATATATGTGGAGCGCAGGCGGAATGTCAGATAGAGCAATAACAAAAAAGCTGAATTCACTTGGCATTCCAAATCCGACAGCATATAAAAATTCAATCGGCCTAAAATACTGCAATTCGCACTCTGCAAACAATAGCGGGCTATGGTGGCCTCAAACAGTAAGAAGGTTGCTTGAAGACAAAACCCATATCGGCTGTTCTGTTCAGGGTAAAAGCAGTTCATTCGACCACAAAAGGCACAAGCAAATCCCAAATAAAAAAGAAGACTATGTTATTGTTGGAGGTTGCCACGAAAAAACGGTATCAGACGATTTGTTTGATACCGTAGCCCAATTAAGAAGTGGGCGTTCAAGAGCAACAAAAGAAGGAACAGTTCATCTATTCGCGGGCTTGGTTTATTGCTCGAATTGTAATCTGGCAATGAAAAAAACCAGTGCCAGAGGCTACAATTACTTGGTATGCAAGACCTACCTATATTTAGGGGAAGATCATTGCACTCGCAGACGAACCATAAGGTTTGAAACTTTAGAAGATATTGTACTTGCGGTAATACAAGCTCAAATTGGCCTTGTTGCCGACTTGCAGGCCATCGTCGGGGAGATAAACGAACGCCCGGAGATTAACAGGCAGTCAATAAGGATAAATCAGCTGTTGGAAAACTGCCAAAGGGAATTCGAGAAGGAAACACAACTACTGGATGCCAGTTATCGTGACTGGAAGAACGGCGATATTTCAAGAGAACAGTATCAGCGCATCAGAGAAGAAACTGAAAAGAAGCTTGAGCAAATACGGGCGACTTTGCAGACGCTTTCAGCCGAACAGCTGAAAGCAGCCAAAGGCGTACAAGCAAACAACGAGTATTTTGAACGGTTCTTGAAATATCAGAACATAGAAGAGTTAGACAGGCTCATGCTTATTGAGTTGATTGACAGGATATACATTAACGAAGATAAATCAGTGAAAGTCGAATTCAACTTTCAGGACCAGTATTTGCGGGTTATGGACTTTGTCCAGCAGAATACAGTCGAGCCAGATGTACCGCTTAGATTAACGTTAGAAAAGAAGAACAAAAGTTTATAATATTATGTTTTGTTATATGTAGTGTGTGACGTTGGGCCAGGGATGCCCATACCAGTCGGTCCCTCGATGCCTTGCGGTCCGGTTGGTCCCTCGATGCCTTGCGGTCCGGTTGGACCTTCGATGCCCTGCGGGCCGGTTGGTCCCTCGATGCCTTGCGGTCCGGTTGGTCCCTCGATGCCTTGCGGTCCGGTTGGACCTTCGATACCCTGCGGGCCTGTGGGTCCGGTGACGCCTTCACCAGAACCGCTCCCCGGCGGCCCAGTCGCCCCCGTGGGCCCGGCAGGCCCAGCCGGACCTTGCGGGCCGGGCCTGCCCTGTGGTCCCCGCTGGCAGCGGCAACAGCAGGAATTACAGCCGCAAGAGGAGCACATATTCTGCCGCGTGGTTCCATCCCAGCAGACAAAACCATTGTTGAAATAATTCATTTTATCACCCTACCTGTCATGTGCGTCGGACGGAATATATGTATTATTCTCTTCCAGTATATGATTTGCCTTTTATGAAGGGCACAAACATTTCTTGCATTTGCATCGGGATTGTTGTATAATTGGGCAAAGGACGCAGGGAGGTGGCGGCTTGTATACAATCGACGCTGTGGAAGAGATGTTGGGACAGATCGCGGATGAGATCCCCGGTGTATTCTTCGAGCGCCTGAACGGGGGCATCACGCTGCTGGAGGCGTGCAAGGAGCATCCGCAGAGCCAGGGGGATCTGTATGTCATGGGCGAATACAGCGTCCAGCACGGTCTGGGCCGCCGCATCTGTATCTATTATGGTTCCTTCATGCGGGTATACGCCAACGCGCCGGAGGACGTGCTGCGCCGGAAACTACGCGAATCACTGCAGCACGAGCTGACCCATCACCTGGAATCCCTCGCGGGGGAGCGCGACCTGGTGGTACAGGATCAAATCGCGCTGGCCGAATACCGCCGTGTCCGCCAGAAGAACGAATAGGGACAGTGTAAAGGCGATTTCCTTGTCGATTTTGCGAAATACGGCGTGAAAGGTAAGGGCAAACTACTTTACATGCATATGCAGCAGGCTTTTGCGGGCCTGCTGATTTTTATTTTTTACAAAAATTGACGTGTTTTATTTCTGCTTTTCTATTGAAACAAGCTATATATAGTGCTATAATAAAAAAATGAAATATGTCGAACATATGGGGGTATCCTTTGAAAAAGGCAGTTAAGATCATGTTCTCCGTCGTCATCACGGCGATGATGGCAGGGCTGGCCTGCTATGCGCTGATAGACAGGCATCAGCTAGTGACGCGGCGCGCCTATGGTGGAGACGAATTTGTCTACACCGGCGCACTGCGTAACGGGCTCTTCAGCGGCGGCGGCGATATCTTCTTTGCCGACGGC
>JGI24696J40584_12961330_pt1 | contig 13697 bp, 12 predicted proteins | sample TergutCo191P4_FD_40584 | JGI IMG/M metagenome (IMG submission 40584)
TTTTACTTTCGCTTTGTAGAATGCAGAGAAGATATCCTCACAGAGTTTAACGAAACCTTCGCTGTCGAGACCTTCCGTGTAGAGAGTCTTCATGACACGGAGAGGGAGGTTTTTGTTTTTGATGATTTCCCTGATTCCCTCTTGCAGGCTCATCGATTTTGATTTACTGCAGAAAGGTGATCAATTATGCTTTGACCTATTACCTCGCCTAGTTTCACAGGAACAGCATTTCCTATGTGTCTAGCTAATTTTGTGATACTGGGTGAATCGCCATCAGCAAAAAACTCATAGTCATGTGGAAACGTTTGGAGTATTGCCCCCTCCCTTAGTGATAGACCCCGATCCTGCTCGGGGTGCCCAAATCTCCCAGAACCGAAGTTGAAAAATTGCGTTGTTATTGTCGGGCCGGGTTTGTCCCATACGGCTCTTGCATATACACTCCCATAAGTACTACCAGATTTTTTTTTGTGGCAGGGGGATCTTAAATCATCTGGCCAGTCTAACCAAGTTCCGCCTTGACGTGAATTGCGTATTCTTTTAAGGTTCACCTCCGTCATATTCTGGCATCTGTGCAGTGAGTCGTTTTTTGAAGCGCATCCTGATGAAATCGGTTCAAGATCACCTATTGCATCCCTCACTGTCGACGCTTTGCACCCCGAGTTGGGGGCATTCAACGATATGTGGCCATATTTTGATGCTAATAGTACAAGTCTTCGGCGTGTCTGTGGTATTCCATAATCCTCGCAACGCACCACAGAGTAATTTACATTATAGCCCAACTCGACCAATGTTTTTAAAAAATCAATAAATGGTTGTTTTGAAACTAATTGGGGCACATTTTCCATAGATACTATTTCCGGTTGGATGATGCGTATCAATCGACCAAAGTAACTTAGAAGATGCCACTTGGATGACTCTGACTGATTTTGTTTCTGAGTGAGGCACGAGAACGGTTGGCATGGCGCACAGCCGACAAGAATCCTGACGGTTGCGTTATGGTATTCCCGCAACAATACATCTGGGTTTAGAGAAGTTATGTCCTCCGATATGAACCTAGCATGATTATTATTTTCATAAGCAAATCTGCAACTCTCATCACAGTCAATGCCTGCTGCAACATCTATTCCGGCATTGAGTAGACCTCGTGTCAGTCCACCGACACCGCAAAATAGATCTATTGCTACGACACCGCCTTTGCCAGTATTCACACGTAGTATATGGCCCTCTATGATAAATATTATATCTCATAGGTTAGCATATACCCTCCCCTCAACAAATAATTGTATTGATTCCAAGAAAGAACCTAAATATTTGAAAACTTGAATCTTATATTCATTCAGGTCATCGATGGTTTTTTGTCTGCCCCATTCCGTAAACGACACTTCCCCATGTGCAAGACTATTCCTAGCACTTTTAATATCATCTAAAGCTAGGCCTCCTTTAGAAACACTTGTATCGAACCGTATTCCATGTTTTTTGCAGAAATCCCTGAAATACTCAGAATCTACATTTCCGGCTCTAACCTTTGCGTTCTTCATATCAATATGCTTCTCCTCAATCACCTCTGATACTATCTCGCTTGTAGTGTTCTTATACGTATAGAAAGTAGAATTTTTTTGATATGCCTCTTCTATTCTTGATTCAAGCCAAACTTGTCGTACAGGCGGATTTAATTTTTTTGCGGTAAGTTTATCTTTACAAATAGATGCATAAAGATACTCTGCAGAATTATTCGCTGTGGACTCAATGATGTTGTATAACATCAACACAACATTTGAGTAAAGAATGTTGATAAAATTATCCGAATAAGTACCTTCCTTTCCTTTTTTGTCAATGATTAGTTTTATCGAAGAAAGTGCGGATTCGATCTCAATTATCCTTTCGTTGAATACCTGAGCTGGCTGTATTATTTTTGTCAAAGGGCAACACCTCCTTTCCGAGTAACCTATCTCTCACATACTCAACGCGACCTGCCAGACGCTCCTGCGAATTACTAGCATGTGTCCTTGTATGGTAATAAAAAATTTCGTCATCCACCCAATTCATCAATTTGGGCTCTAAGTCCGGATTCTCCCTGAGTGCGAGGGCGACACCTACAGATATCGCTTCGAATCTAACGCGTGGAACATACTTCTGACCTTCTCTCACAAACCCATTGATAAAAAACCGTTCCACAAAATTGAGCATTCTATGGAATTCATTTTGGAATGCGGACTCATCAAAAGTTTCATTGGAAGAATAGTATTTTGTGAGGAAGTCGTCCACATCGTGTCTGAAACTTTTATAGTCGTTTAAATATGCGAAAAAGCGCAGAACTAATTCTTCATGCTCGAATCTCGTTTTTGACATCCCGCTTAATGGACACAATTTGTTGAATTGCTCATCGTTCGCGCAGGATTCGAGCAAATTTTTGAATTTAGTACCATGGAAAATGCCTCTCCTTACCTCTGATGGTCGTGCGGACTTCCCAGTAGTGTTTATTCTGCTGAATATTTCGCCCCTGATATCTAAAGTTGTCTCTTCTGCCAAAACAATGACCCTCAATATTGTTTTATTAAATTTTCTTTTGTAATATTCTGTGAGGTTTTTGTAGGTACTTCCATTCATTTTGTCTAGCTTCTTCAAACCGCTTAGTTTGAGGTCTCCGTTCATATATTGCTCCAGAGTCCGTGTCCTTTGAGCTCCGTCGATTATCTCAAGCCTGCCTTCAGAAGTTTCTGACATGAACATAAACGGTATTGGCAACCCTAGAAAAATTGATTCGATAAACCGACATTTGTCTTTGCTACTCCACACCGACCCTCTTTGGTACTGATATGGAATCACCATCTCTTCTTCCTGATACTGATCCACAATATAGTCGATCGCAAAATCTCTTGTCGAATAGCTAACTTCCTTCCTGACGTTGTTAATTTGATTGACAACGTCCGAATCTATCTCTTTGGCTTTTCTTCCCATGTTATCATCCCTCAAACACATAACCGCTGCCTGCTGAAAATGTCTGTTCACATCTAGTAAAGAGAAAGTGTTTTTCTTCGTCTGCCTCATTACCTCCATTTTCAGTTTCTTATGAGAGTCATGGATGTGTCATTATATCAAATTACAGCAATATTTCAAATGCACAGAGTTTAAGAGTTTCTATAGTAAAAAGGTGCGATGCGAACTACTGAACCACATTTCATTATCTTATCCCAGAAAATTATAATAATAACTAGGGGATACAAGTGAACGCTGGGCTCGTGGTCTAGGGGTTATGACGTCGCCTTGACATGGCGGAGGTCGCCGGTTCAAATCCGGCCGGGCCCACCAGATATTCCATCTCAAAGGATCACAAGGTTTTCACCGATGATAATGTCGTCCTGCTTCTTTCTTCCGAGTATTTCCTGTATCCTGGAGCTGTGAAGCCCTTTGATCTTTTCCACTTCATCAGAATTATAATTCGGAGTTCCTTTTGCGATTATGATGTCGCCGCATTTTATGTCGATAATATCTCCTTTGGAGAAATGCCCAGAAACTCCGATGATCCCTATCGGGAGCAGGGACTGGTGGTTCCGTATCGCTCTTTCCGCCCCCTCGTCGACAATAATACTTCCTTGTGATTTCGCAGATTTCAGCCATCTTTTCTTTTTAGACATCTGCGTGTCTGCGACGAAGATGGTCCCGATATCCTCTCCACCAGTTGCTTTGGAGATCGCTTCCTCGACGACGCTGGAAACGATTATCATTCTACATCCTGCGTCTTTGCATATCTCTGCAGCCCTGATCTTCGTTTTCATACCCCCGACACCCATTCCGCTTACAGTGTCTCCGGCCATTTCCTTTATTTTCGGTGTAATCTCCTCAACAACAGAAATGAACTTGGCATCCTTGTGAACATTCGGGTTCTTATCGTACAGCCCATCAACGTCCGATAGGATTATCAGAAGATCAGCATCCACTCTGCTGGCTATCATTGCAGAAAGCGTATCGTTGTCCCCAAAGACCGCGCCGATCTCTTTGATGGAAACTGCATCATTCTCATTGAATATTGGGACTACATTGTGTTCAAGAAGAGAATCGATCGTGTTGTTCAGATTGAGCACACTGTCCCTGTCTGAATAGATGTCCATTGTAAGAAGGATCTGAGCGACAAGTAATCCTTGCTGCTGGAAGCTTTCGTTCCATTTTTGCATCAATATGCTTTGGCCAACTGAAGACGCCGCCTGGCGCATCGGGATGTCGTTCGGGTTCGGTTTTACACCTATTGCCTTGAGCCCTATTCCGATCGCCCCGGAGGTTACGATCAGAACCTCTTTCCCTTGATCCTTGAGTCCTTTGACCTGTTTAGCAATGGAATCCATCATCTCTTTTGAGGCGGTCGAACTGCCTTTGGTAATCGATGTGGTCCCAACCTTGATCACTATCCTCTCGACTTCGCCAAGGAGCTCTTTTCTTTTCATTTGAGATCACTGACCGTATTTTTTGTTCATTTTTTTGTGTAGGAATTTCTTCGCTTCCTTCCCTACGTAGTCCTTTACGACCTGTCCGTTGCCTACGAGCACATACTTGTAGCTCATCAATCCTTCCATCCCTACCGGGCCTCTTGCATGAATCTTGTTGGTGCTTACTCCCACTTCTGCGCCTTTCCCGTAACGGAATCCATCGGAAAATCTGGTTGATGCATTGATGAAGACATCAGCTGAATCTACTGATCTTACGAACTCAGATTGTTTGTCTTTGTTTTTGGTTATGATTGCATCCGTGTGATGTGAACCGTGCTTATTGATGAAGTCGATCGCTTCCTCTAGATTATCGACAATTGCGATCGAGATTATCATGTCGTTGTACTCTTCGTCCCACTCGTTTTCATCGGCGTCTTTTACAGAGATATCTTTTGGAATTGAGTTTTTGGACCTCTTGTCTGCTCTGATCTCGACGTTGTTCTCTTTGAACAGTTTGGCCATTCTCGAGAGGAACTTGTCTGCTATCTTTGAGTTCACAAGCAGCGTTTCCACTGCGTTACAAACAGCTGGATATTGTATCTTTGAGTCCAACGTAACTGCGAGCGCGAGATCTATGTCTGCCTCGTCGTCAACGTAGATATGGCATATGCCCGATGAGTGTCCCAGCACCGGGATCTTGGTGTTATCCTGAATATACTTTACCAACTGATACGAACCTCTCGGGATCAGAAGATCAATGTATTCGTGCATTCCCAGTATTTGGTTGATGTCCTCTCTTGTTTCCATCAGCACGAACGCTTCCTTCGGAACGCCTGCTGAGGCTGCTGCTTCCGTGAGTACTTCAAACAGGACTTTGTTCGAGTTGAATGCTTCAGATCCCCCTTTGAACGCTACGCCGTTTCCGCTTTTCAGACAGAGGGACATGATCTGCGGCACTACGTCCGGGCGGGATTCGAAGATTATCCCAAGCATCCCTATCGGGCTTTTTATTTGATAAAGGATCAATCCCTCATCAAGTTTTAGGGTTGAGATAGTCTCTCCAACCGGATCATCGAGCTTTGCAACATCATTTATTCCATCGATCATTCCGGAGATCTTCTCATCGTTGACCTTCAGCCTCTTTACGAGAGAATCCGACAACTCGCCTTTCGCAACCATTTTCTCTGCGTTTGCGATGTCGATAGCGTTGGCAGCCAGGATCTTTGCCCTATTTCCATCTAAAGCCTTTGCCATCGCTTTGAGCGCATTGTTCTTTGTCTTGGCATCAAGAGCTGCAAGAACCAGTGCCGCCGATTTGGCTTTCTTAATTTTTGAGATGATCTGAGACATGATATTGAGATACCTTATGACATTCAGGTATTAAGTTATTTTATGGGGCCCGGATGAACGCACATAAGTATGAAATGGTCCACATTCAACCAAGCGCAATTGAACACTTTACTCTGTTTGATCCAACACCCACTTTAGCCATGAAGTCACTGTCCCTGCCCTTCTGTTAGGGGTGCCGCTATCCTCTTTTTTCCTTGGAGGATAGTACCTATGAATAAGATTCGCAACAAAATCTTTTGATGGCATGTCGCTATTCAATTTAACATATTTATACGCATCATGAAAAACAACATCTTCGAAAATTAATGAAAAAATCTTTTTGTGCTTTTGTCTGTATGGCATTCTCATTATTTCTTTGCCAAGATCTGTCAGAGAGACTACACCTCTAGCTCTCCTTTCAACGATTCCTAAAAAGCTTGCTGCAGTTACATAGTATGATGTCTGTCGTACATCGAATTGAAAAAATTGTGTAATCTCCTCCGTTGTCATGGTTGTGTTTTCAAATAAAAGTTGCATTAGATCTAGTATCCTTTCAAACTTATCTGCCTGAGGAAAAGTCACATTTGTACACAGTTTGGGGTTAACATTAGAAAAAACCTCATTGACGTCATCCATTGTAATTCTTTCATCTGCAATAACGTATTTGCTTGCGTTCAGTACTTTCAGAGAATTTATGCTGTCTGGATCTTCAAACTTGCACACAAAAATGTAAAATGTTGAATCAGTATAAACCAAAAATACAGGAACCACTTCCTTAGATACTTTCTTCGACCAAAGTTTATAGGGATAGTATAACTGGCGCAGGTTAATTTGTTCAACATAACGATTTTTTGCCTCAACGATGAAAATTCTATCTTCTGACTCAAACCCTGCATCGATTTCTATTTGTGAGTTTGACACAACTATTATTTCAACACCTTTCTTCCCCTCCCTCATATCTTTTAAATTTACATTGAAGGAGAAATTTTGAGAACTCATTCTTCCATTCAAAGTAAAACTAAGATCGTCTGTTTCCAATGCGCTCTTTAATAACAAACTATTAAATGCAAAAAGTATAGCAGATGATTCATTGTAAAGGTTTTCTGGATCTAATGATTCAAGATCTATTCTTTCGATCGAGATTGGAGCTGTTTTTTCATCATATTCTATGGCCGCATATAGGTCAAACTTGCCTATCAAATACTCATTCCTGGAAACTGATATTAACGATAAATTTTTATCTTTAAATACTTGAGGAAGACTTTGATATTCGTCAAAATATGTCATTAACCGCGGTTCTTTGAACTCTTTTATTTGATCTGCAGTTATTTTAAAAATTCCATTTTTTGATACTTCCTCAGAAATATCATACTTCTGAAATAATTTTTCCCATGCATCATCTCTAGCAGATTTTTTCATTTTTTGGCCCCCCAGTTTATTACTACCACTTCATCAACTAACCCACGGCCATTTGGATCTGAATTTATTTGACGGCTTGCTTTGATTTCTTTTGGTTCGTACTCTTGATACAACTTATTGATGAAATCAGTTGAGGCATTGCTCAATGTACACTTTACTCCTTTGTTCGTAAGTTTTTTGAATACATTGAAAAGCCTTTCCTGCTCCCTCTCATTAAATCCACCTGATTGGTAACCTGTGAAGTTCGTGTTGTCTGGACTGTGATATGGTGGATCAAAATAAACAAAATCGCCTTCAACACACTTTTTCACACATTCTTCGAAATCTTTGCATTCCATCTTAATGTCTTTTTCGTTTAGAAACTTCGAAACAGCACTCAATACATTTTCATTACATATCGCGGGGTTTTTGTAGTTACCGAATGGAGTATTGAAATGACCTTGAGAATTTACTCTATAGAGCCCATTGTAGCATGTCTTGTTTAAATATATAAACCGCGCAGTTTTTTCCACATCCGATAAAGAGTCATATATTCTCTTATTGCGATCCTGTTCGCGAATCACATAGTAATCTGAACCATTGTTCTTCTTTTCATATTCTTTCAGCTTTGGAATCAGTTCATTCAAATTATTTTTGACAATTCTATATGTTGTCATTAGGTCGGAGTTGGTGTCATTGATCACCGCTTTCTCGTACCCATGCTCAAAAAACATCGCTCCCGCGCCGATAAACGGTTCGTAATATGTGCCAACGTCTGCCTTTTTTGGAAAATAATCCTTTAAGTCTCCTTTGAGCTGCCCCTTTCCTCCTGCCCACTTTAAATAGGGCCTAACGAGCGGATTTTTTGTCATGGCTATCGTTTTTCCATTGCAGAGATGATATATAAGTTTCTGAGGGGGGTCCCCGAAAGTGACATCGGAGCCATGTATTTGAAAGACATTACATAATACTTAGATCTTTCTAAGAAAATCGACTGAGCTGTTAGGATATTTGTTTCTTTCATTTGAATTAAACTTCCTGAAAATGTACAAATGCTCATGCGCTGTCAGTAAAAAATTATTGGTATTAAAACAATAATGATTATTACTCTGGCAATTCCATTCGACCTTAATGATGTCTTCTTTGAGAATAAACCCTGCCTCAAGGAACAGCAGCATTATCCTATTCGAAATTGGCACATAGTGCCCCTTTTTGTGTGTATCTCCAACTAAGATGGCGCAATATTTTCCATTCTTTAGAACCCTGTAGTACTCATTTATTGCTTTGAAATACTCTCTGAAAAAATCATTTATTTCCATCCTTGATAAATCACCTTCAATCGATTCACTGTATTGAATTATATTGGCATACGGAGGATGTGTTGCTATCAGATCTACAGATTCATCGTTGATCAACGTAAGGTCTCTTGTATCTCCAACTGACACCGAATGAAAAGTTTTTGGTAGATTTTCTTCGAGAATAGGCATTTTTAAGCGATCTTTGACAATCTCTATTGAAACAGGATTAATATCGTAGGAAATGGAGTTCCTCCCTGTTAGAAGACACTCAACGGGCGTAGTTCCGCCCCCCACCATTGGATCAAGTACCAGATCACCAGGGGAGGAGTATAATTCCAAAACATTTCTTATAATATATGGGGACCAATTTCCTCGATACTGTGGCGTGTGTGATGCCCACTCTCCCCTTTCTTTAAAACTCCACACTGTCGTTTTTTGTTGTAAGAAATCCCGTGGTTGTAAAAAGAAACATTTTGATTTTTTATAAGCTTCCCACGGTTTGATCGTTTTCCCTGCGACAATGCCCGTACAATCTTCGGCTGTTTTTAGCATAGTTAGTTAAAAAAAACTGCCTTATATGTCATATCGTACTAATGTTATACTAACTCCCACAATACATGTCGAAAGATTCTTCTCTCTATCGTAAAAAGATTACGATTATCCTTTTGGCCATTCTTTGAGTGCAATTTCACAAAGGTGTTCTTGTCTCTTTTTTATTGATGTAGGAGTCCATTCTTTTCCATACGCCCCCTCTGCAATACGTAAATTTTCGCTGATTTTCGATTTTTTGTATTCATTGATCTTTTCTTCAAAGATTTTGTTAGAGACGCTTTTGTTTATTACATCCGAAAGCAGAGTCTGATTACCGATCATATACAAATATTTCTGATAAACTTCATCTGAAGTCTTACAACCCCATTCAGCCAGTTGCTCTGGTTCGAACGAAAGATCCCATTCCTTTATGTCCACAGGCATTATGTGCTCCACGTTGACATCTTTCCTGCTACTTTTTATCTCCATCTCCAATCCAGCATACTCAGAGGAATAGAGTCTTTTTAGAATGACAAACGTCTTATCGGCCTTTGGCTCATACTGCCTAAACCTTTCTCTAAATATAGAATCGCCCATTATTTTATCCATTATCTTTTGGGTGATTTCTTTTACTGCTGCCTCGCCGTTCTTCTGAAGGCATAATGAAAGATCGTTAAAAAAGCGTTCATATTGGTTTGGATTTTCTCCACCTATGGTTATATTTCGAATTACCAGAGATTCAATGCCCTTAATCATCCCTAGGATTTGTTGCTCCTTCACTTTATTCCTCACTGCTGAGATTATTAAGGGGTAAAAGGACTGCGCACCTATTCGTTTAAGTGTTAAAATCCTATCTCCCAGTTCATCTGTTTCAAACACAGACCTATTATCTTCAGGCGAGCGTAGAAATAAATAAACCTCTACTGACCGGAAAAGCTCATCCAGAAAGATATCTACGTCCCATGAGTTTGTTGTTTTCCTTTTTACCTCATAGAATAGATCCTTTTCCCTCACGAAGTTGTATTTACTATTCCAATAATATCTTATGAATTGTGTAGGTTTACCACTTGGCGTTATGTTATTTACCATTTTCACCCACTTTTCTGCCAACCCCGGATCTGTCCTTTTTATTGCCAAGAAATAATTTTTAAGCAGGTCTGCAGCTTCCAAATCCTTTCCCCTTGAATTTATTGTTTCAAAAATCACATATGCCTGACCAGCATCCCAGGTCGTTATTTTACAGACGTAAAACTCCTCAGTAAACCGCCTGAAAAAACTTTCAATTTTATTAAACAACTCATGCAGATTGTTTCCACATCCCGCAAGTTCCTCTTTGACCATTTTGTAAATGAGCGAGCACGCTTTACTTATTTTTTTGTTTGATGGGTTTTCGTCCCTTTTTGGTGTAGTCCGATCTACAGTTTTCTGTACATGCTCTAAGAAATATTGTTGGTTAACCCCACTTAATGTTAAGTTAAATGATGTTCCACCTTTTTTCTTAACCTCCCCGACATATTTCTTGTCGAAGTTATCGACGATATACTCATCAATTACCTCTTGTAGATTTTTTTCCGTCTCTATCCCCCTGTCACAGCTATTTGAAATTTCTTTTAAAATATCCCTCAGGACGGATAGGAACATTACCGAAGTTGCCATTCTTTGCTGGCCATCTATAATGTCGATATATTGAGCATTTTCCTCGGTCGGCTCTTTGCGCACATGCAATATTATCTGACCAAATAAGTAGTATTCATTTTTTGACTTGATGTGTTCGAAAAAGTCTTCAAGAAAATCCCCAACTTCATCTTCTTCCCACGCATAACCCCTTTGATATGGTGGAATTGTCAACTTTTCCTCCAAAAGGTTTTTTATCGGCCGACCTTCCCAATCTGGCTTATTCATGAAAGAGAGAGAATTTTTTACGTAAATAATAGTTTAGATCAAGAGGCTGTGGGGAAATCTTGTGTGTTCAAAGTTTTTGAATTACTCTGAACAAGACCATTATGCCACAGCCGGTGTGCTGAGAAAGATCGCATCTGCTGCTGCCACCGGAGGCGACCGGGCGACACGGGGTGTTTCACAACCAACAACGGCAAATAACCCCCGGGACATAGGCTGTGCTGACGGCACATCCGCTATCAGTCGCATGAAAAACCGATGTGCGCCACCCTCTTTATGTGTAGCCTTTGAAAAGCGTCGATAAAAACTGCACGCACACGAACCTGCATCTCACGCGGGCCTCTTCACATAATGCCTGGACGCGTTCGACTCGGAGGCCCTTCACGAAGAAGGAAGGAGGATATTCGGGAACGGCATGGGGATACAGATGCTGCCCCGAGAATGCGAGCCCAAGTCCGGGAGGAGCGCGAAGCAGCATATGCCCGACGGGAGGTACAGAAAGGCACGCGCGAAGGACTGGCCGAGAGCCCGTACAACTACAGACCGATCGAAACGATCAATTCGACGATCAAGCGCACGACAGGGGACACGGCCTACGGAAAGAGCATGGCAAGCATCGAAAAAGAGATCCTCTGTACGGTATTGGCACACAACCTGAAGCTGTTGCTCGTTTCGGGGCTGGTCAGATGATTTCCCCAAAGCCATTATTGCCCATGAATTTTATACGCTGAGAGTTATTCAATCCCATGGAGAAGTACAGGCTACTAAGCGTAAGTGATTATCAAAAAGCCATTCGTTTCCTTTCAAAAGAGGAAATGGACATCCTATCGACCGTATACAACTCCCCTATGCACACCATTTCTGCAAGGGATCTTTCAAGCGCTTTCGGTAAAAAGAGTTACCAGTGGGCTAATTCCAACATAGCAACAATCGGGAAGAAAATTTCTGAGTACACAGGCGTCAGCAATCCAGATTACAAAAAGGACATATGCCCGGCGGGGACTTACGAAGGTCCAGCATACTTCATGTTCGTCGGGCCTTATTTTATGTGTGAGGGGAAGAAGAACAAAACTCCAAACGGCTGGGAGATGACCGATAACCTTTGTAAAGCAATAGAGGCGCAAAAAAACTCCCAGTAATAACCGGTTGCGAGCGAAACAGAATCAGCATTTAGAGAGACATACCTGCATTCTTGCGAATGAAAATAAATATTCTGCTTAACCATACCTTTGACATGCGTAGCAGAAACAGACATAAGTGGACTCGCAGTGACACAGTTCTTGCTTTAGAATTATATTGCACGGTCCCGCAAAAAGAAGTTACGATAGACCATCCGCGACTTGTCGAGCTTGCGCATGTGATTGATATAACGCCCGGCAGTTTGTACATGAAATTACAGAACTTTAAGTCTTGCGACCCATCATACACTGTCGACGGAAAAAAGGGGCTTCCGAACATAACCACCCTTGACAGGGAAATCACGGCCAAGTTTCTGCATAATCAGAGTGAACTTGCCGCGGAAGCTGAAAAGATAAGAAAAGAACTTGGTTTAGTAAACACAAAAAAAGAGAGACCGTATTAAGCTAGACATTGAGGGGGGGCTTTCCGAATGATGTTTTAAATAGAATAATTTGATTGTTGGAGACGGGCCGAGGTAATCTAGTCCGGTAAGGTGGCGGTCTCGAAAACCGCTGGCGTTTCGCCTCGGGAGTTCGAATCTCCTCCTCGGCGCCATTTCTGCTTTAGCGATTTTCTAGCACCTCAAGAACTGTGTTTGCGCATCCTGTGGCATTCTTTTTGATTTCTCCGCCCCAAAATCTTAAGACAACATACCCCAGAGACTCCAGTTTCAACATGACCTCTCGGTCTCTTTCCATATTTCGTTCAATTTTTGGAACCCAGTATTCTCTGTTGGACTTGATGCTGTCCTTTTTATTCTCCCAGTCATACCCGTGCCAGAATTCAGAATCACAGAAAACAGCAACCTTTTTGCCTTTGAAAACTATATCCGGACGGCCGGGGACGTCAGAACAGTTTTTCCTGTAACGGGCGCCTCGCTTCCATAACTCTCTTCTCAGAGAGAGTTCGATAGTTGTATCCTTTGAACGGATGGCCTGCATATTTTTGCGGCGCTGGTCTGGCGTGTGATTATCCACAACCCATATACAGCCATAGCCTTCTATAAAGAAACGATGGTCCGATGTTTAGTTTTTTATAGTTTGCAGCAATGTACAACGGGGCGTCGATGTCCAAGAAAGAAACCACATATACTGTAGGTAGTCTGTTTGCAGGGATAGGCGGAATTTGTATAGGGTTTAAAAACTCAGGGTGCACGATTTCTTGGGCAAATGAATGGGACGCTGCTGCTTGCAAAACATATAGGCACAATACTAAACTACTAGGCAGATCCGTCGACTTGTACGAAGCCGATGTCAAAGACTTTATCCCCCCGAAAACTGCCACGACTGTGGACATTATTACTGCGGGTTTTCCATGTCAACCCTATTCTCCAGCAGGCAAAAGGGGCGGGCTACTAGATGAAAAAGGACGCGGAAGGCCGATGTATGCCCACATATTAAGAATTGCAATGATATGCGGCCCGCGCGTAATATTTTTGGAAAATGTCAGTTCTCTCGTTACAATTAATAGTGGAAAAACATATAATTTCATGATCAATGCTTTGAAACATATTGGATATGAATATGTCTTCCTTTTCAAACTAAATTCAAAAGATTACGGCGGGGTCGCTCAGTTCAGAAACCGCGCATACGTTGTTGCTATAAAAAATAAAAAAGATGCGGACAATTTTAAAAAAAACAGT
>JGI24696J40584_12961329_pt1 | contig 13693 bp, 14 predicted proteins | sample TergutCo191P4_FD_40584 | JGI IMG/M metagenome (IMG submission 40584)
CGTAGTATCCTCCCCCGCCTCCGCCGCCTTTGCCTCCGCCGGCACCGCCGATGCCCCAAGAACCGATGCTGCCGGGTACAGAGCCCCCGCCGCCGTTGCCGCCACCAGTCTGCGTGCCGCCTCCGCCCGGGTGTCTGGTGCTTATAAAGTACCCCGAGCCTCCGTTCGCACCTCCTCCGGCGCCGCCGGCCGTGGTGCTGCTGCTGCCGCCGCCTCCGCCGCCGGCAATGATGACCCTGTCTGCGAGCGTGTCGCCGCCTATGCGGATATCGCTGGCACCGCAGCCTCCTAGTTCTGAGGCCGATGATAACGGGCCTCCGCTGCCACCGCCGTTGGCACCGCCTTGTCCGCTGCCGCCGCCCATGCCTCCAACGTGATAGTAGGCCGTAACGATGGAGGCATTGTGCGTGGCATCGTACCAGCCGATGGATATGCCCCCTTTGGCATTGAGGCCGTTGTGCCCTCCTCCCAGAAGCTCGAACTTATATATCTTTCCGGGCAGGAGATCAAATGTATCTGTTACCTCATTTACGCCGTTACCGTCGACGGTGAAGAGGACCAGCTCATTATGCAGGTCCGTTGTCGATAATCCTATCGTCGCCCCCGCACTGTAGTTTTCATTGCTGTCCTGAACGACTGCGAATGTCACAAACAAAAGTGCGGCTACAATGAAAAAAGCTGTCAAGACGCCTTTCTTTGATCCGGGCCTTGCCGGGCATCTTTTCTTCCCGCCGCTTCTTCGGGCGTGCTGTCCTCTGCTGTTATTGCTCATGCGTACCGCCCCCGATCATGGGCCGGACATGTTGCTTTCTAGCAGGCAGCACTGACAGATGGTGTTGAGTTTTCTTCCATTTGAATTGCCTCCTCTGTGGGTGCGGTTACCTATGTGTTCGGACCGCGCTATATAGTCGAACGTAAGCTGAATTTCAGCAGTGCGCTGCACCCCTCATTTTCGGATGGCAAAAGACTCGGGCCGTTATATAACTACGTATATATAGATAACGCCAAATATTTATATAACATCATCAAAAAATTTAGTTTCTTATCTCAGCATTTTCTTTGCAAAACTGCATGTCGGCATTACGCTCAGGCCCTTCTTTCCGGCATACTCCGTTGCGGCGGCGATCAGGACCTCTCCGAGCTTATTCCCCCTCAGCTCTGCTTTGACGACCGTATGCTGAATGTCCAAGCATCCGTTGTATATCTCATACGTCAGATATCCTCCGGCCTGCCCGTCCACGATAAGGTTGAACCTCAGGCCTTTCTCATCATGCTCTATCCTAGCATCCATACAAAGGCATCGTATCTTCGATATATCTCTATGTCCGGCACTGATGTCTGCAGGACTATTCACTTTGACCGTGAGACATGCGCAGCGTCGGCCTCGAGACAAGATAACAGCGAAGGGGCACACAGGCCGTTGATATTTTTATGCAGTTCACTTCTGTTTCGCTGCCGAACTGCCGCTCTCAGCGTCATCGGCCTGCAACCTTTTCATCTCCGTGACATATTCTCCGATTTTCCAGAGAGAATACAGCGGTATGTGCTTCACGACGCTGCCCATATTCCTTCTGGCAGCGGTCGTGACGGCAACCTCAGGATCATATGTTCTTATGTATTCTGCAAGACTTTTCGACCTGTTGCTTCCGGCCTTCGCTTCTATCGGTATCGCCATTCCGCCGATCTGCGCCACGAAGTCTACCTCGGCATCGTGATCGGACTTCCAATAATAGGGCACATCATTGATGAGGGAGATAAGTTCAGTGAGAACATAGTTCTCTGTTACGGCACCTCTGAAATCATCATATTCCTTATTCTTGCTGAAAAGGAAGTCGGATGGTATTTTTGCCATCTTCCTCAGTATCCCTATGTCGGCCATGTAGATTTTGAAACTGGCGCTGTCGGCATGCATTGACAGCGGGACCTTAGGCCTGTCCGTTCTCTTTACTTTGTATATCAATCCTGCATCTACAAGCCATTCTAAGGCATCCTCCAGATCTTTGGCTCTTGCGCCTTTCTTGACATGGCCGAAAACGAACTTCCTGTTCTCCCTTGCCAGTTGTGCAGGTATCGAGCTCCAGATGAGCGTCAGTTTAGCAAGATGGTCCGATGCGTGTTTTGAAAAATCGTCCGCGTAATCTTTGATGATTTCTCCAAGTATCGTGTCCACTTCTTCAACATCTCTTTCCGCTATCCATGATGCGACTGCGGCCGGCATGCCGCCAGTCAGAAAAAAATAATCCAAATAAGTGTTCAGTTTATTGGTCAGAATCAATGGGAGTGCTTCCGTCGGGCCGTTATTCTCCATATGCTCAACTAAGAGGTCTTCGGAGTTCGCAAGCAGGAACTCTTTGAACGTCATCGGGAACATCATAAGTCTTCTTACTTTACCAACCGGAAAAGAACCCGGTTTGGACAACATCACTCCCAACAGCGAACCCGCACATGCCAAATGATATTGGGGTGCGTTCTCGCAGAAGAACTTCAGAGATGTGAGTGCACGGCTGCACAGCTGTATCTCGTCAAAAATTATCAGCGTTTTTCCGGGTTCGATCTTTTTGTTGCGTGCAAAACTCAGATAATCAAGTATTCTTTTCGTGTCAAGGTCCTTCTGGAAGGTTTCGTGAAGATCGGGGTTGTCTTCAAATGTGAAGTATGCAACGTCATCATAGTTTTCTCTTCCGAACTCTTTGAGTATGTATGTTTTACCGCATTGTCTGACGCCTTGTAACAGCAGGGGTTTTCGATTCTTGCTGTTCTTCCATTTCAGAAGATCTCTGTATATCTCCCTTTTCATCAAGCATGCATTACATTATACCTTATTAGTGTTTTGCTGGATTGCATTTTCCATATGAAATAATTGGAGTTTTACTGCATTTTCCCTATGAAATAATTGGAGTTTTACTGCATTTTCCCTATGAAATAATTAGGGTTCTGCAATGGTTTCCGCACTATGCCCAGGGCCGAAATATTTACCGGCTCCGTCCGCTCAGGACTTATGTTCCGCACCTTTTGACAAGATGGATGGTCGAAATGAATTTTTCGAAAAATGCCTCTTCATGCAACAATTTAATATCTCCTTCAAATTAACCGTTCTCAGCCACAGTTTAAAAAACCGGAGGCGGTGGAAGCTATGTACGGCAAGAGCATAAGAATGGAGAGGATCATTGACAGGAAGACCGGCAACAGCGTCATTGTTCCGATGGACCACGGCGTTTCCATCGGGCCGGTGGAAGGTCTCATCAATATGAAAAAGGCGGTCGACGACGTAGCGAACGGCGGTGCAACCGCCGTTCTGATGCACAAAGGCCTCATCCGTTTCAGCCACCGTAACTTCGGTAAAGATATCGGTTTGGTCCTGCATCTGTCCGCTTCCACAGACCTCGGCGTCACGTCCAGAGATAAAACACTCGTCGCCAGCGTCGCGGAGGCATTGAAGATCGGCGCTGATGCCGTATCGGTACATGTCAACGTCGGCGCCGAGACGGAGGCCGATATGCTTTACGACCTCGGGATGATCGCGGAAGAGTGCGCCGAGTGGGGAATGCCTCTCATCGTGATGGCGTACCCGCGCGGACCCTCCATCAAAGATTCATACGATCCGGATGCCGTGGCGCACGCGGCCAGAGTGGCGACCGAACTGGGCGCCGACATAGTGAAGTGCAGCTACACGGGGGACATCGACTCTTTCAAAAAGGTCGTAAGAGGCGCTTTGGCGCCCGTTGTCATCGCCGGAGGACCGAAGATGAAGTCCGACCTGGACATACTGAACATGGTGTACGATTCCCTGCAGGCCGGAGGAAAGGGAGTATCCATCGGAAGGAACGTGTTCCAGCACAGCAACGTCGAGATGATGATGCGCGCTATCTCCGACATCGTCCTTCACGGCGCGACCGTCAAAGAAGCGCATAAGCTGATCAAGTGAAGAACGATGCCCAGAACTCATCTCTGCGCTTCCCTGAGCTCCGTTGAGGACAGGGACCATATTGAAAAAGCCGACATCGCAGAGGTAAGGCTCGATATCCTCGGCCGCGTTCCCGAGATCGGGGGAAAAAAGATCATCGCCACATTCAGGGATGTTCCGGACCTGTCGGTCCTGCCCAAGGGGTTCAAAGGAATGATCGACATCGGGGAGCATGATGTTCCTGACACGGATGCGGAGGTCATTTCCTCTCACCACAACTATGATTCGACCCCGCCCGCAAAGGAAATAGCGGATCTTCTGAAGAACATGAAAGGGGACATCGTAAAGGGCGCCTTCCGAGTCAATTCGTTCTCCGACCTGAAAACCCTTTATGATGTTTCGCGGTCGATCGAAAAAAGGCATGTCCTGCTGGGGATGGGGGAGCTCGGCGCGGTCACCAGGATCAGGTCCGGCACGCTCGGGAACGAATTCACCTTCGCATACGTCGGAACCCCTACGGCCCCGGGTCAGCTGAGCCTGGAGGAAATGTCATACCTAGGCGACGACCCGATGGTGGCCGGTATCGTCGGGCATCCTCTTGAGAAGAGCCTTTCCCCGATGATGCATAATGAGGTCATGAGCAAGATCGGGTTCAAAGGGGTCTATCTTAAATTCGACTCGGAGAGCCTGGAACATGTCGAAGATGTCATCCGGGCCTATAACATAAAAGGATTGAACGTGACCATCCCTTACAAATCCACAATACTCGGGCATCTCGATTCCGTTGACAAGGATGCCGAAGCGGTCGGCGCCGCGAACACCGTAGTTAACGACAACGGGAAACTGAAAGGATACAACACAGATATCATCGGGATAGAGAACGCAGTGAAACTTGCAGGGTTCGATCCCAAAGGCAAAAGAGCGCTCATCATGGGGTCCGGCGGTGCGGCTCGCGCCTGCGCGTTCGCTCTCAAAGAAAAAGGATGCCGCGTCACCGTAACGGGAAGAAATGAAGAGACATCGCGCTCTCTTTGCAAAGATCTCGGCTGCGATCTCCAGCCGAAGGACTCCGTCGCCCTCATGCTGCATGACCTTATCGTCAACTGCACCCCCATAGGGATGTACGGCTCCGGGGAATATCCCGTCAGCATCTGTCAGCTTACTCCGCACCACACCGTGTTCGATATGGTCTACGGGACCGAAACACCCCTTATATCAAAAGCAAAGGAGACCGGCGCCGGGATCGTGTCGGGAGAGGATATGCTTGCGGCGCAGGGCGCCGCATCGCTCGGGATGTGGACCGGGAAAAAGGATCTGTTCAAATTAATGAGGGAGGCTCTGAATTGATAGGAAAAGGAATATCATATGGCGCAATCACAGTGATCAACGCAATGCCGTGCGGGATCGGCTCGACCATCGGCATCACTTTGAGGACCGATGCCGTCTTTACCCCGACAGGCGAGACAAAGGACGTCGGCATAAGGAACGACCCGTCCGAGAACAAAGAGATGGCAAGGATCTGCGTCTCCGAGACATATAGGAGAATGGAGATCGAAGAACCGGAAGGGTGGCTGCTGAACATTTCCTCGGACATCCCCATATCCCGTGGGCTGAAAAGTTCAAGCTCTGCGTGCAACGCGATAGTATCATCGGTGCTGAGGGCGGAGAGGTTCGATATGGACGCGATCGACAGGATACTGTTAGGCGTCGATTGTGCCAGAAAGGCAAAGGTCACCGTCACGGGCGCGTTCGACGATGCCTGCGGGTGCGAGCTCGGAGGCCTCGTCATCACCGACAACATATCCGACTCGATACTTTTCCAGGACGACATCGGCGAATACGACGTCCTGATCCACGTTCCGAAGAATAAGATCAAAAAGACGGGGCTTCCGTTGGAAAAACTGAAAGGCATATCGTCAGAGATAGAGGGCCTGATAGAAACGGCAAGAACGGACCCCTTTAAAGCAATGACAGCAAACGGCAGAGCGGTCGCTTCCGTCTCCGGGATAGACAATGTCATTTCCGACATAGCGCTTGAGAACGGCGCTCTGGGGGCTGGAGTGTCCGGTTCCGGACCGGCCGTCGCCATTGTCCTTGAGCACGGGGATGCGGAGGATTTCATAAAAAGAACGGGATTGACAGGCCTGCTCTTTGCCAGAACAAGAGGTATGCAGCCATGAGGATGGCATTCAGCGGAGGGAGCCTGAAAGGGACCGTGAGTTCCCCTCCGTCAAAGAGCCACACGCACAGGGCGTTCTTCCTTTCCTCCATGGCGGACGGGGACAGCAGAATAACCAACTGCCTGATATCCGACGACACCCTTTCAACTCTCGGGGCCACGGAATCCATCGGCGCGGCCGTTCAGAGAAGGGGGGACGAAGTTCTTATCTCCGGAGGGAAGCTGCATGCTCCGAAGGGAACGGTGGATGCCGGAAACTCGGGGACCACGCTGCGCATATTCTCCGGCATAGCATCCATGTTCGACGAATGGGTCACGGTCACCGGCGACGATTCGCTGAGAAAAAGACCGATGGGCCCGCTGTTGGAGGCATTGGGCAGAATGGGCGTCGAATGCCGTTCCGACGGCGGAAACCCTCCAGTGGAAATAAGGGGGTCTAACAAAGGAGGAAAGGTTGCGATCGAGGGGGGCGTAAGTTCCCAATTCATCACATCCCTTTTGATCACATCCCCGATGCTGGCCAATGATGTTGAGATAGAGATCGAAGGCAAGACCGTATCGGAGCCTTACTTGGACGTCACCACTCATATCATGAGATTGTTCGGCGCCGATGTGGTCAAAGAAAAGAATATCTTCAGAGTAAAAGGCGGTACAGGGTATCGCCCGTATGATTATGCCGTGCCGGCGGACTTCTCCTCCGCCGCGTTCCCGCTCGTCGCCGGAGCCCTGGGAGGCGAGGTGACCGTGAAGGGCCTGCAGATGGACGACCCCCAGGGAGACCGAGTAATAATCGATATCCTGAAGGACGCAGGTGCATCCGTTTCCATCGCCGGGGATTCCGTGACAGTGAAAAAGAGGGATCTCAAAGCACAGGAGATAGACATAGGGAAATGCCCCGACCTGTTCCCCGTGCTCGCGGTGCTTCTGAGCACCGCCGAGGGAACCAGCAGATTATACGGCGCGCCGCAGCTCAGATTCAAGGAGAGCGACCGCATCAGGACAACGGCGGACATGCTGAAGGCCATAGGCGCCGATGCCGAGGGGACCGACGACGGCTGCGTCATCAGAGGAAAGAAGAAGCTTGCCGGAGGGGTCGTGAACAACGAAGGGGACCACCGCATCATGATGGCGGCGGCAGTAGCATCTTTATTGTGCGAACGCCCTGTAGTAATGGAGGAGGCGGAATGCTGTTCGGTCTCATACCCCGAATTCCCCGAACACATGAGGTCTTTGGGAATGAAGGTCGAGGAGAAGGATCCATAATGTACCAGATCGGAAGTTCTGTTGTGTTCACTCTGTACGGAGAAAGCCATTCCGAATACATAGGAGGACTTATCGAGGGCATTCCGAAGGACATGATCATCAATGTTGATCTGATCAACAGGGACCTTGACCTAAGGAAACCGACCAAAGGCATCGGTACTCCTAGGACCGAGCCGGACGAGGTTGAGTTCCTCTCCGGCATTTGGGACGGTAAGGCAACCGGGGAAAAGATACATTACAGGATCAGGAACACCAATACCGACAGCTCAAAGTACGATGTTTTCAACAGAACTCCCCGGCCGGGACACGCCGACCTTCCCGCTTTGGTGAAATTCCCGGACCATAAGATCAAAGGAGGCAACCAATTCTCAGGAAGGCTTACCGTTTCGATAGTCGTGGCAGGCAGCATCGCGAGGCAGTTCATCTCTCAGCACGGGATCAGCGTGGCCGCTTTCACAAGATCCATCGGAAAGATAAAGGACGAGGAAGAGCGGACCTTCGAAGACGCCGTCGGATCGAAAGAACATCCGACGATGGCCGCCACCGCAGAACTGGATTCCATGATGACCCGGGAGATATTGGACGCTTCTGCGGACGAGGACAGCGTCGGAGGCGTTATCGAGTGTATAACGACCGGCCTCCCGATAGGCTTGGGCGGAACCTGGTTCGATTCTCTCGATGCCGATATAGCAAGGGCGGTCTTCGGCATCCCTGCATGCAAAGGCGTCGAGTTCGGCAAAGGATTCGAGCTCACGAAGATGAGGGGATCCGAAAGCAACGATCCGTTTTATTACGATGAGGGAGTGAAACTGCACTCCAACAACATGGGCGGGATATTGGGCGGAATGAGCGACGGCGCCCCGATGGTGTTCCGGGCGGCCTTCAAACCCACTCCGTCCATAGGAAAGGAGCAGGACACGGTCGATCTTGAACTGATGGAGAATGCCAAGGTGAAAATCGCCGGAAGGCATGACCCGTGCATAGTGCCGAGAGCGGTCATTGTTGTTGAGAGCGTCGCATGCCTTGTCCTCGCGGACCAGATAATAAAAGAAGAACGGTGATCCGGCGTTTTACCGAAAGCCTCCTGGCTGTCCAAGGATACTGGCACAATGTCGGAAAGTGATTTCGATTTTAACGCGCCTCAATCTCTTTCAACATCTTCTCGCAAGCGTCTTTCAGTAACGGAATCTCTTCAGTTATTGTAAGCCATATTTTGGTAAGGTCTATCCTGTGGTACCGATGCGCGATTATGTCCCGCATACCAGCTATATTGCTCCATGGTATTTCCTGATGTTTGTTTGTCAATTCATCGGACAGGTCCTTAACATTCTTTCCGATCTGTTCGATACAGAATGAGCAGGCATGCTGACATATCTTGCTGTCCAAAAAATCCTCCATATCATTTCCCGTCTCTTCTATTGATTGCTTTATCTCATTGCAATAGTAAAGGATCGTTCTCAGCAGGAGGACATCATTGCGCATAAAGTTCAATTCCCTCTCTCATCACTATATCCAGAAACTCATCTTCAAGTGCTTCTTTATCTACTATGTCTATTTCGCACCCGACCGCATCGCGCAATTCACGGAAGAATCCTGACAGGACAAACAGCGTTCTTATCTTTCCGGATTCGATACAAAAATCGTAATCGCTGTACTCGTTGTAATCTCCTCTGGCAACTGAACCGAAAAGATATATCTTATCCACGCCGTACTTCTCTGCCACTGGCCTTACTATCGCCCTCAGTTCTTCAACGGTGTACCTTTTGCGAGTTGCCATGACCATAGTGTCATATCTGTCTCGTATTGTTTAAATCTTGTCCGTATTTTCTGAGAATAAAACTGCTAATCGATCACGCAGCTTGGCAGCACCATTATGTGCTGTCCGGTGACCACATCGATCATTCGCGTCAGAACCGGAGAAGATATGATGAACGCCGAAAACAAGACGTTCGTATCAAACATTATCCGCATTGCGTTCTTTCCGCATTTCCGAAACACTAACATACTAACTGTACACATTAGGGATACATACCTAAGCACTAATCAAAAACCAGTGAGAAAATGCCGATAGAATCTTTCTACGAAATGTTGGTAATTGATACGCCGGAAAAGGCGAAGAGATTAGTGGAGGCCTTCGAGGCCGCAGAACGGAGAGGCCCTTACACACCCAAACATGATGTGATGAGGGAGCTTGAAGAGGGCAAGAAGATCATGAAAGAGTACTTTGAGAAATGCAGAGCGGAGGAAGAAAGGAGCGGCCCTCAATGAGTCCTGTGTTATACAGGCTTCATGATTTGATTTCTGAAAGCGATGGAAACAGCCTGCGGTCTTTACTGTCATCGTTCACGTGCTCAGCCGAACCTGCTGCCGAAGATTTTCTGAAAAATATCGCCATCAGACATGAGAGAAATGCCGTCTCCAGAACATATGTGTTTCTGGAACAAAACCGTTCGGACAAATATGTTATCAAAGGATTCTTTACCCTTGCCGTCAAATGCCTTGCAGTAAATGAGTGCCACAGCATTCCGGGAGATGTGCTCGAAAAGATGAACGTTGATCATGGGGTTGCGCAGGCATATCTGCTGGGGCAACTAGCAAAGGCAGACGGAACGGAGAAATGGTTCGGAAAAGAAATGATAGAACATGCCTTTGACTTCTTCTCTAAAGGCAATGACATGTTCGGATGCATAGTGGTCCGCCTTGACTGTAAAGACAACCTGCTCGGATATTATGAATCCTGCGGATTTGCTCTGACAGGCAAGAACAGCAACGGAACCCTGAACCAGATGGTCGCCATCATCTGATCTCTCTGAGAAAAGTGAAGGTCTTGGAAACTCTGTTACTCCAGATACGCTCCGTTGGCCCCGTTGGTGACCAGCTTCCTGTATCTTCTCTGAACTCCCGTCACCGGGCGTTCGACAACCTTCACTTTAGAGAGGCGGTCTTTCATCTCCTGATCGGAGATCTTCACATTGAGCTTCCTCGCCGGGATGTCTATCTCTATTATGTCGCCGTCTTTCACAGCGGATATCGGGCCTTTCTCGTAAGCTTCCGGCGAGACGTGGCCTATCGCGCCGCCTCTTGTGGCGCCTGAGAACCTTCCGTCCGTTATCAGAGCAACAGAATCCCCGAGGCCCATTCCCATTATCAGGCTTGTCGGGGACAGCATCTCCGGCATCCCGGGTGCGCCTTTGGGCCCTTCATATCTTATGATGACCGCATCTCCCGCAGATATCTTCCCGGATGTGATCGCTTCCGTCGCTTCTCTCTCGGAGTCGAACACTTTAGCTTTCCCCGTGAATCTCATCATGTTCCCGCTCACGGCCGCCTGCTTTACGACTGAACCCTGCGGCGCAAGGTTCCCTTTCAGTATCGCTATCCCGCCCTGCTCGTGGAAGGGTTTGTTCAAAGGCCTCAGTATCTCATCGTCCAGGACCTCCGCCTCCTCCGCGATCTGCATGACGCTCTTTCCGTTCACGGTGGGGGCGTCCTCTATCAACCCCTTTAATCTTTTCAGGACCGCCGGCATTCCTCCCGCATTGTCGAGGTCGCGTATCGAGAACATCCCTGCCGGCCTGAGGCTTGTGATGTGCGGTATCTGCCTGGATATCTCGTCGAAGAGATCCAGCGTCACGTTCTGCCCGAACTCCTTGGATATAGCGGGGATGTGGAGCGCGGTGTTGGTGGACCCTCCTATCGCCATGTCCACACGGACAGCGTTCCTGAATGACCTCATTGTCACTATGTCTCTCGGCTTGATGTCCTTCCTGACCAGCTCGACTATTCTTTTGCCTGTTTCCTTTGCGATCTTCAGCTTCTTCCCGTCCACCGCCAGTGACGTTCCGCAGCCTGTGAGGCTCATTCCCAGCACTTCGGTGAGGCATGCCATCGAGTTCGCTGTGAACAGCCCGGAACAGCTTCCTTTCCCCGGGCATGCGGCGCACTCTATTGTCTTCACGAAGCTCTCGTCCACCGCGCCCGCGGAATACGAACCGAGCGCCTCGAACACGGACTGAAGGTCCAGGGACTCCGCGTCGCGGCTTCCGGCCTCCATGGCGCCTCCCGTTATCAGGATCGCCGGGACGTTCATCCTTCCAGCTGCCATGAGCATTCCCGGCGTTATCTTGTCGCAGTTAGTAACTCCGACCCAGCCGTCGAACGCATGGCCTTCGACCATCACCTCGCAGCAGTCCGATATGACTTCCCTTGATATCAGGGAGAACCTCATCCCGTTGTGGCCCATCGCTATGCCGTCGCATATCGCCGGGACGCCGAAGGTGAAGGGTTTGCCTCCCGCCTCTATTATTCCTTCCCTGACCGCTTCCGTGATCTCATTGAGGTGGAGGTGGCCAGGCACGATGTCATTCCAGGAGTTGGCTATGCCTATGAAGGGCTTCTCGAAATCCTCGTCCGTCAGACCGTCCGCTCTCAGCAGGCTTCTGGCGGGTGCGCTTCCTATTCCTTTTCTGATGACATCGCTTCTCATCGGAATCAACCTATCTCCACAATGAACGATGATATATCTAAATGATTGTCAGATGTTTCATTCATATTCTTCAAGAAGGAAATCGAGGATATTCACCACTTTTATTCCTTCGATGTTTTTTGCCGGGTACAATTCATTTGTGATTATTGTTTTCGGATGATTGTCGCCTGTTGAGAGGAGCGATCTTATCTCGCGTTTTTTGACCTCTTCATCGTACAGATTGTCAATGACCTGATAATAATGCCTGAATTCTTCTTCTTTGACAATGAAATCTATTTCCTTGCCGTCTACCTGACCGACGACAACTTCTTTACCCCTTGTGAGCAGTTCCAGGAAGACCAGGTTTTCCAATACTCCTGATCGGTCTTCTTCGTTATAGCCGACAGCATTGTTCCTGATCCCGAGATCGGCCGCATAAAATTTATCCGCGGTCCGGAGGTACTCCTTTGCCTTGATATCATATTTTTTCCCCCTGCACACCAGGTATGCTGTCTCAAGGTAGTGGATGTACGTATCTGCTGTCATTGGGTGCGTTCTTCCGCCTTTGCTTGTAATGTAATTTGAAATGCTCCGGACCGACGTTTGATTACCTATGTTCTTCATCAAAAATCTAGAGATGTTCTTTATTGTGACAATATCTCTTATTTCATTTCTCTCGATCACATCTTTCAGGAAAACCGTATCATATATTCCTGACAGTATCATATTGTGATCCGCTTTGTTGTCACTCTCAAAGAGTGCGATTATGGGGAATCCCCCGTATCTCTTATAATTGTCCAGTGCCTCTTTCAGATCTCCTGTCCTGTCCTTGCCGAATTTAACATATTCTCTGAAAGAAAGAGGATGCATTTTGATCTCCACATATCTGCCGGCAATATGTGTCGTAAACTCGGATGACATCAGACGTGCATTGGACCCCGTTATGTATATGTCTGCACCTAAGGCATACATTGCACCTACCGCTTTTTCCCAACCCTCGACATTTTGTATCTCATCAAAGAAAATATAACTGCCTTTGGACAATTCGATATTGTTCTTGACTTCTTTCAACAGCGTTTCGTAATCCTCTATCCAAAGATGATCGGGGTGATCGAACCTCATATGAAGGGTTTTCTCCGGAGGGACCCCGGATTCAATGATGCGGTCTTTGAACATTTCCATAACAGTGGACTTTCCGCATCTTCTTATCCCCGTTATGATTTTTATAAGGTCTATATCTTTGAATCTGAAAAGTGTATCCAGATACTTGTTTCTTTCCAAATTCTTTGTCATTATGTATGATATATTATTTACGATATTTAAATGCTGTCAAAATGATATAATATATTATCTTAAAATTATTATTTCTTACAAGCATGAATAATATATTATATCACACAGAAAAAATTAGAGTTGATACACTCCTGTTGTTTATAAACAGGCTTCCTCAGCGCATCTTCTTGAGATATTTCTCCGCTTCGCGGTACGCTTCGACCGCCGCTGCGGGATTTTTAGTTCTCATGAACCCGCCCCTCATGCATATGCCGGCCGTGTCTGACGCAAGAACTTCCAGGAAAACATCTGGGAGGATCCCTCCGGCTCCCACCACGGGGATGTCGACCGCACCGAGCATGTATCTGAGAGTAGCGAGACCTTTCGCATTCCTGCATGATTTGCATGTGAGATCGAACACGTCTCTGAATATCAGCATAGTAGCACCCCTCTTTTCGGCCTCCGCCCCCTCTTTGTCGCTGCGAACGGTAGTCAGGATCTTATCGAATCCTTCCGGCTTTGAGACCCTGAGGTCATCGAGGCTCAGATGTATGGACCTCACTCCCAATTCTTTCGCAACATCTGCGAAATTGTCCGCGCAGAACTCCAC
>JGI24696J40584_12961328_pt1 | contig 13690 bp, 22 predicted proteins | sample TergutCo191P4_FD_40584 | JGI IMG/M metagenome (IMG submission 40584)
CATGATTTATATGCTACAGTTATAGCTTCTTATAGAAAAGATTTTAAACCTTCTCAAGCATTAGGAAAAATAAAATGGAATAATAGACCTTTTATTAATATTAAAACAGTTTGGAATAAACAAAATATTTTTTTCTGTATTGATGAATGTGATGCATTTAAAAATAAATCATCCTTAAAAACAAAAGCTATATTTAATACAAAACAATATTATGACTATAAAAGTCTTATAAGTGCTACGCCTTGGATAAACGGTATTGAAGATAGTTATTCTCCTTTAACATTTTTAGATCATTCTATAATTCCTATGACAGAAAATGCTTTCAAATTATGGTTAGCAAAAGATATTGGAAATAGATATGATCCAATGGCAATTAGAGAATATAATGTGAAGAATGTTCAAACAGTTATTAAATCTTATCAACATATTTTTACACAAGTATTAAAAGAAGATTTGGATGAAATAAAAACCACAAAGATATATAAAGATATAAAATTTGAACTTTTACCCGAACAAATGATTTTATATCATAGAATAACTGAAGAGGTTATTAGAATATTACAAGGAGAATATGATAAAATCACATGGAAATTATTAGAACAAAAATTACATCTTATATTAGAAGTTTTTGATAATCCTTTATTATTAAAAAAACGACATTATGATAATGAGGTTATAAATAATATAGTAAATAAATGGACTATTGAGAAAGACCAGAAATTTATTTATTTAAAAAATAAAATTGAAAAATATGTTGAAAATAAAAAGAAACTTATTATATATGATATTCATCCAGATACACTTGATATATTAGCAGAGAAATTTAAAGATTATAACCCACTTGTTATACATGGTAATTTAAAGATAACAAATAAAGAAAAAGATAGAAAAGAAAAAGAAGATTTATTTAATTTTAATAAAGATTATAAATTATTTTTTTTATCAGCTTTTACAAGTGCAAGAGGTTTAAATTTACAATATAGTAGTAATAGTATTATTTGGTATACTTTACCTTTTGATGCTACTCCTGTTAAACAAGGTTCGGAGAGAACAGATAGAGTAACAAGTATAGATAATTCTTTAATAGAATATTTTTATTATCCTTATACTATAGATGCTTTAAGATATTATAAAGCAATGAATAGACTTGAAATGAATAGAAATATGGATAAAGTATTAAGTCAAGATGATTTACATAGATTTTTAAACGGTTCTACTAATTTTTAAAATTAAATTTTATATTTCTATATTATAGAAGTATAAGGAGAAAACTTTTGTATTTATATGAATATTTTAAAGATAAAAAAATTTATTGTATAACCGATACAGATTTAGATGGAGTTAGTTCACATTTATTAACAAGATTTTATATACAACCAATTGCATTTGAATATTATTATACCCTTACGGGTGATAGACAGATGACAGAATTTGAAGATAAATATTGTGATAAATCAGACATAATTATATTTATAGATTTAGCTCCTACTTTAGATTTATATAATCAGTTAATAGAAAAAAATAAAGAAATATTTATATTTGACCATCACGAAACACATTGGATTGAATTAGGAGAACTTATACCTAATGATCATTATTTTTATTCTACAGAATATTGTGCTTCAAAAGTATTTTTTGATGAGATTACAAAAGGAAAACGTATAGGTAAATGCATTTATCAATATGTGGAATTGGTTAATATTTATGATACATGGCAACAACAATCTTATCTTTGGAATGATGCTAAAAAATTACAAGATATTATGTGGGAGTATGTTAATTGGTTAGATGTTGATTTAACAAATAATAATAGAAATGATTTTTTTGTAAATAAACAACTTGAAAAAATTGATAAAGGAAAATATTTTTATTTTACTCAATTTGAAGAAAGACTTTATGCAAAGGCAAAACAAAAGGAAGAACGAAATTTAAAAGATGCTAAAAGATCATTACAAATAAGAATTGATAATTCTGGAAATAAATATGCTTATTTTGAGTGTACTTCAAAAATGTCAATCATAGCAAATATTTTATTAAATGAAAATCCTGATTTAATTTATATTGCAGGTCATCCAACTTTTCCTGAATTATATAGAAATACTCCTAATGGTATGGTTTCATTAAGAAGTAGAGATGGATTTAGAGTAAATCAGATTGCAGAAATATATGGTGGTGGTGGGCATTATCAAGCAGCAGGTGTTGATCTTGGTGTTGAATTATTTAAAAAATTTAAAATGGGAGAAATACATTTAATATGATGGATGAAAAATTTTTAGGTAAATTAATTGCTTATAATGTAGATAGAAATACAATTACTTTAAAATGTGATTTTATATCTCCAAGTAAATTAAAAATAATGGAAGAATTATTTGTAGAAGCAAAAGATGGAAAATATGTTTCATTTTATTTTAGATCAACACAACGGATTCCTAAAACTTATCCACAATTAAAAAAATATTATCAATTAATAAAAGATATATTAAAAAAATTAAATATAGAACCAGAAGCAGATACAATTAAAACTTTTGATGAAGAAATTAAAAAAAATGCTTTAAGATGTGAAAGTATAGTTATTTATGATAAAGAAATTCCTATTATTCCCAGTAAAGCAAATATGTCTATTGAAGAATTAAGTAAGTTAATAGAATATATTTATAATGTATATGGTGAACTTTTAGAGGAGGAAGAATGAGTTCTTTTGGAATATATGATGAATGTAAAAAGTGTTGGTGTCCTTTATGTAGTAAAAGGAGCAATGGTTGTGCTCCTTGTATGGATTGTGAAAGAGAAGCTAAAATTGAATGTTCTGATTTCAAAAGATTTAAAGAAAAAAGATACACACCTGAAAATTCACTTCCTAATTTTAGGATGATAGAAAGTGATTGTTGTTTTAAATGTAAGGAAGCTGAATTTGGATATGAAGGAGAAATAGATTGTAAGATTCTTTTAGAATTAAAAAGAAAAAAAGAAAATCTTGATAAAAATATATGGGTATATACTGATATTTCTCCAATAGATTTATGTGATGATTATAAGGAACGCAAATAATGTTTACTTATATTGAAGAAGATGGTGAAATAGTAGCTATTGATGATCCTCAATACAGTAAAGAAATATCTGAAAAGAGATATAATCTTTTATTAAAAAATAGTAATATACCAGATTTTTATTATACTATAGATTTTAAAGATTATAAAGGGAATAAAGAATTAGAGTCTTTTAAAAAAGTATTATATTATGCTAATAATTGTTATAAGGAAGAATTTAATTTTGTTTCTTTATATATTTATGGAAATAATAATACTCAAAAAACTGCAATAGCTTGTAATATTTTAAAACAATGTATGAGAAAAGGATTAAATGCCCAATTTATTTTAGCTGGTGTTCTTATAGATAAATTAATGAAATTACAAGGATTTAGTCAAGATACAAAACTATATTATGAAATAGAGGTTATTAAAAATTGTGATATCCTACTAATAGATGATATATTTGATCCAAATAAATCTTTATTTTGGAAAAATTCTGATAATAAAAATATGATAGTATCGGAATGGGATATTTTTTTAAGAGATATATTAGCAAAAAAAGTTAAGTTAATAATAACAAGTAATTTTGATAAGACAATAATAAAACAATATTACGGACAATCATTATATGAACTAATAGATAGAAATTTTGTTGAGATTGAATTTACTGAATCAATTAAAGAAGTTAGAAAATTAAATGTATCTGCTGTATTTGAAAATATGTATAATAAGGAGGGAATATGGAAATAGCAAAAATAGTTTTTCCTTTACAAGAGACATTTACTGATTATCCAGATAATGAATCTCAAGCTATTTTAGTTTATTTTTTAGGTTGTAACCATTATTGTGTAAATTGTTATAATATTGAACTTACAAATTATGATAGTGATAAAGGAAAAGAAATTACAATTGAAGAGTTATATAAAGAAATATTAAAAAAATCTCAATCATTAAAAACAAATAAAGTAGTATTTTCCGGAGGTGATCCTTTATATAAAAAGAATTTAGATTTTACACGGAAATTTTTAAATAATTATAAAGATGTTTTTGATATTTGTGTTTATACAGGACATCCTATTGAATATGTAAAAAATAAAGAAATTAAAAATTTTAAATTTATAAAATGTGGTAAGTATAATGGTAATCTTAAAACTCAATCTTTTAAATGTGATGAATATATTCAATTAGCAAGTACTGATCAGGAATTTTATGGTGGAATGTATAATAAAATTTCAAGAAATGGTCGATATTATTTTAAATAAAAATTTATAGAAGGTAAAATATGTTTGAAAATTCAAGTATAAATCAAGCAGTAAATAGTATTTATAAAAGTTTACAATCAAGATTGGTAAAAACTTATAATGTAGATATGGAAGATGTTGAAGATGTGGCAGACAGTATTTTAAAAATTCATGGTATGAGTAAAAAAGATTTTTCTGTTATTGATAAAATTGAAAATCTTATTATAAATAACTTAAATGATGAAAGTGTAGATGATAATAGTAATAAAAATGAAAAAACAATTAAAGGTCTTATAGATGAGGCTAATAATCCTTTTAAGAAAATAATTGGATATAGATTTCTTTATAGAAAAATGATGGAGTTATATGGGAAAAAAGAAGCTAAAAGATTAACAGCATTAATGTATGATAGTACTCTTTCTATGCATGATTCTACAAATTTACTTCTTCCTTATTGTTGGGCGTTTGATGCATCTGTATTAATAGATGATGGTAAATTTTTTGGACAACTCCCATCAACTCCTGTTAAAAGAATAGATTCTTATATTTCTGTATTAAATGAAATAATTCATCAAATGTCAAATCATCTTGCAGGTGCGATTGCAATTGGAACTTTATTTATGGATATTGCTCATTTACTTTTATTGAAAGAAAATAAAACAATAGAGGATTTAAAAGATAAAATTTATAGAAAATATGTTAAAAATCAATATCAAAAAATGGTACATGGATTTAATTCATTAAGTAGAAGTGGAGGAACTGAATCTCCTTTTACAAATATTTCTATATTTGATAGAGCTAAATTAAAAAAACTTGTACAAGAATATAAATGGTATTTTTATGAAAAACCAGAGGATCAAGAATTAAAATATAATGAGGAGTATATAATTGAATTTATAATTGAATTACAAAATATTTATATGGAATTTTTTGATGAAGGTGATCCAAGTAATGATGGTATGCCTTATAGATTTCCTATTTCTACTTTAAATATATCAAGAAAAAAAGATAAGGATGATAAATGGATTATTGAAGATAAACAATTTTTAAAATCAGTTTGTAAAAAAGATATTTATAGATATAATATTTTTGTAAGTGAGGGAGATAAGATTGCCAGCTGTTGTAGATTGATAAATGATACAGAGATGATTGAATATGCGAGTCAAGCAAATAGTTTTGGTGCAGGAGGGTCAATTAGTCTTGGGAGCCATAGAGTAATAACAATAAATTTTGCAAGACTTGCTTTAATAAGTGATTCTCATGCTTCTTTTATAAGTTATTTAGAAGCTCATGTGCATAATGCAAAAAAGATTTTATATGCCCATAAAAAATTATTAGAGAATACAAAACAATTACAAATATTTTTAGCAAAAGATTGGATAAGATTAGATAGAATGTTTTCAACTCTTGGTATAATTGGTTATGTTGAAGCAGAAGAAATTTTAAAAAATAAATTTAAAGAATTAAAAGATGAGGATATGATTGGTAAAATGTTAGAATATTTTAATCATTTTGTTAATTCTGATAATACAGAATTTTCAGGATGTTTTTTTAATATTGAACAAGTACCTGGTGAATCAATGGCACATAGACTTCCAAGAGTTGATAAGTTATTATTTGGAGAGGATAAAGTTCAATATGATATATATGCAAATCAATTTGTTCCTCTTTGGGATACTCAAACATCTATATGGGATAAGATGTCAAAAGACGGTAATTATTTAAAATTATTAACTGGTGGGGGAATAAGTCATATTAATACAGGCGAACATATAACAAGTAAACAAGCAGAAACTTTAATAAATTATGCAGTTGAGTCTAATTGTGAACATTTTGCTATTACAGGAACATTTTGTCAATGTGAGGATGGGCATGTAATAATAGGGAATAGAGAAACTTGTGCTAAATGTGGTAAACCAATTAAAAAGAAAATTGCAAGGGTAGTAGGATTCTTTGTTCCTGTTGCAGATATGAATCATTATAAACAAGTATATGATCATGCAAGAAGAAAAGAATATATGAACGGAGATTTTGATAGAGAAATAATAGGAGCTTAATATGTGGTATGCACTTATTAATATATTGATTGTTATATGGGTTGTAGTTTTATTTGGAATTTTAATTTATAATATATTTTATGGTAAAGATGAAGGGTGGTGATATATGGAAAATATAAATACTTATATAATAAGTGGTTTTCCAGGTATTGGAAAAACTTATTGTTTTAATAGTGAGTTTAAGAAAAGTTTAATAATGTTAGATTCTGATAGTAGTAAATTTTCTTGGACAAAAGACAAAGAAAGACATCCTATGTTTCCTTGTAATTATATTCAACATATTAAAAGTAATATTGGAAAAGTTCATTTTATTTTTGTATCAACGCATAAACTTGTTAGAGCTGCATTAGAATTTCATGGAGTAAAATATAATTTAATATATCCAACAATACTTTCAAAAGATATATATCTTCAAAGATTTAAAAGTAGAGGAGACAATCAACAATTCATACAATTGGTATCTGATAATTGGGTAGAATGGATAGAAGAATTAAATAGAGAAGAATATCCAAAAATATTTCAATTAAACGGAGATAAATGTATGATTGATATTATTAGCGAAATATTAAGTAGAGGAGTTAAAGCATGAAAAATTTTGAGAGAGAAACAGTAAAATATTTTTTAAAATATTTTTGTAAGACAAGAACACAATTAGATAAAGTTTTAGAAATAGCAGGAATAACAAAACCTCAGGATATTATAGATATATTAAAAGAATGTATAGGCGGATTTTTTAATATGCTTGAATGTTTTACAATAGAAGCAGAAAAAGAAAATACAATTAACACATTTTTAAATATGAGAACGTTTTGGGAAGGATTAAATGAAGAAAAAGTTTTAAAAAATGCAGATGAATTAAATAAATCTGGTTTTATGGATAGACTTATAAATGATACATATAATACAGAAAATTAAATAATTAAAAAATTATTACATTACTAATAATATAAATTTTATATTAGAGGTAATGTAATGAAAAAATTAGTCTTAACCTTTCTATTAACAATTCTTTCAATTAATCTCTTTGCATCTGATGTTTATGAACAACCAATGTCTGTTTATCGAGATAATTATTTTATAGCAGGTGACAAAGATGATCAGGTTAAATTTCAGATAAGTGCGAAATTTAATTTACTCTATCCTGCAAATACAGGAATATACTTTGGGTATACTCAAAGGAGTTTATGGTATCTTTATGAAAGTTCTTCTCCTTTTGTAGAAACAAATTTTATGCCTGAAGGTTTTTACCGACTTGATTCAAAAAATAATATTTTTGGAGATGCTGATCTTGGTGTAATTGATTTTATACAATTATCTCCTATCTTCCATATGAGTAATGGTAAAGATGGACTTGATTCAAGAGGAATGAATACTTATTATGGACAAATACAATTAAGTGTTGGTGATGTTTATAATTTTGGTGTTGGTGCAAGAGTTTGGGGGTGGTGGAATAAATCTTCTAAGAACAAAGATATTGAAAAATATATAAGTCACTATGAAGGTGATATATTTTTTAAACTTAAAAGTGCAAATGTTTTATTTATGGATAAAGAAGAATTGCATTTTAAATTTGGTGGAATTGATAGATCAGATTGGAAATCTTGGAAAGACGATGCTGATGGAAAAATTTATGGATGGTATTCTGTAGAATTACAAATAAGAATACTTACTACAATAGTTCAGCCTTATTTCTTTGTTCAGTGGTATCATGGTTATGCTGAATGGATGGTAAGTTATAATGAAAAAGAAAAATCTTTAAGAGCAGGATTTATTTTTAAATAAGGAAAATAATTTATGTGTTTTTTAAGAAATTACTCTCATTCTATAAAGAATGAGGGTAATACCAAAAATAATATAAAGGATAATACAATGAATAATGATAAAAATATTCTTGAATGGATGATGGATTATTATCAAAAACATAATCTACCTATTCAAGAAATAAATTTGATTGGAATAAGAGATATAGAAAATATTGAAAAAGATGTTATAAATGATTATCTTGGATTTTGGACAAAAGATAAAATATATTTATATCCTGGTACAACTGATCCATCAGTTTATTATACATTAAATAAAACAGATAGACATCCCGCAGGAACTTTTCATCTTAGAGAAGGTTGGCATGAAAAAATATGGAGAATTGGAATTCATAAAGGATATGAAGCACTTGTAAACAAATGGGATTCTAATCCAGAATTTTGTTGTAAACCTACAAAAGGATGGAGAGACAGTAATTACAATTTTATTCAAGATAAAACAGATAGGGAAGTTTATGATTGGGTAGGAATAAATTTTCATAGAATGCATGAAACTGTATTACAAAAAGTAATAGGTAAATATAGTGCAGGATGTCAGGTAGTACAAAGTAATAAAGATTTTAGACATATAATTGATAGTGTTAAATCAACCGAAATGTATAAGAAAGATATAAGAGTAAATTTTAATTATATGTTATTTACTATTGATGAAATACCAAAAAAATTTTTAATAAGTTAAATTATGGATGATGTATCAAGATTATCATGGATAAAAGGTTATTACTCCTCTATGAATTATCCTATAAAGGAGTTTAATCTTTTTGGAATTAGATTTCCACGTGCTGCTAATAAAGATAAAATAAATGATTTTCTTGGATATTTTACAGATGATGAGATTTTTATTACAGTTGGAACAACTAAACCGGGTGTTGATTTTGTTAATAAACCAGAAGGAGTGGCAGGCGTATTTACTCTTATGGAAGGTAGACATGAAAGAATTTGGTCACCCGGATTTCATGGAAGTGATAAACCTGAAAGTGGGTTAAAAAGACATGCAGCATTAGTTAATAATTCAAGATATTGTAAATGTACAAAAGGTTGGCGAGATATAAATAAAAATTATGTCTATGATGATGGTGATATTGTTGTTTGTGATTATTTTGCTGTTAATTTTCATTGTATGGGACAGGTAGAAGAAAATAGATCAGATATAAGAAGGATGAGTGCTGGGTGTCAAGTAGTTAGAAGTAAAAAGGATTTTGAAAAAATAATTGCAAAATTTAAAAATATATATAAATCTCTTGGAAATGCAGCTACAACAGATTATGTATTGTTTAAATCAACTGAAATACCTGATGGATTTGTTTAAAAAAATTTTAAATTTAATTTAATTTTTTAATTATACTCTTTATTTTATATATTCTATAAATAGAGACATAAAAGGAGAAAATTATAAAAATGAATTTAAAAGAAAAAGCCAGAGAACTTGCAGAAATAGTATCTAAATTAGAAGAATTAGAAGATAGAAAAAAAGAGTTACAAAAAGAACTTCTTGATGGTGGATATGATAGTACAGAATTTTTTTCAGATTTAGGAAAAAAAGTTATTCTTGCAGAGGGTAGATCAACAGTTGAACATGATATTATGAAAGTATTATCGAGTATGACTGATAAAGGTTTAATTGCAGAATTTCCAAAAATTACTAAAATAATACAATCTTATGTTGATGAAAAAGTTGATGATTTTGATAAACAAAATCAAATTAAACTTATTTTACTTGAAAATGCAAAGAGTACAAAAGGAGATTGGGCAGTATCTGTAAGAAAAATGACAAAAGAGGATTTTAAAAAAATTAGTTGAAATGGATTATAATAATAATATTACTTTTAATAATAATAGAATATTTATTAAGAGTCGCAAATGAATAAATTTAAAAAAGAGGTTTTATTATGTATCAAAAAATAAAAGATATTTTAAGAAAATGTTTTAATATTGTTGCATTAATAATGTTATTTGTATTTCTTCTATACGCAATAATAAAAGGTAATTCATTAGTTGATATTGCAATTATATGTTCCATTATGTTACTTTATATTAGATTTATAGATATAGATGATAAGGTACAAAAAATTTTAAATAGATTTAATATAAAATAAAAAAATTAAAAAGGAGAAATTAATGAGTCATTTTACACTTACCGTAATTAGCGAAAATCAAAATGATATAGATAAGATGATGGAACCTTTTAAAGAATATGATGGAGAGTTGTGGTTAAAACCTTATTTAAAATTTAAAAGTTACAGTGAAGAAAATAAAAATGTTTATGAAAATCAAACAAGGAAAATGGTTAAATTAATTGATGGTTCTTTATATGATATTTATGATCAGATTTGTTTTAAAGAAGTATCTCAAGAAGAATATGAAAAAGCAGAAAATAGAGGAGAAAGTACAAGAAGAAACAATAAATCTTTTTATGTTAAAGATTTAAACCGGATTGGAGCTATTGAAATAGAAGTTCCATATAAAGAATTGTATGCTACTTTTGAAGAGTATATGAAAGATAGATTTAGTAGTGAATGGAATGAAGAACAACAAGATTATGGTTATTGGCATAATCCACAAGGATATTATGATTATTGGTCTATTGGAGGAAGATGGAGAAGAATACTTCCTGCAAGTCAAGGAAGTGTAGGAGAAACAAGTTGGGAATATACAATGGATAAAGAAGCTTTTGATGATTCAGAAAGAGAAGGATATTATGATAGTACTCAATTAAAATATTTTAATAATTCTATAGATAATAGACAATATCAAAGATCAATAAGATTTTGGGAAGTTCATGTTGAAAAGTCTCCTATACAAAAAGGAGAAGATGCTTCTTATTTTTTTGATATGTATAAACCCGAATATTATATTAGAAGATATAAAACAAAAGAAAATTATGCAAAAATAAATTCTGAATTTTATACTTATGCTATGCTACTACCAGATGGACAATGGTATCAACCTGGTAATATGGGATGGTTTGGATGGAGTGATGATTCAGATGAAGCTTATGATAAGTATAGAGAATTTTTCAAAAAAACAATTCTTGAATATAAAGAAAAATTTCCTGATTACTATATAACTGTATTAGATTGTCATATATAGGAGAAAATATTTATGTTTGTAATAATGTGTATCTTAGATATTATAATTTTTATTGTTTTAATTATAAATATAATTCATGTTCATTCTATAGGAACACAAATAGAATTTAATATGAGTTTAATTTTAACAGTTATATTTATACACATCATAGCTCTTAAATATATGATAATAAGAAAATAAATTTAGTGAGAGGAATTAAAATGATAATGGCTGTTTGTCATAAATGTGAAGAAATTTTAAAAGTAGACTATCCTGAAATGAAAATTACAAAGAAGGATGCTCAATTAGTAAAAGGATTTTTAAAAAAATTGGAGAAATTAAATAAATGAAAGTAAAAATATTTTTAAGTAAAGATGTTATAATGCCTGAATATGCTAAACCAGGAGATTCAGGATTAGATGTGCGGTCTAATCAAATAACTTTTAATTTACATCCAGGAGAAAGAAAATTATTTCATACTGGGATATATATGGAGATACCTGAAGGATATGAATGTCAGTGTAGACCAAAAAGTGGTCTTGCATTAAATCATGGTATTACTTGTTTAAACTCTCCTGGCACGATAGATGCTGGTTATCGTGGAGAATGCAATGTAATTCTTATTAATCATGGTAAAGAACCTGTTGAAATAGAAAAAGGAATGAAAATTGCACAATTTGTTTTTCAAAAAGTAGAAAAGGTAGAATTTGAACAAGTAGAACAATTTGAAAACTTGAATCAATCTGAAAGAGGAGTTGGCGGTTTTGGATCAACAGGGACTAATTAAAAAAAGATGTATTGTTTGTAATAAACTTTTACCTCTTGAAAAATTTTATAAAAATAAAGGAAATAAGGATAAAAGACAAAATTTATGTAAAGATTGTGATAAAGAACAATCAGCAAATTATTATAAAAAGAATAGTAATAAAATAATTAAAAGACATTGGAGATGGATAGAAAATAATAGAGAGAAGCATAATCAAATTGCTTATAGATCATCTAAAAAAAGAAAACAAGAGAAAAAAGATGAATACAAGATATAAATATAAATGGGTGGTGTTTAGATATTTTCAAGGAAAATTTTTCTTTCTTTGTAAAATATGTATTAAACAACAATTGTTTTTAAGTAGAGGTTCTTTTTTTAAAAGTAGTTGGAATACAATCAATATTACAAAAATAAGAAATATTTTTTAAATTAAACATTATTTTTTATATATTATAAAGATAGAGAGATAAAAAATGAAATATTTTATTATAGGATTTATTATTGTATTTCTAATAGCAGCTAAAATTCCTACAGAAAAAGATGTAAATTTTGTAGAAAATTTTTATTTAGATAAAGCTAATAATCAATTTATTTTTGAATGGATAAAAATATCAGATGTTGTGGAATATTTTTTAACCCAATCGGATAAGGTTGTTATAGAATATAAAAAGAAAAAAACTATGGTAGAAATTTCTTATAAATTTTATAGAAATACCAAATCAATGGATGCAATATTAAAAATTACTTATGATTTAAAAACTGCAGAGTATAAAGAATTGATGTTGTCAATGGGTTATAATACCAATCATAGATATTTTTATAATGAAGAAGCAGTAAAAATAATTTTAATGTTATTGCATTCTGCTAATTATGATGACTTAGACTTATGTGATGATCCAAATATACCAATAGGAAATACAAAATTAAAAAAATGAAAATTGAATTAACAGAAAAACAAAAGATTAAAATTATGGATGATATGTATGATCTTGGACTTGAATCAAGATTAATAAAACAATATAAAAATAAACATGAAAATACTTATATGAATAATTTTTTAAAAGATAAAAAAAGAGGAAGGAAGAAATAAATATAAATAAATATGTATTTATCTAAGATTAATTTTAATGAAGATTTTAATGATTATTGGTGTAATCAGTTAATTTATAAATGTAAATATTGTACAAAAGAAATTATTCTTATAATTCATTATGAATTATATGATTATAATTTTTCAGAAAATTTAATAAAAGGATGTCCGTATTGTGGGAGAGAAAATTAAAAATTTAATTTTAATAAGTGGGAAAAAAGGTTCAGGTAAAGATACTGTTGCGGATTATTTAAGAAAAGAATATGATTTTAAAAAATTTGCGTTTGCAGATGAATTAAAAAATATGTGTCTTGTATTTTGTAATGAAATAATGTTTGGAGCAGATAAAGAAACAGGAGAAAATATAACAATAGATCATTTTTATAATGAAGCATTAAAAGAAAGACTTCTTAGTTTTCCTTTTGTTGATGATTTAGAAGAAGAAATAACTCCAAGATATATTATGCAAAAATTTGGTACGAACTTTATTAGAAGATATTTTGATGAAAATTATTGGATTAAAAATACAATAATGAATATAAAGAACAAAAATTGGGAAAACAATGCTATAAGTGATTTAAGATATAAAAATGAATTAAATGTTATTACAGCAGAATT
>JGI24696J40584_12961326_pt1 | contig 13663 bp, 13 predicted proteins | sample TergutCo191P4_FD_40584 | JGI IMG/M metagenome (IMG submission 40584)
GGGAACGAGAGTTGAACTCGTGACCTCCGGGTTATGAATCCGACGCTCTAACCATCTGAGCTACCCCGCCGTTTTTGAGGGGTGCAAAAATATATTATTTTCGCAAAAATTTTTAATCTTATGAAAATTCCACCCTCAGAATTGCCTTTACAACCCAATGGAGCTATTTATCACATTGGTATTCACCCAGATAACTTAGCAGATAAAATTGTATTAGTGGGCGATCCTGGCCGCGTTGCCACCATCTCAGACAAGTTCGATAGTGTTGAGTTTAGACATTTTCACAGAGAATTGACGACTCACACAGGGTATTACAAGAACAAAAGAATTTCAGTCGTATCTACCGGTATGGGAACAGATAATATTGATATTGTCTTGACAGAATTGGATGCATTAGCCAATGTTGATTTGCAAAAGATGGAACAAAAAGCTGAGCATAAAACACTAACAATGGTGCGTATAGGCACTTGTGGCGCCATTCAAAAAGATATTCCGGCGGGTTCTTATATTGCTGCCAAACAGGGCTTCGGGTTCGATGGATTGCTACAGTTCTATAAACATGATTCTACCGGATATGAGGATTTAGTATCTCATTTTGTAAAATTTACTGATTGGAGCGAACGCCTGCCTTACCCGTATTGTACTCCTGCCGACGAAACGCTTTTGAACACAATTGCTTTTGATATGGTGCAGGGCATTACCGCCAGTGCACCCGGTTTCTTTGGTCCGCAAGGCAGAGCTGTGCGTGCAGCATTAGCCTATCCGAATTTGAATGCGAAAATTGAAGAATTTGTATATAAAAATCAACGTATTACAAATTTGGAAATGGAGTGTTCCGCCATTTATGGATTAGGCAATTTGCTTGGACATAGAACACTAACCGTTTGTTTGGCAATTGCCAATCGGGTTACTCACCAGTTTTTAAACGATTACAATAATGAAATGGACAGCTTAATCAATAAAGTACTTGACAGAATATGAGCGCAATCACCCTTTTAATTTTAGCCGCCGGAATGGGCAGTCGCTACGGCGGAATGAAACAGTTGGATGAATTAGGACCCAATGGAGAAACAATCATGGACTATTCTGTAGATGACGCTATTGCAGCAGGATTTACCAAAGTGGTCTTTGTGATTAGAAAAAGTATGCAAGAGGCTTTTACGCTTCAAATATTGTCGAAATATAAGCATAAAATAGCGTGTGAATGTGTCTATCAAGAGTTGGATGCATTACCAAAGGGGTTTCAGAATCATCCGGAGCGAGAGAAACCATACGGCACGGCACACGCAATTCTTGTGGCTAAAGATGCTATCAAAGAGCCATTTGCCGTCATTAATGCAGATGATTTTTACAGTCGAAAGGCATTTGTAGCTATGGCTGATTTTTTGCGCCAGCCCATTTCCTGTGATAAACCGCTTTTTGCCATGATTGGCTATCAACTAAAAAACACACTTTCGGAGCATGGTACGGTAGCACGCGGTGTGTGCCAAACCAATGAAAATAAAGAACTCGTCTCTATCACAGAAATGACTAAAATTCAACGAGAAAAAAATCTAATTTACAATATGGATGAAAAGGGTAGGATAAAACTCACCGGCGAAGAACCTGTCTCTATGAATTTTTGGGGATTTACGCCTTACTTTTTCTCTTTTTTAAACGAACTTTTTATTGATTTTTTGAAAGAAAACAATAGCAACCCCAAATCAGAATTCCCTATCCCCACTGCCATCAATTATTTTATCACAAACGATTTAGCTACCATAAAAATTATTGATTGTGATGCCGAATGGTTCGGCGTAACCTACCAAGCGGATAAAGTTTGGGTAATGGAAAAATTAGCATTAATACATATTGCAGATCTATTTCATAATAAAAGTTAAAAATGCAATATCATTAAAATCTCTGTTTTTCAACCTGTCAATACGATAAAAATATATTTTCGCACTTCAAAAAAATCCGTTAAATCACTATAAAAAACGGTTGAAATTATTTCGTTTCTTCCCTATTCTATTTTAATACGGATTTTTAATTTTGATAATCAATTAATTACATTCCATCTATGAGTATTAAAGGAACAAAAACCGAACAAAATTTATTAAAAGCGTTTGCCGGTGAATCACAGGCACGTAACCGTTACACTTTCTTTGCAGGAAAAGCCCGTAAAGAAGGCTTTGAGCAAATTGCAGCCTTTTTTGAAGAAACAGCTTCACAAGAAAAAGAACATGCTAAACTTTTCTTCAAATTTCTTGAAGGGGGTATGGTAGAAATCACTGCTACATTTCCTGCCGGAGTAATTGGCAGCACCGCAGAAAATCTGCTTGCTTCTGCCGAAGGCGAACATGAAGAATGGGATTTGCTATATCCTGAATTTGCGCGCATTGCGGAAGAAGAAGGATTCCCAAAGGTTGCCACTGCCTTTAAATTAGTAGCTACCGTTGAACAAAGACACGAAAAACGCTATCGCACGCTGCTGCAAAATGTTGAAAACGAAAAAGTTTTCAAACGTGCAGAAAATATGGTATGGGCATGCAGAAATTGTGGCTATCTGCATTACGGTGATATAGCCCCCGAAATGTGCCCGTGTTGCTTACACCCTCAGGCATATTTTGAGTTGAAAATGGACAATTTTTAATAATGATTAAAACTATTACTTTTCTACAAAGCGAGGTGGATTGGCGTAAGGCGCCACCACCTTCGTTACCTGAATATGCATTTATTGGACGTTCCAATGTGGGGAAATCCTCTTTAATCAATATGATGGCAAATAATAAGTCAATTGCAAAAACTTCCTCAAGACCCGGAAAAACCCAAACAATCAACCATTTTTTGGTAAATAATGCGTGGTATTTGGTGGATTTGCCGGGCTATGGTTACGCAAAAATATCGAAAACCATGCGAGAGAAATGGGTGAAGATGATTAACGATTACCTCGTATTGCGAGAGAATTTACAAATAGTTTTTGTGCTGATTGACTCCCGTTTAGAGCCTCAGAAAATTGATTTGGAGTTTGTTGATTCTTTAGGTGAAAAGCAGATGCCCTTTGCGCTCATTTTTACAAAATCTGATAAACTTTCAGCATTGCGTACCTCTCAAAATGTAGATGCCTTTAAACAGGCAATGATGGAAACTTGGGACGAGTTACCGCCCATCTTTGTGTCTTCTGCCATTAACGGAAAAGGAAGAACGGAAATTATTGATTATATTGAAACTGTTAATTCTCAAATTCACTAATTTAATAATTTAAAGGTTTAAAAATTTAAAGATTTAAAGATTTAATAATTTAAAGATTATAGGATTTGATCATCTCATCATCTCATCATCAAATCATCTCATCATCTAATCATCTAATCATCTCATCATCTCATCAGTTAAAGACTCTTAATCCCAATAATCTCCCTCACTTGACGTACTGTTTTGGAAGCGCTTTCGTGTGCTTTTTCTGCGCCTTGCCGAGCCACGCGGCTCAGATAGTCGTTATTGCTGCGCAGTTCCAATATTCTTTCGTAGATAGGTGAAATAAAGGCGATCATATCGGCAGCTAACTGCTTTTTCATGTCGCCGTAGCGAATTTGACAGAGGTTGTACTGTTCTTCAAAAAACTGTAAGGTTTCTGGCGCCGACACCGCTTTCATCAGTTGAAAGATATTTTCAATGGCTTGTGGTTTTTCTTGGTTGGGTTCTGTAGGACCTGAGTCGGTAACGGCTTTCATCACTTTTTTGCGCACTGTTTCAGGGTCATCGGAAAGATAAACACAGGAAAGTTCGTTATCCGATTTCGACATTTTGGTGGAACCGTCCAAGCCGGGGATTTTCACTAACTCGTTGCCAAAGTTGTAAGCCACTGGCAGCTTGAAAAAATCTGTTCCATAGGTATAGTTAAAACGTTGTGCAAAATCGCGGGTCATCTCCAAATGTTGTTCCTGATCTTTTCCCACCGGCACTTTATCGGCTTGATGAATCAGAATATCAGCGGCTTGCAGAACAGGGTAGGTGAGGAGTCCGGCGTTGACATTGTCGGGTTGGCGGCGCACTTTCTCTTTAAAAGAAGGCACGCGCTGCAATTCACCTAAATAAGATAACATATTAAGTAACAAATAAAGTTCTGTGGTTTCCGGCAGATCGCTTTGCACGTATAGGGTTGCCTTTTCAGGATTGAGTCCGGCTGCCAAATAATCTACCAACACATTCTTAACGTGCATATTGAGTTCCGATGTTTTCGGATGTGTTGTAAGTGAATGATAATCTGCAATAAAGAAGAAGCAATTAGCTTCATCTTGCATTTTAATAAAGTTGCGAAGTGCGCCAAAATAGTTGCCCAAGTGCAACAAACCGGTTGGGCGAATGCCGCTGACTACAGTTTCCATAAGTGATTAATAATTTTGGGGGCGAAAATATAGGAAATTAGGAATTAGGAATTAGGAATTAGGAATTAAGAATTAAAAAATAAACCTATACACCTTTAACCCCATTCACCTTTAAACCTATACACCTTTAAACCTATACACTTTAAATTTTAAAAATAGCAATCCCGTTTTCCCCCATCAATCGCATTCAGTTCTTCTATAATTTTGGTTTTAGCTTTAGATTCGGGCATTTGCGTTATCATTTTTTCTATTAAGGCGAGTCCTTTTTGGCGGGTTTCTTCTCCGGCAAAGTCGTACAAATATTCTTTAAATGAGAACAATGCGTTGGGTAAACAAAACTGTTTGATGAGTCCGGGTTTTGCCAAATCCATAAAATCGGCGCCCACTCTGCCATGTCGGTAGCAGCCGGTGCAAAACGACGGAATGTAGCCACAATCGATCATGCCTGAGATTACTTCTTCCAACGAACGGTGGTCTCCCAAAGCAAACTGACTTCCCGATTTATCAGCCACATGGCTATACGCCCCGGGATTGGTTCTCGACCCCGCCGAAATTTGGCTGATGCCGTAATTAAATAGTTCTGTGCGCAATTCATCACTTTCGCGTGTGCTCAAAATAATGCCCGTATATGGCAATGCAATGCGTATTATGGCAATGATTTTCTTGAAATTATCATCGGAAACCTTATGGGGGATGTTTTCGGGCAGCGGCGCTCCCTCTGCCGGTTCTATTCTTGGAAAACTGATGGTGTGAGGTCCGCAATTAAATTTCGTTTCCAAGTCTTTAGCATGTTCCATCAAAGCAAGAATCTCAAAACGATAGTCGGCTAAGCCGAACAAAACCCCTAAGCCTACATCTGCAATACCGGCTTCCATTGCACGGTGCATCACATTCAAGCGGTACAAATAGTCGCTTTTTGGCGTGTCTTCCGGATGATATTCTTTATATAAAACGGGATCGTAAGTCTCTTGAAAACAAACATAAGTACCGATTTTCTCTTTAGACAATTGCTTAAATTCCTCCACCGTCATGGGTGCTAATTCCACGTTAATTCTGCGAATGTTGTCTTTTCCATCCTGTATGGAATATACGCGTTGAATGGCTGCACACACGTAGTTAATGTCGTTTCTTGGCGATTCACCGCAAATTAACAGGATACGTTTGTGCCCATCTTTGAGCAGCATGCGTGCTTCCTGTTCTATTTCATCCATATTCAATACTTTACGAACCAAATTTTTGTTGGCACGGCGAAAAGCGCAATACACACAGTTGTTCACACACACATTTCCAGTGTAAAGCGGAGCAAAGAGTACCAGACGTTTTCCGTAAATCTCCTCTTTTACATACTTGGCAACCTCCATAATTTGCTTGATTTTTTTTGGTTCCTGCACGCGAAGCAATACAGCTACATCTTCCAAACTAAGCCCTTTCAATTGATGTGCTTTGTCCAAAATCGTGTTTAATTCTTCGGAGGAGGGTTCGTTCCCTTCTATCAGGCGAAACAGTTTTTCGCGGTTGATTGTAAATGGGGTGTTCATAGTGAAATCTTATTAATTATCAAGAAACTTCAAAAACGAGCGCAAATAAAGGAAATTATTGAATCGCTGCAACTACCCTTGCAATTTGTTCGTCGGTTAAATCATAATATACAGGCAGACTGATTTCTCGTGCAAAGTTATTGTACGCCACCGGAAAATCCTGAATGTTATAACCACAATTTTTATAAAAACTTAACATGGGCAATGGAATAAAATGCACATTCACCGAAATGTTTTGCATGGCAATTTGTTGAATGATTGCATCACGTTCCTGTTCCGAAATATTTCTTATACGCAAAGGATACACATGGTAGGATGATTTTTTTGTAGGGGTTTCATAAACAGGAACTTCAAAACGTTCATCATTTGAAAATGCTGCCGTATATCGGTCAAAAATATGTTTTCGTTTTAGGAGCATGTCATCTTCATAACGTTCCAACTCTACCAAACCTATAGCAGCAAGAATATCCGTCATGTTACATTTATATCCTGGTTCAAAAACGTCGTAGCGCCAATTACCTATTTGTGTTTTGGATAATGCATCTTTATTCTGTCCGTGTAATGATTTTATACATAAATGCTTGTATAAATCTTCATGAAGAAAAGGCGCAGGTAAATTTAAACAGATGGCGCCCCCTTCAGCAGTGGTTAGATTTTTAACTGCATGGAATGAAAATACAGTGATATCAGTCAAAGTTCCCGTTCTTTTTCCTTTGTAAGTAGCGCCTACGGAATGCGCTGCATCGGAAAGGATTAAGATGCGCCCCAAGGTTTTCTGAACGGAAGTTTCAGGCTTAAATTTCTGTTTGATTTTCTCACTGTTTACCAAATGATTAAGCTCATCATAATCGCAAGGGAAGCCTGCAAAATCTACAGGAATAATTACTTTTGTCTTTTCTGTGATTGCTTTCTCAATGTTTTGAATATTAATGTTAAAGTCATTGGCATTAACATCTACCATGACGGGTATGGCGCCGCAATGCACTACTACATTTGCTGTTGCGCAATAGGTGTATGCCGGTACAATCACTTCGTCGCCTTCCTGCACGCCAAACCATCGCAGCATGAGTTCTAACCCTGCCGAAGCTGAATTAACACATACTACTTTTTCAACTCCAACATAACAGGCTATACGTTTTTCAAACTCTTTTACACGTGGACCGGTAGTAATCCATCCTGATTGCAATGCAGTTGTAACTTCGGCAATGATTTTGTCATCAATGCGCGGAGGTGAAAAGGGTAGGAGGGGGGGCGTTTCATTTATCATTTCTTTACAATTGTTTTTTTGTTTTACAGCCTATCCCCCTCAATCTGCTGCACATCCCTGTGTTCAGGATAATCCAGCGAATAGTGCAGCCCTCGGCTCTCTTTTCTGTCTATGGCGTTGTTGATAATCAGGTATCCCACGTTGATCATGTTGCGCAATTCGCAGATTTCGGGAATGAGGATCGATTTTTTGTATAACTCTTCCGTTTCTTTGTACAACAGGAACAAACGGTCTAATGCTCTTTGTAAACGGATATTAGAGCGAACAATGCCCACATAGTTGGACAAAATTGACTGTAGTTCTTTTTTGGACTGGGTAATCAACACCATCTCTTCGTTCAGTACGGTGCCGGAGCTGTCCCATTCGGGGATTTGGTGGCAGAAGGGAACATTTTCAAATTTTTCTACCGCTCTGATGCAGGCTCTGTGCGAGAACACTAATGCTTCCAATAGCGAGTTGGATGCCAATCGATTGGCGCCGTGCAAGCCGGTAGAGGCGCACTCTCCCGAAGCATAAAGATTGTGGATGGTGCTTTCGCCCCAATCGTTGGTGATAATGCCGCCGCAGGAATAGTGGGCGGCAGGAACCACCGGAATCATATCTTTTGTAATATCAATGCCAATGCTCAAACATTTGGCGTAGATATTGGGAAAATGGTCAAAAATTTCGTGTTTTTTTATCTGGGTGGCATCTAACCAAACGTGTTCTTTACCACTCATTTTCATCTCGTTGTCAATGGCGCGGGCGGTGATGTCTCTTGGGGCGAGCGATCCGCGTGCATCATACTTCTGCATGAACTCGTAGCCGGCTTCATCCTTCAAAACGGCGCCTGCACCGCGCAAGGCTTCCGAAATCAGAAAAGATGGAGACTCGTGGGGATTATACAAAGAGGTAGGATGAAACTGCACAAACTCCATCCCGCGCACTTGTCCTTTGGCGCGATACACCATGGCAATGCCGTCGCCGGTGCACACCAACGGATTGGTGGTGTTGCCATACACCATGCCAATGCCGCCGGTTGCCATCATGGTAACTTTCGACAAAATGGTGCGCACTTTCTTCTTATGAGGGTCGTAAATATAAGCGCCATAACAAGTTAAATCGGGCGTTCTTCGGCTTACCTCAATGCCGAGGTGGTGTTGCGTGATGATCTCAATGGCAAGGTGGTTTTCCAAAATTTCGATATTCTCGTTTTGCTGTGCGGCTAAAATCAATTTTTGCTCTATCTCTTTACCTGTCATATCTTTATGATGCAACACCCGATATTCAGAATGACCACCCTCTTTGGCAAGCGCAAATTTTCCCGATTTGGCTTTATCGAAATTTACCCCCCATTCAATCAGTTCCATTACGCGGTTTGTGGATTCTTTAATGGTGAGTTCCACGATGTTACGGTCGGAAAGTTCATCACCTGCAATCATCGTATCTTGAATATGTTTTTCGTAACTGTCGGGATGATACAAAACGGCGGCAATGCCCCCCTGTGCGTATTTGGTTGCCGTGTCATCAATTTGCGATTTGGTAATGACACACACTTTCCCGAAATTTGCAGCTTTCAATGCGAAACTCAATCCTGCTATACCTGAGCCAATTACTAAAAAATCAACTGTTTTACGCATAATATCCTGTATTTTTTTTGAGTGGCGAAATAAGAAAAAAAGATCATTTCTTAAAAATAAAATAAACCGCCAAAATCAAAAACACAAACCCAACAAGGTGGTTAAATCGAAAGGTTTCATTCTTAAACACTATAATGGTGAACAACGAAAAGACAATCAATGAAATAACTTCCTGAATTACTTTCAATTGCCAAAGATTAAAGGGACCGCCGTTGCCCGCAAAGCCGATTTTGTTTGCAGGAACCTGAAAAAAATATTCAAACAGGGCAACGCCCCAACAAAGCAGAATGACCACCACTAACGGCAGTGCAGCAAACCAGTTCATCTCTTTGAATTTGAGATGTCCGTACCACGCAATTGTCATAAAAATGTTGGACATAATGAGTAAACCAATGGTGTAGAGTGCTTTCATTCCTTTTAATTTTCTTCCTGATAATAAACCTTATAAAACTTTCCTTTTCCGTCTTGTCCCTGTTCTATTAAATTGCGGTCGCCATGAATATAAATGTGAAAATTCTTATCTAACTTGATGACACTCTTAAATATGCGGGATTGCTTTTTTACAGCGTTTTCCGAAATGGCAAAACTATCTGCAATTTCTACGTCATGTACTTGGGCATATTCCGATTTATATTGGGTAAATTTCTCAATAACATCCTCATATTCCATCACTTCATTGGTAAACTCCTGCATGTCAAAACTGTCGTTTTCTTTAAAAAATTTTACCGATCTATTCAACAAATCAATCTGTTCTGCTTTAGAGATCTCGAATTGTTGTGGCAATTCGTCTTTAATAAAATGTTTGGTAAGCGATAGCAGATTTTGTGTGTTATAATACTCATCCTTTCGTTGCCTGATATGCAAAAAATCGTCCGTCCAATACTGCGCTTCAATTCCTTTGTTTGTATTATCCACTACGGCAACCACATAGCCATTTTCTTTTTCCGTATTGAAAACCAAACATCCTTTATCTAATTTATTGATATTGATACCTTTTTCGCTTTCAATCTGAAACCCCTCTCCGGCGGGATACACTTTCAGAAACGTATCTTTATTCTCCGACTTAAACAACCCGACTGCATCCACCGTTTCACCGTTCAAAATACAATCATTAAAAAAAACGGTATAGAACTCTCCGCTTTTAATTTTGGGGTGTGTGCTTTGCTCATACAGATGTTTGGCGAGGTTTATAGACTGCTCCAAAAGCGTTTCAGGATTGTCAAAAATCTTTGAAATATAATTATATACTTCATGTAAAGATAAATCCGTTTCGTGAAAGAAATTATTTTGTTCTTCCATTTTAAGAAAAGGTTTAACGAAATAATTTGTTAGAACATAATCAATATCTTCATCTATTGATAATAATAATTTTGAACACCTAACATTCTCATCATTATTTTTATTTCCAACAAAATGAACCGCTACATTTTTAATTTTTGTGTCGTAAAATTGAATCATTTTTTAATTTATTATTATATTCCACATAAACGGAAATTTAAAACAGAGAATAGCAATAGCTACATAGCATAAAATCACAATAACATAAATAATAGAAGTTTCAATTGCTCTTTTTGTTAATGTTTTTGATTTATGCAAATTAAAATCTTTTATTGACATATATTCTCTGCTAATATTTTTCCAATAATCAAATTCTTTGCTGCTTCTATTAATATCAAAAAAATCAATAACAGATTGAAATACAGCAGAAAATATAAAATATATACCAAAAGCGAAGAATACATAGCGAATTAAATTATTCTCAAAAAGTTTAGTAATTTCTGAAATTTTGGAAAATAATGTAATGCCGACCAAAATAAATGCAGCAAGAACATCTCTCAATAGATTACCTAATAGTGAGCGTATTTTATTTGAATATAAATCAGATAAATTTTTCAAATCTTTCAATAAATCTTTAAGTTCCTTTTGGTATAAATCTTTTCTGTCATAAATTATGAAAGAATATCTTTCTTTTGCTTGATTCGTCGCCTCTTTTATTATAGAAAATAAGCCTTGTATATATGGTAAAGAATAATCCACATCAAGTGTTATTCTTTCCAATAATAGTTTCAATCTTAAATCACAGCGTTCTGTTGATTGATAAACCCACTTTACAGCATCGGATAATTGGGTTTGATATTCTGTGGATATTTCATTTCCGATATAATCAAGTCCCAATTTCATTGGTATTCGGCGATAACCTCTCAAAATAACATCCCCATTTTCGTATATTTCATTACTTAAACTTGCCAAAAGGATTAATAAAGAGTTGCGATAAAAATATTTGGAAAGATCTGTAATTTTTCCGAAAGTCATAAAATGATTTTGTGGTTGAATAATAAATGTTGAATTACTAATAATATGAATATTATCCATAATAAGTGTTTCATCGTAATTATTCCACACTTCAACTGTAAAATCTGAAAGTTCATAATCTGGATTGCAGACAATAAAATTGTTTCCTCCAAAATTATCTATTAGCCCATTAACAACTATCCTTATTTTTTTATTATTGAATGGATAATCGTCTTTAAACGGGTTAGTTTGTTTTATCCAATCTATAATTTTTTGCTCGTCATAAAAGAAATTGCATGCTTGTTCTTTATTAAGTAAAACATTCTTATTGATAGTTAATTTCCAATTATCATCATCTTGTAATTCATCAATAAAATCTTGAAAGCTCTTTTGTATATTTTCGATGAAGAAATGAATGCTACTTTGAATATCTAACTTTGCAAGTTCACTATTTACATCTTCAAAATAAGATTTGTTTTGAGAATTATAAGTTCCGGCAAAAGATATGCTCCCCCAATTTTCTACAAATTGAGATTTATTAGAAATGTTATCAATGCAATATAATTTATCAAATAATTCTGAAAACATACTTATTGTATTTCTAAAATTTCACTTGTTTTAATTGTAATAACATATTCCCCATTTTGGTCTTCTTTATTGGGAATAGTTATATTATTGTCTTCTATATTGCCCATCCATTCAATTTTGACACCTTCAGCAGTTTGACGAACATTTTTTTGTTCTTTTGGTGTTAATGCCTCTTTTTTAGGTATAAAATTTTGTCCTGCAAATCCTTCATTTTCTAAATATTTTCTAAAAGATTGCTTTAAATTATTTCGTCTATCATCATCGATATCAGATATGACTGCATTAATAAAATTATCTGTGTCAAATAAATCCGCATTCATCAAATATTCTCTTGCTCTGTTTTTGTAGTGTGACGGCTCTTGTTGTGGGTCTATATCTTTTTTGTTTTCTGCTGCCCATTTTTTTGCCACATTTTGCATTTTCTTTGTTAAATCTGATTCAGTCTCTCGAGGGATTACAGATAAAAACTTCCCAAAAAATTGAGTTATTCCTCCGGGCCTGCTTCGATCAAATACCAACACGTCCCAAACAACATCTGAATCAATATCAATTAATGCAACTTTCTGAATAGCTGTTTTATCATCACTAAAGGTATTTTTTACTTCTTCCAATAAAGCCTTTCCCCCTCTCACTTTATATTCATAGACTTTCTTATGATCTAATTTTATCAAAAATAATAATTTACGTTTTTTTATTGATGCAATAGAAAGAATAAAAACACCATCATTTGTATTCCCAATATGATTAGATTGAAAACGCCCAGTTATTGTTTTAGAAATAGATAAAAATTCATCTTTCGAAGCTATAAATATTTTCTCTGTTAATTGTTTGATTTCGGGATTGTCTTTAGTAAATTTATATTGACGACCTTGTGCAGAGTCTGCCAATCTTTCTTTAAAAAACTTTTGTTGATCATCGGTAATTTCTAATTCTTCTAAAAAGATAGGTTGTACATTATTTGTAAGGATAATATGAAAAATTAATTTTTCAATTTTAATGGCTTCCTTATCTGCCATTGATAAAACACTTTCTCTTGCCATAATGTTTAATTTTTAGTTATTAATTCTATTTATAAAATATATTTTTATTACTATTTCTCTATCTCCCCCTCCACCATCTCCTTCGCCTCCTCCAACAACCTCTCATTTTTGCGCGCGAAAATAAAAAAATATAGTCATTTTTTATCATTTTCGTGAGGTCACGAAAATGATCAGATACTTTGCTATTAAGTGAAAACAAACAGCAAGTTCAGCATATATATGTAATATTTTTCTCAGTCGTTGCCAGTAATTGTTCCAATTTTCCACCCTTGCTTGTGTAACCAATTGCAATGTCGTCGGCGAGGTTAAGCATTAGTTTGTTGCGAATTTCTGCAGTTTGTTCGGTTACGCGTTTTACGGATTTGTCAAATGATGTAATGATTAACATTCTGCCTTGTTCTAGCGGCTTTTTAAATTCAGGTTCAAGTTTGGTTTTCAAACCTCGAGCCAATGCCACAATGATGGGTTGTGTTCCTTTGAGCAGGTATTGCAGCACATCTTTTTCTATTTGGCTGAGAAAACCGCTGATAACGCAGTTGCCCGCTTCGCGCTGTGCAATAACCCAGTCGTAGCATTTCAGCACTGCCGTTGCCGATATGGAGCGACAGCATAAAAATGCCTATTTCGATAGTTTTAAAAGTTCTATGTTGCCAATTGTTTCCACATCATTAAGTGCTTATATACAAACCATTACTGCATAAAAACGTCTAAATTTCGTCTAAATTTCGTCTAAATTTCGTCTAAAAAATCCCAAAGTCTGTTCTCTATATTTATTATTTTTCTTTTGTTTTTCAAGTCTGATAACAGATTTTTGATTTTATTCTTTTTCTGTTCCTCTGTCAGTACTGCAGAAAGTTTGGGCAAAATCAACTTATCAATGGCTTTTCGGCTTGTTTTTCCCTGCTTTTTTATATACTCCATTATTAACTTCTTAAAATATTCATCATCAAAACTT
>JGI24696J40584_12961324_pt1 | contig 13653 bp, 14 predicted proteins | sample TergutCo191P4_FD_40584 | JGI IMG/M metagenome (IMG submission 40584)
AGCAGAGCCATATGCGGCTTACGGCGGGAGACAGCACGGCCAGCAATTCATCCTGCCCCTTGCGCTGCTCCAAAGCGCTTTTCAGCGGCAAATGCTTTTCTCCGGCGGCGTTAGGTAGCCAAAAAGGCGAAGGGGTACGTTCTCGCCCCACGCGTCGTCCACCAAGTGAAAATGCACATTGCCAGCCACGGTGAGGGCTTTGTTTCTGGTTTTGAAGGATTCCTCCGCGCCCGTCGTCGAAGGCCGCGAATTCAGCGTTGAGAACAGTGGCGACGTTACTGTAATCCACAGCAGATTCACAAACTCACAGCCCCTGACGTAGGGGCACGGCGTGCAGCAACTCCATGAGCGCCTCGTTGGCCGGCGTGGGAGCCGTGCGTATCGTGCGATGTCAGGCGCGCGATATCCCGTACCGCAAGCAGGCGGATTTTCGATGAGGTATTGCACAGAACCGTTGCAGCCGCGCGTGTTGCGCAGGGTGCAGTCGTAGAGCGCCTCATAGCCGACACCATCTACCCACCCGCGATAACTTGAGTTGCTGTACGGGGTGGCCGCTAGGCAGGCCGAAAAAGGAGGCTCTATCGTCGAACAGCAACAATTGGCAGCTACGAGGGCCATAAGGTCATAGCCGATGAAGACGGCACGGGCTACACTATTCTTACCCGCATCCCCGAAAAAGAAATTTGCTTAGCCCCAAACCCAAGCACGTTCCTAGACAAGTTGCGCAGAGTCTCCATTCTATCCTCTCGCATTTCTCTTGGGGACATGCGTTGTCACAAAAAGCCAAAACCGGTCCATCAGCTTTTTTTCCAGCGGAAGGATAAATAACCAGGCAATTGCCAGTACGCTGGCGATAATACAAATGATTTGCGCCATGCTTAAGCCAAAGATGATGGAGTCTTCTCCAGCGTAATAGTTCTCGTCACGATAGCGTAAATAGTCAACAAAGAATCGCGTTACGGCGTATAGAAAGACGCTGAGCGAACAGACTCGTCCTGGTTTGTAAAATTTCGCGAAAAGCATATAGAAAACGCATAAAACGAAGCATAAAATGCCAACAGAAAACTCAAGTAATTGCACAGGAAACACGGTTGTCCCTAAACGCGTATTGTAAACGGCCCCTGGTCCCGCCCAGAGAAAGCCAAAACAGCAGCTTAAGCGTATACAATCTAATTTTTGCAATGCAATATACAGAAAGAAAATTAGGAGAGAGAGATCAAAATAAAACTCCCGATTCGTCCGAATAAAGAAAAACGGCAGTAAAAAAAGGACCAAGCTAATGGATATCAAAAAAACAACGAATAGCAATTGCGTGAGTGATATCTCTGTCTGTTGGATGCGGCCAATAAAAACAGACGCCTGTATCCACTTATTTTTCTGTGTGAAAAAGCGTTCTGCGTAGATGAGCGCCCAAGGCAAATATAGCAGGATAAAGAGATTTAAGCGCCGCCCCGTCTGCATGTCAGGCAGAAGTTTCAGCTTTTTTTGGAATAGCAAATAAAGTTTTAGCAGTGGCCTGATCAATTTCAGACTAACCTGTGACGGATTCTCTTTCGCCAAGAACCCATCCACTAGCAAGGGAAGCCATGGTGTGGCGGGAGTCTCCAGACGCACATTCATCCTGCGGGAAACAAAAAGGAAAATCATTGCCAACGCGAATATTGCATATGACAATGTGTCAAAGATTAACGGTTGCCTTAATATGTCGTTCAGCCACTGCGGCATGAAAATACTCCTCCTGCCATTCAAGATGCTTTGGTGAAAAATAAAAATGGGGTGCCTTATGGGCAGCCCCATTCCCTTATCATTTTTCTTCAGGGTTATCAGGTTGCAGCACACCGTCTTGTGCATCGTCATCTGTTTGCGCAGGCTGCGTTGGAACAGTCAGATCAGCTGTCAGGGAGCGCAGATATTGTAATTCATCCTTTACTTCTCCTTCAGATAGCCGATATTTCTTCCCAAACAAGCGCCGCAATAAATCAATTACCAGGAACAATACCAAGGGCAGGGCCACGCAGATCACGACTCCATTTGGCCGGATGATGAACCACTCCACCAGCTTTCCAATGCGGGGGATACGCGCAAAATAAATCCCCAGCACTTGGTCGGTGTCAACCGGGGCCGTATCTATGTCAGTGTTATTATCGCCCTTTGTGAGAAAAACCCGCCTATTGTCCTCGTCGTACAAAATGCTCACAATACGGTGCGTGACGACATAGCGCGAGTTTTCAGGGGGCGCATATATAATGATATCGCCGATTTTCAGGTCGTCCGTATTTACGGGCTTAAAGAAAATCAGGTCGTCGAGTTTAATGGCGGGCGCCATAGATCCCGACATCACGAACAGGGGCGATATGCCGAAAATGCTCGGCACGTCATCGGGCTTTGTGTATTTTTGGGCGGTCAGGGAAATGTTGGCGGCAAGAACCAGCAACATCAGCACAAGAATCGCAATGCCGACGCTTTTGCCTGCCTTACGGATACCAACAGGCAGTGCCCGCTTCGCCTGTTTTTCTTTTTTCATGATTCTTCCTTACGATGCATTGTGGTCACCAAGTGTTGTTTGTTACAAAACTTGTGCCCGGGGTAGCTTCGCCGAAATAAAGCAATTTCAGAGACAAAAAGGTGGTGGTGGCAGGCAACACCTCGTAATAGTTAAAACCGCCCCCTGCGGTCGGCAAGCTCATCTGGACATAGGACGCGCCGCCGCTGCCGCCGCCGCCGCTGTTGTTGCCTGCGGCTCCGCCCGGCATACCGCCGCCGCCGGCGCCGGAATCGTTGGCGCCGTTGTTTATACCATTTGCACCGCGGACCATGGAGCCGGCATTATAGGTGGTAAGTCCGTCCGATGTGCTGCTCCCGCTGCCGTTGAAGACATTCGCTGTGCCAGTGGGCCCTGCGCCGGTGCCGCCATTTCCGCTGCCACCGTTTGACACATTTCCGCCGGCGCCGCCATTGCTGGTGCTGGTGTCGTCACCGCCGCCGCCGCCGCCGCCGGCACAGCACACAATGGTACCGCCGACCGCATTGAGGTAAAGCACCGTCGCGTTGCCTCCATATCCGCCGTCACAAGTATTTTGGCTGCTGCCAATCCCGTCACCGCCCCTGGCGTCGGCGGTGCCGGGGTTGGTAGCACCGACACCCCTGGTGGAGATAACGAGGTCAAACGAATTTCCCGGCGCGTAGAACATTCCGCGGGCATCGCCCCCGGCGCCGCCGGCTCCATCAGTTTTTTTCCCGTCTTGCCCCTTGGCGACAACGCCCCAATACCCGCCGGGCAAGGTAATTGTTGTGTGCGCGCCTTCGTATGAGTTCTGCCCGCTACCTTGCGTCCCGTTAGTGTATGGTATGGTTAACAGGGCCCCCTGTTTGACTACACGGAATTCGTCGCCTTGGATATCGTTGGTGATATACTTGGTCATGGTGAAAGACGCGATGGTTGGGCCCGACAACGTCAGCGGCAGTGTGGCCAGCGCCACCGCCACCGCCAGCGAAACGATGCGGAACCAGTCAAACGGCCGCTTTTGTGCTGATCGTTCTCTTTTCAGCTTCATCAGTGTGATTCTCCCTTCCCGTTAGTCGACTTGCACGGCGTTGGCGAAGGCGCGCAAGTAAAAGGTGTCATTGTTGCCAGTGGCGCCCTGCCCGCTTGGGACGCCGGTAATGGTGGTGGTAATATCCCCGTTCGGAACACCGTTGATGTTGAGGCTGAAGGCCGCGCGGCCACCGGCCTCGACTGTGATGGATTGGCCGCTGCCGCTGATGTATCCAGTGGTGCGGGTCGAGTCATATGTTGGCGTCCCGTTGGGCCATGTGGTGGTGACTGTCGAACTCGGATAACTGTTGTTGGGCCTTGGGCTCGTGTAAAGCAGCCGAATGGTTATATTGGCCGCCGTTTCGCTGTTGTTATAAACGTAGAAATACCTGTATGTTGTATTGGGGGACGGGGCGGTTGTTTTTGCGTTGGTGGCTCCAGCAGGGCGAATATAGGCGACCGTGCCATCGGGTCTTGGCCCTGTGACCCCTGCGGGGACACCCCCGAACTTGACGTCCCACTTCGCCACTCTGGCGCTTGCCGAAACGGTGCCGCTTGCGGTGTACTTCGCCATGGTTCCAAAAGACATCGTCAAACTCATCGCTGCAACGATGCACAGCAACGTTATCGCGTATGCCCTCCATCCGCATTGTCCCTTCATCGTATTTCCCTCCATAGTATCGATTCCATAGGCAATTAGCCCTATGCTATAGCCACCATATCTATTATATCGGAAAATGCCGCATTGTCAAGCGTTTTTTATGTTCTTTCACGAAAATATACCGGGCCCGAAATTTACCGAGGGTCTTCACGCTGCACGGCCACAGGCGCTTTTGGTGATTCAAATGAGCATCCCATACAGTAGGAGCAAGCAGAGATCACGTGCTTCTTTTGCAGTTTTTTCCATTGTTCGCGGAACGCTGTTGGGCTGGTTACGCGCAAATTAATATAATCTTCCCTGCAATCCGGTATAACCCCCTCCTCCGTCAGTACAACGGATATGGTGCATAGATGCAACTTTCCAAACATATATAACATGCACATTCGCTGAGCGCAAACGCTGAACCGCCGTTTTGCCGAGCCAGCTTGCAACTGACCGAGGCTACGCGTGTCGAACCAAAACTCTCCACCTTCATGCATATAACGGATTCCATTTTCCCTTAATACGGATTTCAGCTTTTCGACATCAGGTTGAAGCACAGGTGTGTACTTGCTTATTTTCACTGTTACGTTCGCCTCCCGCAGCGCCGCAAGCACCTTCGCGCTCGGGATGACTGTTCCATTCGTCGAAATGTCTATGCTGCCGGCTTTGCCCGACGCGGCGCAAACTCGAATAATTTCATCTAAATCCGAACGCAAAAACGGTTCGCCGCCAGATAAGTTCAGATTATAAACGAAAGCAGTACAGGAAAACAGAGCCTGTATGTCGTCAAGCAGAGTGGGTAAGGGGGTGTCTTGGGGATCTTTGACATCAGGAACATGACCAATGCATTTGTCGCAGTTGAGCGTGCAACGCGTTGTAACGCAGATGGTAACGCGGTGTATCACAACTCGCTTGCTCTTTTTATCACGCCAATGCTGTGAAATCGCGCGCGGTATTCCCACGGCAATCCGAAAAAATGTTTTGACCCAAAGTTTTGGCGAGCGGTCAGAGCCTATGCAACGAGAAGTGACCAAGCCGGCCAATGGAGGGCACGCGCGCAGTATGCTGATTTGCGTTCTCCAAAATAGATATACAAAAGGTCTTACCAACTTTTTGAAAAATTTGGTTTTCAAGTTATATCCCTCCTCTGATTGTATTCACGCTGTACAGCCACAGGAACCTTTGGCGAACAGTACGTACTGCCCAAGCAATAGGAGCATGCGGTAATGAAACGCTTTTTTAGCAGCTTTTTCCATTGTTCACTAAAACTGTCTGAATGGATCACTCGAAGATCAATATAATCTTCCTGGCAATCTGAGAGAAGTCCCTCCTCAATTAGGATGGCGGCTTTTCCGTTGCACCGATGTAGCTTTCCTTCCAAATAAATTGAGCACTGCGTCAAACTACAGAGGCTGAACCGCCGCTTTGCTGAGCCCGCTTGCAATTGGCCGAAGTTCCCTGCGTCGCGCCAAAATGAGACGCCCTTGTACATATACGAAATACTATTTTCATCCAAAACGCGCTTTAGCTCCTCCGCCTTCGCTGCTGGCACACACGAATACTTACTGATCAACACGTTCGCTTTTGCTTCCCGAAGCGCCGCAAGCATCCCCGGCTCCGGGATAACCGTAGCATTGCTCAGCACAACGATGTGGCCGACCTTGCCTGAATCCGCGCACAACCGGAGAGCTTTGCCCAAATCCGGGTGCAAAAAAGGCTCGCCGCCGGATAGCTCGACGATATAAGCGTAGTCAATACAAGAAAACAGGGCGTGAGCATCTTGCGCCCACTCGTCTATCGGTATGTCTCTTGGATTCTTAACATCAGGGATGTGTGCCAGGCATTTATCGCAGCGTAACGTACAGCGCGTTGTGATGGGGAGGGAGACGCAAGGCAACACAACGCGTTTTTTTGCCCTGTCGCGGCAGTTTTGCAAGAGCGCGCCCGGGATCCGCACCGTAAGTTTAAGAAACGTCTGCACCCAAACTCTACGGGAAGTAGCAGCGCCCATACTGATTCTTGTTACGATGCCAGACAATGGCGGGCATGCGCGCAATATGCTGAGCTGCACCCTCCAAAGCAGATGCGTAAAAAGCTTGGACTTCAAGGCATATCCCTCCTCTGTATGTCTGACTCGCGGGATTGGCGCTGTGCAGCCACCGGAATCTCCGGTGATTTGTACGTGCCGCCCAGGCAATAGGAGCAAGCGGAGGTAACATGCTTTTTCAGCAGCTTTTTTAGTGCCTCAGGAAAGCCGCGCGGATGGATTTCGCGAAGGTCAATGTAGTCGCCTTCGCAATCCGGGAGACAGCCCTCCTCCGACAAAATGGCGGCCTTACCGCTACATCGGTGGAGCTTTCCTTTGAAATAGACGAAACACAGCGTCAGAATGCAAAGGCTGAACCGTCGTTTTGCGGAGCCCGCTTGCAATTGCGCAAAGCGTCCCATGTCATGCCAAGACCTGACGCCTGCATGCACATAGCTTATTTCATTCTCCTCTAAAACGCGTTTCAACGCTTCCGCCTTCGACGTGGGCACGCAGGAATATTTGCTGATTTGCACGGTTGCCTTTGCCTCCCGAAGCGCGGCAAGCGTCTCCGCTCCCGGGATGACAGTGCCATTGCTCAGTACGCTGATATGGCCAACCTTTCCTGTATCCAAGCAAGCCTGGATGACCTCATCCAAGTTCGGATGTAAAAACGCCTCGCCACCGGATAGTTCAACAACATATATATGGTCAACACAAGAAAGCAACGCCGAAATGTCCTGAATCAAATCGTCTATTGGTATATCTCTATGGTTCTTAAGATCAGGAATGTGTGCCAGACATTTGTCGCAACAAAGCGTACAGCGCGTTGTGACGGGAATGGTAACGCGGGGAAGCACAATGCGTTTTTTCGCTTTATCACCGAAACATTGGGAAAAAGCGCTCGGAAGTTGTGCCGTGACCCGAAGCAGCGTCAATATCCAAGTCTTGCGGGAGGTTGCTGCGCCCATGCTGATTCTCGTTATGGCGCCGGCCAATGGCGGACATGCACGCAGTATGCCGATTTGTGCTCTCCAGAATAAATATTCAATAGGGCTGATTGCCTTTTTCAAAAATTTGTCTTTCAGGACATATCACTCCCTTGAAATTTTGCCGCATAGGATTGCCGCTGCACAGCTGGCGGAACCTTTGGCGTCTTATAGGTATTTCCCAGGCAGTAAGAGCAAGCGGAAATGACACGTTTGTGCAGCAATCCGTGTAGTTGTTCCGCAAATGTGTCAGGATCGGAGTTGCGCAAATCAATATAATCATCCGTGTGATCCGTAATTAACTGTTCCTTAGCCAAAACAGCGGATTCGGCACACAAATGGAGTTTTTTATCCATATAGACCATACACATTGGCTCGGCACAAAGGCCGAACCGCCGCTGCGCCGAGCCCGCCTGCAGTTGGCCCAAACCCGCTTTGTCGCACCATGATTCGTCGTTTCCGTACATATAACGAATTCCGCTTTCTTCTAAGATGTCTTTCAGCTTTTCAACGTTGGGTTGCAGCGTTGGAGTATACTTGCTGATACGCACGGATGCCTTTGCCTCCCTGAGAGCTACAAGCACATTTGCCTCAGGGATAATCGTGCCATTTGTCTGTACACTGAATTCGTTGATTTTGCCAGAATTAGCGCAAGCCCAAATGATTTTATCCAAATCCGGATGCAGAAATGGTTCACCACCGGAAAGGGAGAAAACATAGATGAGATCGACGCAGGAAAGCAAAACCCGAATATTACTAACGAGTTCATGCAAAGGTATGTCTGCATGTCCTGCAATATCAGGAATGCGGGCGACACATTTATCGCAGTTGAGGGTGCATCGTGTTGTAATGGGGATGACAACGCGGGACAACACAACGCGGCGTTCATATTGATCCTGGCAATGGAGATGGATCGCACGAGGGGCCTGCACCGCAAACCTGAAAAAGGTTCCTGCCCAGGCTTTGGAGGAATACGGAATTCCCATTGTAACTTTCGCCATAAGACTGACCAAAGGCGGACAGCCGCGTAAAATACTGATTTGCCATTTCCAAAACAGATACTGGAAAGGATCAATCGCCTTTTTGAAAAACGAGGCCTCCAACTTACGTTCCCTCCCATTCCGGCGCAAATTTTTCTCCTAACTGAACAAACGCTCCGTGCTGGTTCCAGTTGCAGTGCGACGACTGATAGCAATTGCGGCAATTCCGGCACATGTCAGCTGAATTCACCGTTTTGCGGTGAAGAACAAAGCTTTCGCTGTTCCAAATATCCATAAAGGCCAGACAGGGATCATATTTTAAAAGCTTGCTTGCCGTTGTCATGCATGGCCTGACAAAGCCATCGGAGCCTAGAAAAAAATCACGGTAAGAGGCGTAGCACTCGCGGTGCGGCATATCCTGTGCAGGGTCTTTTCCCTGCACATAAGGTAGTTCCAGTAAAACGCCCAATTCCTTTGCTCGCTCCGCCGCTTTGTTGAATGCCTCCTCAACCTCGTTCTGGCAGTTCCATAGGCACGCATGCATAGAACTTTCATCAAACGCCGTCAAATATACAACCTTTAATTCCTCCAACCCCACCTCTGCCGTCATTTCAACCATAGGGAGTAATTCGTCCAAATTGTCTTTCATTGCGCAAAACACATAGTTCATATAGGGGTATTTCAGGTGATTCGATCGTTTTATACGCACAATCTCCCGCAGGCTGCCGTTGATTTTGGTTAAGTCTGAACCGGCCCTTATCCTGTTGTTGGTTCCCGGCCTTGCGCCGTCGACGCTTACCGCTAAAATGTCGACTTCGTTATCAAAGATTGCGTCCGTCAGCAAAGGGAGACGCATACCGTTCGTGCAAAAATATAACCTTGCATCGCGGTAGTGAATAGCTTGCAGCATTTCTACAAAATTCGGATGGATCGTCGGCTCCCCCCAGCCCATCAGCGTTACTTCCTCAACAGTATCGAACAGCGGCTCCAGCGCATAAAACGAGTTCATATCCAACAGAGTCTCGCTGAATTCCGCCGCGCGCCGCCCGCACATTACGCACTTCAAATTGCAGCCGCTTGTAAGTTCAAAAACAATACGCCTCGGATAGGAGTCAAGAACGGGCTTGCCGATTTCCATTTCGTACATGTTCAACTCGCTGTTTAGCCGCTGGGCCGCCGTCAATGGCCTGCCTGAGAAAAGTGTTTTGGTTTTAGCCCTGGCAATCATCGTCCCGCCTCACATTCCAAACAGTTTTATGTACTAAAATAATCATAGCATAAGAACGTGCTTATGTCAAATATTAAGCCTCCCTGTCAAAATTTACCCTTCGTTCCTCGATCACCAGGGGGCGTCCCATGCTGCGGCGTTGAATGTTGATAATGTATTCGCCCAACAGCCCCAGAAACAGTAGTTGCACGCCGCCCAGGAAAAACAAGCCAAGCATGGGTATGGTGTCCTGCTTGCTTAGGATCAGACAAACGAGCGCGGCGATGAAGCTGCCCCCTGAAATCAGTAAGCCCATAAACGTGGCTAGCCGCGGTGCCATTTTCGTGTAGGTGACCATGCCAAGCATGGCATGGTCGTATAGCGAGAAGAAATTATAGGAAGATTTACCTGCGCGCCGTTTATCTTGTGTATAGGGGATTTCGATCCTGTCGAAGCCTAATTCTATCGGTAAACCACGGGAAAACGGGTCGGAATCGCCCAGCTTGCACACTGCATCAAGTACGCATTTGTCATAAAGACCAAAACCTGTGTAATTCTCGAGAATACCAATATCGGACATCTTACGCAGGATCCTGTAAAAAAGCGTGCGCAAGCCGCGCATTAACGGGTTTTCTCTGCTTTTGGCCTTTACCATACATACGCTTTTGTGGCCCTGTTCCCAGGCTTCCACCATACGCGGCAGCAACTCAGGCGGTTCCTGGAAATCCGCGTTCATACAAATCGTGCAATCCCCCGAAGTCTGCAGCGCGCCGTAGTAGGAGGAATGGCTCGCTCCAAAATTCCGCGTGTTGAATATGGCCTTCACCCGCTTGTCCCGCTCGCAAAGCTGCAGGAGCTTCTCGCGGGTGCTGTCCGTCGACTTGTTGTCGATGAACACGATCTCGTAGTCATAGCGGTCCTCCAGCGCAGTGAGCTGTTCCCGCAGCGCGTCATAGAGGGGCAGCACATTGCCCTCCTCGTTGTAGGTGGGGATGCTGATGCTGATGGTTTTCTTCATAAATTATGCTCCTTCAGCCAATTCGCCGTTAAGGAAACACCCCTCTCGAAGGGGACGGAAGATGCAAACCCGGTGTCATGCACAAGCGCGCTGGTATCCGCCTCCAGCCGCATCACCTGGCCCGGCGGATAGGCCAACTCTCCTAACCCCACCTCCATGGCGGGGTTGACCACATCCCGCGCGGCGAATATATACTCCGCCAAGCTGCGCGGCTTTCCGCTTGCGAGGGGATACACCGCGCCGTCCCGTCCGCGCAGCCCCATCAGGTAAAACCCCATCGCCGCGTCGTCGCAGTAGAGATAGTCCCAGCGCTGTTCCCCTTTGGTGAAGGCCATGCGCTCGCCCTTCATCAACGAGCGGACGCAGGACATCATCATGGTCTGCGTATTATCCCCCGGCCCGTAGGCGCTCAAAACCCGCGCCCACACATGCCGGACGCCCAACTGCCCGCAGGCGATGCGCGAAAGGCGGCCCGCCGCCAGCTTGGCGATGCCGTAGCCGGTTTCGGGGTTGCAGGGCGTGGATGCCGTGAGCACACCGTCCGCGCGGCCGTATTCCGCCTGGGAGCCCGCGCCCACGAACACGCCGCAGCCCAGGCGGGCGGCCAGCTCCACGGCGTCCAGGGTGTGCCGGATGTTGCCGCACTGCAAGGCCGCGTTGTCGCGGGCGGGCCCGAAGGTCCCATCCCAGCCGAAGTGGTAAAATGCGTCATGGGAACCGGCCTCCAGCGCGTGAAGATCCTTCAGATCGCATTCGACGACCTTCGTACCCGGGGAAACATCCAGCTGCCCCAATCGCGGGGAACCCGGGCGGACAAGCAGCGTGACCGCAATGCCCTTACCCGCCAAAAGTCGCTCCAGGGCCATGGCCAGCATGCCCGTGCCTCCGGTGATGATTGCGCTGTTGATTGTCATGGCTCCTCCATCAGCGGGATATACATATTCGCTGCCAGCTCCTCCCGGGGCAAAAACGGCGCGAGGTCCTCCAGCGGCGGGGAATAGAGCGTCCCGTCCGGCAGGCGTTTGGTGGAGGATTTCGGCTCGAACACCTGGTCGGTGGATACGATGATCTCGCACAGGCAATACGACGGCTGCGACAATACAGTATCCAGCAAGGCCATGCCCTGATTGGTTCCAATGCGAAAATAGGGAATGCTGTAGGCCTGCGCCAGGCGTTCGAGAGCCGGGAAGGAAAGGTCGCCGCTTTCCAGCCCGATGCCCGCATGGCTGCGTGCCGGGAACAGGTTGTCCTGCGTCTGCCGCATGGAGTGGTAGCCGCCGTTGTTAATCACGAAAATTTTGATGGGCAGCCTGTGGTGCACGATGGTCTGCAATTCCTGCAGGTTCATCTGCAGGCTGCCGTCGCCCGTGACCAAAATAATCTCATCACGTTCTTGAGCGAAACACACGCCGATGGCCGCCGGGAGGTCGTAGCCCATGGACGCCGCGCCCGACTGGATGAAGAACCGCTGCCCGCGTTTGATCTCCCAGGCGTGGCTGCCCACCACGCAGGCGGAGCCGTTGCCCACCACGATGCGCTTCCCCTCAGGCAAGCGGCGGCTGAGCTCTTTGACAAAGCAGTAGACGTTGGCCTGCTCCCCCTGCTCATAATGCCGGGGAAGTACCACAGGATAATCGTGCTTCCAGCGTTGGCACTGCTCCACCCATTCTTTCCTTTTAAATAAGGGGGTATTTTCTTTAGGCAACGCCTTGGGCAGCGCCGCGAGGATCGCCCGCAGAAAATCCTTCGCGTCCGCGTGAATGGGCATATCGATTTGGATGGATGGCTTACGCAGCTCGTCGGGGTCGATATCCACCATGATCTTGTACGCGGCCCTGGCCCAGCTGTCCCAGTGGTAGCCCACCTGGCGGATGCTCAGGCGGCTGCCCACGGCCAAAACCAGATCGCTGTTCTGCACGGCGAAATTGCCTGCCCGGTCGCCCATCATACCGCCGCGCCCGGTATACAGCGGATGCCCGTCCCACAGCAGGTCGATGCTGTTCCAGCAGGTGACGACCGGTACGCCCAAAGCCTCCGCAGCCCGCAAAAACAGGTCATAGCCGCCGGAAAGCCGTATGCCGCTGCCCGCGTAGAGCACCGGGCGCCGCGCGCTTTTGATCTTTTCTATGATCGCAAGCGCGGTATCCTCAGAGACCCGGGGCGTGTCCTCTTCCGGCTCATAGCCAAGCAATTGATCTGGGTCAATCAACGCCCCCTGCACATCCAGCGGGATGTCCAACCAGCAGGGACCGGGCCGCCCGGACTTGGCGAGCCACAGCGCTTTCTCCAGGCAATAACGGATGCGCGCCGGGTCGGTGACCATTTCGCAGTATTTCGTCATCGCGGCCACCGCCCGGGTGATGTCGTATTCCTGGTCCCCCATGGCGCGCAGCGGGAGCCCCGTGCTCCGCGCGCAGGTTGCGTAGCGCACCTGCCCGGAAATCACGAGTATGGGGATGCTGTCCAGCCAGCCGCCCAGCACGCCCGTGATCGCGTTGGTCCCGCCGGGCCCGCTGGTGACGCACACGGCAGCGATCCTATTTTCCGCGCGTGCATAGGCCTCGGCGGCCATGGCGCAGGCCTGCTCATGGTGATTATAAATCACACGCAGGCCCGCGTGGTGCCCCAGCGCGTCGTTGAGGGCCATGGCGCCCCCGCCCACCACGCTGAACACGCGGGAGATGCCGTGCGCGGCGAGGAAGTTTGCGAGGTAGTCCGCTACACTGATTTTTATGGTTGAGCCTCCATTTTATTTTCTGCAATCATATAATACTGTGCGCCTATCGGAACGCCGGTCATGTACTTTTCAAGCGGCAGCAGTATAGATACAAACGCGGGAAAAAATATTGTGTAATAGGCCCGCGATGCGGCAAAGCCCGCCTTTTTCAGCTGGCTATGCAGATAGTGCGGTTTTAGCATGACCGCGTTCGGGTCATACCGGCGATCGACCGCCTTGAAAAGCAATTGGGTTGCGGGATTATAGGGGTTGAATTCAAATATAATGGCCAGACCGCTACGCTTCATGGATGATTTTATGCGTGATAATACATGCCGCAAGTCTTTGCGTTCTATATGATGCATCACATTGGCAACGAAGACAAGATCAAACTGCACGTCAAACGGAAAACCATTTCCATCCGTGTCAATGGCGGAATAAATAATGCCTAGTATCCCGTAAATACTATTGCTTGCACAAAACAAGAAACTGTGGTATACTCAAAGAAAAAGGGGGTATACCGAAATGCCGAGGAAGAA
>JGI24696J40584_12961322_pt1 | contig 13630 bp, 14 predicted proteins | sample TergutCo191P4_FD_40584 | JGI IMG/M metagenome (IMG submission 40584)
TTTTTTTTGTAACCTTGTGTTCAATCAGTTTCTCTTCAAAGACTTTGTGCTTTATTTCTTCTAAATCACTGATTGACTGCTCGAATATATGCCCCAAGATGTTTACACTCAGATCCTCTCTGAAGTCGTATTTGCCCAGCTCAGCTACCTTAAGCAAAGCTTCATCGTTGACATGTAGATTATTGAGGCCAGTATCAGACCTGAATAGACCACCGTTATAACCGTTTGGTATCTCCAACTTATCGCTACCAGTATCTATAGCATCAAAAAATCCTTTGAGAGCGTTCCATATGCTACCTCCAAAAGCTGAGTTCTTTGCAGATTCAAGCACCTGTAACAATATGTTATCTGGTAATAGACCTCTATCCTCGGCAAAACACACGAACACAAGGCGGTCGATTATTTTCTGAGCCTTTTCTATACCATAGCCAATATCTTCGCGAACTACCTCATTTTGCTTCCAGAGGTCGCGGAGCAACTCTATGCGAGCTATCTTATACTGTTGGTAGAATCTTTCCCCTATAGCCTCTTGGTCGACCCGTATATCTGAAAGAAGTATCTCTGTCTTAGCAGGACCTACCTCGGTAATGAAGTTAGCAGCCCTAACTAATACATACCATGACTTGAAGTTTAAGTAATCATCTACTGGACTTACCAAGTCGTCCAATGTCCAAACTTCGTAGTCGAGCTGATTGTCTTGATAGAGCCTGAACTCGTAGAAGTTGGAAACGATTACAAACGGGCAACGACGGTATTGTGTTTTGTACTTAAAGGCTTGCTGCACAGGACTCATGTTGACCTCTCGCTGCTGAGGTTTATCTAGTGGTATACCGGCGCCTTTTAACTCAACTACAGCGGAGATGTTTTCACCGTTGAAACCGATGACAGCATCAGGAAGCTGCCCTTTATCAGTAGTCGCTTTTGGTTCAAAACTCCATGAGCTTGATGGTTTTTCTTTGTATCCGAGGATATTAATAAAGAAATCCTGATTGTATGCTTGCTCTCGACTGGTTTCTTTATCGTTTTTTAGGGTCCCGTAGTAGTAATCGTGGTGCCAAGCTTTAACAATCCCTATGAATGGTATAACCTCTTCAGTTGATATGCTCGATGCTTTCTCTATTAATTTGTTGCGTCCAAATAGGTTAGCCATTCACACCACTTCCAATGTCTATTCTCTAAGATAAATATAACATGATTATATGCTAGATGTATTGTTTTTGGTCTTACTACCACTGCCTTGCATATGGTGATTCCTTTCAGCTTGATTTCATTCTCTAATACATTCTCTCTGTAATATCGAATAAAAAGCTCTGAACAGCAGTGGTGGTGGAATAGGTAGGTAGTACATATTGGGTTCGGAAAACTTGCTGGCAACCTAGAATGTGTTTGTGGAATCCATTTAAGTATTAGGACTTGAAGCATACGCAAACGAGGATAGTACCACCCGTTGAAAAGAACTGAAGACAGTGTCTGCACTTCACTATAACCGTTATAGTTCGAATCTCGACCTACTCAATAAAGCAGTCATTACATAATGCCCTGATACTAGACTGAACCAAATGCTTTTTCCTACCAATAGTATCTGTAATTGCTTGATCTGTAAACAAAAAGGTTAGCAATCATATGTCTAAGAATTATTTGTTTGTTGAATTCATGGATTGTTATTGGACGACGCTTGTACCTATGTCTATCTCAGCTGAACTGTCGGTTGATTTGTAGCGCTCATGATACTTCATAGGAAATCTTATTATGCAGTGGGTGACAAATACTGCAAGACAAGCATATTCTAAATTGATAAGAACTCTACAGATGGCATATAATATTGATCATGGGTTAATCCTCACAGATGGTAGAATATATTATTCATTTACATATAGACGAACTACTGGTTGATCAATCAGACGAATTCAAGTCTAGGTTTGACAAGTTCAAGAACACCCGAGTACCGTGATGCTATCAGAACTGCAGGAGGTGAAGAGTAGATATGGTCAAAAGGTTTTCAAAATATGATGTAGCAGAGTACCTCGACAGCGATGAGATGATTGTTGCTTACCTTGCTGAGGTTTCAAAAGAGAACGACCCCAAGATGCTTACCATGGCACTTGGTGATATCGCTCGTGCAAAAGGCATGACACAGCTTTCCAAGGAGACAGGTATCTCCAGGGACGGCTTATATAAATCCCTCGGAGAAAACGGTAATCCTTCACTTGAGACCTTGAGCAAAATTGCTGATGCCTTAGGCCTGAGGGTCGCATTAGTCGCTAAATAGTACAGCTATTGAACTGACGGGGGGCTTCGCAAGCTCACCCAATCCTGTCACAATCCGCAAGCTTGATGCTGATTTTGTCATGGTGGGCGATAACGGATTTGAACCGCTGACCTTGTGCGTGTAAAGCACCTGCGCTACCGCTGCGCCAATCGCCCACATCGAGCGCTAAGTATACTATATTACTGAGCCATGTTCCCCTGCTAAGTTACTGGGCTGCACTCCCATGTTATGTTTGGGCTCGGTGCTCATGAAAGTGGTATCGATGTATGTCAGCGCATTACCCGCTTAGTTGGGCTTAACCGCTTAGTTGAGGCTTCATAGCTCACCACCACAGCCACCACTTTACCCGCACCGTGCTCCCCCGCTTAGTTGGGGCTCGGTATAAAGTCTGGCGGTAGGGAGTCGCTTGGCAAAGGGTCTGGAACCCAGCCGATTTGGATGCTGGCTCCTTCGGGTTTCTCCAGATAGATATCGTAGTGGTAGCCTTGTGGCATCTGCACATGCAGGCGGGCCATACCTGAGAAACTGCTGGAAGACTTAGGTGGATAAGTGATAGCCTCGCTTATCTGAATTGGTTGGATAGCTGCCTCAGGCTCTGTGATGGTGGGGATAATTACCGGGTTGACGGAGTCATTATCTACTGTTGCAGAGGTAGGTTTTGGTAATTCAACAGTTGCTGTCTTTGGCTCCAGGTGTGACAAGCAACCGTAGCAGACTTCCATGTCATCAAAACTGACGCTCTGACATAATGGGCAGGTTTTCATTCTTCGTCCTTTCTTTCGTCAGCATGCTGACACTGTTAACTCATTTTCTACTAGCTTTAACTCGAGGTGTTGGCCTTCGGTGAACCACTCTTTGGAGGGGTCGCTGAATCTCTCTAAGGTGGTCGCTGCAGACCGACAAGAAGCCATGCGGCTTGGCGGTAGATCCCGGACAGCCTTGATAACCTGGCCGTCTGCTGCGATGAAGGCAACATCAATGGCACTTGGCATACCAAAGCTATGGATGCTCTTGCAGGGCATCAGCATCAATACATCCGCTTTCTGTATAACTCCTTTGGCTAGCAACCCAATCATCCGTGTAGCTAGACTGGCAGCTACCTTAATGCGGTAAGTAGAATTATTCGATGAATAGGTCATCATGGTTCTATTCGCCAGCCTAAAAGAATGTGACAACGATGCTGGTGCCATCGCTGACTGGGAAGAGCTGGATAATCATCTGCTGCCTCACACCGTCACCACCGCTTGGACGCTCCATCAGTATCGAAATCGGGCCGGCGATCTGCTCGATTTGCGTAGTCTGCTCTAGTAGACTGGATTCTCCCTGTCGTGTTGTACCTTTTACTGATGATGAACGAACTAGTGAAGCTCCTGCGGCTAATGGCTGCGTTGCGTTATCAGTAGCGCCCGCTGTTGAGTCATCAAAGCTGCCGCTTTGCCGCCAGCCATCCTGACTTAGGGCACTGACCAGCTGAATAGCAGCCTGTCCAGTGTTACTTTGGTAAAAATAACCGATTGTCTGGCCTTCCGGGCTGATTGACAGTAGTTCAAAACCAGTATCAAAACGGTCTAGCGACAGCGGGTCTATGCCTGCTTCTTTACTAGTGGCACCGTTTGCATAATCAAATAGTGTGCTTAAGCTGTCTTTAGTCTGCTCGAACCTGGAGTACAAGCTAAGACCAACTAAGCCAAGAGTTAGCGCCAGGATGAATCGGATTGTAATCTTTGCATTGCGCTGTCCGATAGTTAGATGCTTATGCTTGGCTTGGCTCTTGCAAGGTCTACTCGCCTGTAGTCTGTTTCTTTCAGCTTCCATTTGCTGACCAACTCTCGTTGCCTTCAACTGCTGCACGACTCTTGTCGCTTTCATTTGCTAACCAACTCTCATTGCTTTCTTCTGCCTAATGCTTGTTGCTCTCATTTGCGACGGGCTTCCTAAAAGACCACACCCGGGCGATAGGGGTCAATGACATACTCCTGAGAGTGACTAACCTCGATGAGCATCACACCAAACAAACCGTTTGGAATACCCCAGGGTTTGAAGGTCAAGGTACAGACATAGCGCTCTTGATGTGGTAACAGATTGAAGGCCAATCCTTCGCTGGACGTGCCACCGCTACCGACTTCTTGGACCTGTACTTCGATCTGATAGAGGTCGCTATCTGGAAAGTTCTTATCCAGTTCAGCCTGAATTGCTGAGACTCGGCTACCTTGGCTGTAGCAACTGGCATCGGGGCTGCAAGCTTGGGTTCGTACTGCTTCAGCTGCTAAGGGGTCAAAGCGAGCGCAAGCCCCTAGGTAGAGCATGATATTGATGGCTAGATAGACCATCACCAAAGCCACTGGAAATACGACAGCTAGCTCAACAGTAGCCTGTCCACGCCGGCCAAGAATGCTTCTATGGCTTCTGACCGAGACGCTTTGTGCTTTGCCTGAGAGCTGCACTGGTCGATTCTCTGATCGACTGCTGTGCTTTGCCATGATCAAGCCGCTCACTAGACTAAGCCAATTGTTGGCTGATTTGCTATTCCCAGACATCGGTTTGGCTGCCATTCTGAAACTTGTCACGTAGACCCTCTATGCCATTTTGGATTGTCTGTTTACCCTGGTCAATTAGCCCTTCTGGCAATGGAATACTAACAGGTATCTGCACATTGAAGGGGTATTCTCCAAGGCTGAAGGTATAGCTGATACCATCAGTCTTCAGGTCATCAGCCAGCATATCGATGCGGATGACTAGGTCGTCGAAGACCATGTCGGTCAGACTGCCTGAAGCATATCCATGAAAACTGGCATAGAAGTCTTTGACATTGATGAGAGCAGAGCCGCCAGCTCCTTCAGCTACACTGGCAACATGGTAGCTGTTCACCAGTACTGGTTTGGGAGCATAGAGGTCGACTGGTTCCAGACCTAGATTCTTTAGACCGTCTTCAATGGCTGTCGCTGCTTTTTCACCTAACCCGGTCATTAAGCCACCAGAAGCTTCGCTGACAAAGGTCCTTATCCCATCGCAGAGCCCGCTGACACCTTTGTCGTAGAGCATTAAGGCTGCACCCCAGATGTCCATTACTACATCGAAGGGAACAACGAATGCTGCCGCTTCAGAGTGGCCTTCGTCTTTTAAGCGATCCAAGAAGTTGCTCAGGATGTTACTGTCCTGGCTGGTGTCTCTAGCTAAGGCTGCCGCGGATACCGCCACCCGTGGTGGCAGGGCATCGGGCTCAGCTAGCAGCGATACCTTAAGTCCCGCTGGTAGCGCTCGGGTCTGGGGATCAACAACAAAGACAATACAGCCGCGGCGTCCTGGAGGATGTGGGTCAAGGCGCTTGGTCTTGACTAACTCGATGGCCTGGTCGAACTGGTCAGCGGCCTTATCGGTACTATCCTCAGCGTTCTTCATAGATTCTGTGTATTGTTTCAGGGCATTGTTGTAGCCGCGGGAGGCTTCAGCCACCTTGCTGTACCATTTCTCGAAACCGTAATCATCCCAGTCTGCAGCAGTCAGCGACCAGACTTGGCCCACAGTAGCAGCGGTCATCTGGCATTCCGGACAGGACTTGTACTTTCCATCCTCCAGTTCCTTCAGCGAACCTTTACCAGCACTACCTGAGGCTTGGAGTACTGGGCAGTCTGTGGTTCCGTGCAGACATCCATCACTGTCTGCTGAGAACAGTCGGTCGGTAAAAATCCAGGTGCTGCGAAGCTGGCTCAGATTAGTCGGCATGGTAGGAAAGATGACTTCGGCTGTGCCATCCTCGTGATAAATCACTGGCGCTTTGGCTAATTGTTGGTAGGCATATTGATAGTACAAACAGCGGATCTGATATTTTGAATGATCCTGGGTACTACTCGTTTTGGGCTTGTCATTGGTCGGACGATACTGGTAATAGTCTTGAGCCCGATGTAAAGCTACAGTAAAGCTCCAGGTCTCTAGCGGGTAGTAAGAAGAATGGCTCGAGCCATTAAAGCGCTCTGCACGCTCATGCATACATTGTGGGCTGCCAATCTCAGTGGACTTACCACAGTCGTAATACCAGCCGTCGTGAAGGGCTTGGTCCATCTCTTGCTTGGCTTCGGTAGCCTGCTCCATGGCTTGTTCAGCCTGTTGGTTTAACTCCTCAATGTCATCGGTATGCTCCTCAAGCTTGGGGTCGCTCTCAGGGTATTCAATCTCCTCACCACTGAACGGTACCAATATCGCTAGACCGTAATAACTCCAACCATCTGGCGCATTAGCCTGTACCGTTACCGCAGCATTGGCGATAGCCACAAAAGGCAAGACCTTCTGCAGAGTATTCAAGGCTTCTGAAGCCTGTCTGGCTAAATCGTCACGGGCTTTGAAGACATCACGAGCGAATCTCAACAAATCTGCACTGACCGAAATGGCACCAGGTACTGGAATGCAGGCGACTATTATCGATACCCCTAAAACAGTCACACCAAACAGTGTCATAGAGAGCACCACCGCATCAGCCACCCGAGCGACCACGTAATACTCAGCCACGACATTCTCCGCAGCTAAAGCACCAGCATCAGCTGCGAACTGGATGTCAGCGGCTTTGGAATTGACCCAGTAGACCTGCGCTGATGTGAAAATCAAGGTCACCACCAAGCTGAGAGCTATGACCACTCCAAGGCTGCTGAAGCCAGCTTCTGAATCGCTTTCCATCCAAGGATAAGAGCGCTTACTCTTGGGCTTACTCAATCTTCCCACTGCATCGGCCATCTGCTGGGCCCTCCGTCCTGATCCGACCAGACCCAGTTTGGCTGGGTAGGCATTGAGACTTCGACCACCTGTACCAGATAGCCATCCTCCAGCATGCCGAGCAGCCCGGCTCCCCAACCAATCAAGGGCAGTGGTTTCAAGTAATTGGTTATCCTGACAGTCACGGTTGCCGAATTCTCATCGCCGATTAACTCAATCTGCCAGGCTTTGCCGCTAGATGAGGCATGAAAGATATCCAATGGAGGTACCGCAGCCAAGCGCCGCATGACGTATCCCTGGTATTTGTCAGCGCTATATTCACCAAATTCAGTTTTTGTGGATAAGAGCCGGCAGCTTTCAGCAGCAGCGTTTTGCATAACCATCCGGGTGTAGAGCATTATCGCCGGTTGAGCCAGCATCAATAACAGCAGGAAGATGATGGGGATAATCAACGCAGCCTCGACAGTAGCCTGGCCACGATTATTAGACATCTTGCTGGGGCAGGTCTTTAGCCTTCCCAACAGGCTCTTTCTAGTACAACAAGACATCGCCGATCGTTCCTGCTGTGTTTGGCCCCAGAGAATGTGAGGCGCTGCGGATAGCGTGTTCAACGAATAGCCCTTCTCCGAGTCTTTTCTGCAAGGCTACAAAACCCAGCAACACTACGACTAATACCAGCCAGATCAAAGCATTCTCAACCGTCGCTTGCCCTTGTTGGTTATGGCAGGCTTGTTTCAGTGACTTCAGTCTGTCTGGGATAGGGTGTGATAATCGGGTGTAGGCTGTGCGAAGCGATTTGTAGAGGCTTGTGTTTTGTAGCCACAATTGCGCAGCAACCAATAGTTGTATAGTTCGTTGGTTGAATATGACTAGCACAGTACGATAATTCAGCCTGATTGTGGGTAACACAGCTTGGAATTGCTGCCTGAGCATGGCTGATACAGCATGATATTGCTGTTGAAACGTGGCTGGCAGAGCCACAAATACTCGCTTGATGTATGTCTTAGCTACCATTTGTCAATCACCTGCCTGGTCCAAAAAGGAATCACTGGTCATGTAGCTGATGCGGATAATCATCGGGTTCTCGGGGCCAAGCGGGTCGTATTTATGCTTAGGCATGACTGTGATAATAAGAACCTGGCTGGAATCATTACGGCTGACCACGCAGGACCAAGCATCGCCGAAAAGATCTACGAAGCCATGTTCTTCCAGCGTCCATCCGTCATCACGCAAAGCCAGCAACAGTATTTCCGCTGCTTCTGAGCAGGATTTATCTGAGTAGCCAATCCAAACCTGAGCAAATTGCTGCTCGGTAAAATCGACCTGGTAGCAAAGGCCCGACAAAGAAACCGGGCATTCATGAGTCGGGCTCAGAGGCAGTGCGGGTACTGTAGGTATCTCTGCCACCGGCAGCTCGGGATACGGCGATACTGCAGCGGCTGATGGATAGTCGGCGGCTAGTGCAGTATTTGGCTGGTTGATGCTTAGTTGACCTTCTTGTCCCGACTGCTCAGGCGTTGCCAGGTTGTGCAGATATCCTGCTGCCAGTGCCAGCATCAAGCTAAGAGTCAAAAGTCCCCAACGGTGTTTCGGCCGACCAGCCTCACCAATCTGCTCAAGCTGCCTGGGGTGACTACCAGTCTCGGAGCGCTTAGATTGGTTGGCTTGGCCAAACCACTTGCTCTTAACTGGCTTGCTGAGCTTTAGCAGTTTGCCTGGTTGGCCGAGCCTCTTGGTCTCACCTTGATGACCGAGCTTTTTAGTTTTACCTAGTTGGCCGAGTTTTTTATTTTTGTCGGGCAGGTTCATTGAGACCTTCTAGCTATTCCTGAAGCTAGTCTAGAGGCCATTGATAGCGTTTGTGATATTATCCCAAAGCTCTGTCAACTTACCCCGGAAGGCAACAATCGCAATAATCGCTATCACTACCAAGACTCCGACCAGAATTGCATACTCGGTCGTACCTTGTCCTTTTTGATTACTTAGTGACTTGCAGAGCCGGGTACGAATAATCACATAGGCTTGGCAGAACCACTCTTGAATAATGCTCAGGTGTTTTCTTAATTGCTTCATCTTTTTTCACCTCATAGCTTTCCTACTAAATCGAGCAGTATCGGTCCTAATACCAGCAAGAGCATTGCTGGCAGTATCAAGGTTCCAGTGGGTATCAGCATCTTCACAGGAGCCTTTGCTACCTCTTCTTCGCGTCGGGCACGGATGTCTCGACGGGTTTCGTCGGATAGAGCGTTGAGTAGCTGGGTCATCGGTGCTCCATACCGTAGAGCTCGTAGGACCAATGCCACAAAACGGGAGAACATCACTGTCTGGACCTCTGTCTCCAGCTCGTGCATGCCTTGTTGCCGAGAGACCAGGCCTTTTTGCCAGATCTCCAACTTGGCTAGACAGATATCTGCCAGCTGCCCCGGTGAGCGGCGTAAAGCCAGTTCGAAAGCCTGGTCAAAGGCCATCCCAGCCCGCATTCCGAGTGCTGTGATATCTAGTAGCATGGAGAGTTGGTTATCTATAAGCAGTTGATTCTGCGACTGGGAGTGTTTGTTGACCTTACGCATGAACCCTAGCCAGGGCTTATCTTTGAATAGGCTTAGCTTGCCAGAATTGACCTTTGCCTCAGTAGTACCTTCACTGATCCGCTTGACTAGTTCATCCTTCTGATATCTTTGTAGCCGCTCTTGCAGATAAGCATCAGTTACATTCGCCAGAGCTACTGCAGCAGCCAGGCAAGCGATTAAAGCTAGAACGAATAACAGGCTCATCCCAGATCAACTCCGAGAATCCGGTGAATCATCAAAATGCCTAAGGCTTCCATTGCCACTGCTGTCAATAAGATCATCAAGCCAGTCCCAGAACTGAAGAAAGACTTTAGGTAACCGTCCATAGCCAGTGACAGTACCAGCATCAATACCACCGGCATTAAGGCAACTATCTTGAAAGACAATCTGGCTTGGGCAGTCTGCACCTGAAGCTGCTTTTTCAGGTTGACCGCTGTGCGTACCGATTCAGCAGCTGCTTCTAGCAAATCCTTCAAACTGCCTCCAGTTTGGTGTTGAATCTCTAGGGCTACTGCCATGAAGCTGAGCTCCGGCAACGAATTGCGCTCCTCCAAGGCTTGTAATGACTCTCTGACCCCCAGGCCGCTTATCAAGTCATCACTGGTTTTCTCCAGTTCACTTTTTAACGGCTCGGGAGTCTCTGCAGCAGTCTGTTCGATAGCCTGGGGTAGCGAGCAACCTGCGAGAAAACAGAAGCCCAGGCATTGCAAAGCGTCTGGTAATTGTTCACGCATCAGTTGGTTGCGTTTGCGCAACTTGCCACTGACATAGTTATCAGCAAGCAGCGGGGCTAGTCCAGCCAGGGCAATTGCACAGAAGACCTGCCGGCTAAGCAGCCCGATCAGCATACCCAGCAACAGACAGCCGCCTATCAAAAGCTCTGAAATGGCATCAACTGTAACTGCTTGGTTTTGCGCAGCCATGAACTGCTGGATACGTCGGCAACAGTCAAACCAAGGTTTGTAGTGGTTGATTAACTGAGCAGGTTTACGAAAGATAAGCAATCCATTGCTGGCGATACCCAAGATGAACGATGCTTTTGGTTCTTCTCCCAAGGTACGTTGGCGGCGTTTTACCCGGTGGCTCAGACTGAGAGCACCGTCCATTACAATCGGTAAGGCTAATGCAGCAGATAGAGCTGCTAGCAGTGCCGACAAGCCCGAGGCCAAGCCAGCTGTGTTCAGGCTAACCAGCCACATCCCAAGTGAGACGACTGGACTCATTGCGCCGCCGACGATTGAACTCATTGCTCCACCTGCTGGTAGATATAGCATGAATCCTCTTTGGACCATTCGACCAGGCATTCTAAGCGGTTGTCCTGCTTGTTGCTCAGATAGCGACAGATTTGGGTCACCCGACGCTGGCCATCGGACTGACGTTCGAGGTGCACAATCAAATCAAAAGCCGAGGCAATCTGCTCAGTGAGAACAGAGACCGGTAAGTCCATGCCATATCGGCACATCATCACCAGACGGGTCATCACCTCAGCCGGTGAGTTGGCATGCAGTGTAGTCAGCGAGCCATCATGGCCGGTATTCATGGCTTGCAGCATATCTAAGGCCTCAGCTCCCCGGCACTCACCGACGATGATACGGTCCGGTCGCATCCGTAAAGCATTTATCACCAGATCACGGATGGTTACCTCGCCGGTACCTTCAGCACTACTCATGCGGGCTTCTAAGCGCACAACATGAGGATGGGTGGTGAAGCGCAGCTCAGCGGCATCTTCAATGGTGATGATACGTTCATCTTTTGGAATCTCAACCGACAGAGCGTTCAGCAAGGTTGTCTTGCCGCTACCGGTGCCACCGCTAACCACGATGTTTTGCCGACTCAAGACATGCTGACGTAACAACTGGGCGATTTGACTGTCAATTGACCCATTGGCTACCAGCTCCTCTAAGGTGTAGATCTGGGTGCGGAATTTGCGAATTGTGAGGATTGTGCCATCGATAGCCAGTGGAGGGATGACTACATTGACCCGGTGCCCTTGTGGCAAACGGGCGCTGACCATCGGATTGGATTCATCCACCCGGCGGCCGAGGGGACCAACAATGCGATCAACCACAGCCCGTAATTGGGTTTCATCGGTAAAGCAAAGCTCAGAGCTGTAAAGCTTGCCTGCGCGCTCATAGAAGACCTGCTTTGGCCCATTAACCATTATCTCGGTAACATCGTTGTCGCGCAGCAGTTCTTCAATCGGGCCGAGGCCAATCACCAGGTCCGTGACCTGTTGCAGCAGCTTAGCCCGACTAGCAGCAGGCATGGCTGGGAGTCCTGATTCTACCTGCTCTAGGACTGCCGCAACCTCCCGCTGCGCTCGCTGAGGATCACTACGCAAGAGTTCAGCGATACGCGAACTGGGTAGTTGACGATAAAGAGCATCGCGTAGCCTGGCGCGCAGTTCCTGGTTAGCTTGATCGAATGAATCGACATCATCGGCTTGACCGAGTTGATCGATGATTGCCAACAGAGACATCAGATTACGCTCTCAACGTTAAGAATCAGTCGCTCAAGCCACATCGCGAGTTCCTCGCTTGAAGAGGTTCTTCAGCAAATTGAATCCTGCTGGTTTGGTTGATTCATGGTAGGAATTATGGGTCGCATCTAAGCCCCGCCAAGCCATTGGCATCAGGTGATCCAGCAGCTTTTCTAAGGAGTGGATAAAAACGTTGCTGCTCTCGACCAGCTCTCCCGGACAACCTATCGATAACAACTCATCGACTAAAGCGCCGCCATCGTCCAAACCGATAATCTGCTGGCCTCCGAGGGCCAGGGATGCGTCCTGGGTGCTAATCGGTGCAAAACGATGACAACCATTGATGGCAAAACTGAATCGGGCTTCTGGAATCTGCAGCTTGATACAGAGCTCTAGGACTCGTTGACAAGCTTTAATTGAGGTCGCCCGTTGATCCATCAATAAAAGCAATCGAGTGCAGATCCGCGCCAACTGGGCTTGGGTAGCTGTCCAGAAAGCGGAGGTATTGATGAGGACGATGTCGAATGACAAGGCCACTTCTTGAACGATTGTCGGAATAGCCTCAGATAGCAACTCAGACTGCTCGACATTGTCAGGAGCAGTCAAGACCAGCAGTTTTTGGTTATTGATAGTGGCAGCGGCTTGCTGTTGAAAAGCCAACAGTGGTCGGCTGTCTACTGATTCATGAAGCTTGTCTCCCAGTAGATAGGCAATATCACCGAACTGCAGATCAGCATCGATCAATGCTGTTCTCAAGCCTCTCTGATAGGCAATCAGAGCCAACAGCAAAGCTACTGTAGACTTGCCAACTCCACCACGGCCAGAGAACACTCCGATAATGCTCCCGGGTGTTTGGTCAGATTGAAGGGTGGTGGCACCGGGGTAGGGTTGAAGTGCGGTGGCAACTAAGGGGTAAGGTTGCTGGCTGCTGACAGTTGGGGAGCTAGTCATTTGATCAGCAGTTATCGGGTAACCAGTCGGAATACTGGAAGCTACAGCATTATCAAACAGCTTGGCTTCGCTTGACACTGAAAAGGATTGTAACTCGCTGACTGTTGGGGAGAAGGGTTGCGCCCCAGGCGGCTGAACATTTGGCGGAGAGGAGGGGGATGTAAATGGGCCGCCTGGGACTGCTTTCGGGTTGTTAGGCATCATATCCATCCTGCTATCTAACCCGGTCTGATAAGCAGGTGTCGATGTGTAAGGTTGGTCTCTTGGTTCATCTAAATCACAGGCTTCTAGTTCTGTGTCATCAATTCGCCAAGGGTTATTGGATATCTTGGTTTCTACAGCAACTGGATTTGCATCTGCAAACACCGGCTCACTGTTTGACATAGCCAGTAGCTGCTGTAGTTGCTGTAAGTCAATCACACCGCGAATACCGGCTGCCCGTATGCGAGAGACTAATGACCCGCTGGCTTGGTCTTCCCACAGGTAGACATCGCGCTTGGGGCAATCCTGGCTGAGGGCAGCTGCTAGATTGACCGGTGTGATGGCTGCCGATGGAGCTTGGTTGACCACCACTACTGCAACGCTCTCCGGTAGGTAGCGAACTTCAAAACGGCAAGTCGAGCTGTCACTGTAAGCAGTCAGAGGTAACTCAAGTAA
>JGI24696J40584_12961316_pt1 | contig 13499 bp, 11 predicted proteins | sample TergutCo191P4_FD_40584 | JGI IMG/M metagenome (IMG submission 40584)
AAAGTCAAGAACGCCAATATCCAAGCTCTGTACCAGCTGGCAGTCGAGCTGCTGGGTCAGTTCTACAAAACCAGCATCAGCCACGTTGGGCGGGAGCTGAATAACGAATCGGACAAGCTGGCTAATGCTGCTATGGACCACCGCACAGCCGTCGGTGGTTTTCATGTGGAGTATGTCGAGCCAGAGCAACTGGCCGCCGATGAAGTGGAGTTCAGCTCGCCGGTGATTGGCGCTGCAGCGGCAGCTGTTATAGATGCCTCCGGTGCCGATGCAGCCGCTGACTTCGCTGCATCCGATGCCTCCGGTGCCGCCGCGACCGCTGACCCTGCTGCTACCATCGCTGACCCCACCGTAGAAGACACCAGCGCTGCTGCAGTCAGCAATCTACCAAAGCAAACCGCATTCGACTTCGAGAAACCATTGGCAAATACAGAAAGGCAGGCTGATATGGCCACCAAAGGAACCTATTATCTGAAGGTTAAGGAGCACTTTGACGCAGCGCACGCCCTGATTGGCTATGACGGCGAGTGCAAGAACCTGCATGGGCATACTTGGGATGTCGAGGTCGAGGTCAAAGGCACCGAGCTGGATGTCGTAGGAATCGTCTACGACTTCAAAGACTTGAAAGAGAACCTAAAAGAGATACTCTCCCAGTTCGACCACAAGTACCTAAATGAGGTGCCGCCTTTTGACAGCTTCAATGCTACTGCTGAGAATCTGGCACGAGTGGTCTATGAGCAGATGATCGATAAGCTCCCGGCTAGTGTCACGGTTTATGAGGTCTCCGTTTGGGAGTCCCCGATTGCCAGACTGGTCTATAAAGTGGAGTAGTACCTGCCGTATGCCAGATGATGCGCTATTATTATCACCATGAAAACGACTGAACCAACAGTGCTGCTCGGTGTAACCGGCTGTATCGCTGCCTACAAGGCTTGCGAGGTGCTGCGTCTGCTGCAAAAAGCCGGAGCCCGGGTAAAAGTGGTGATGACTCCGACCGGAGCCGAATTTGTGACTCCGGCGACTTTTCGAGCGCTCTCGCAAAACGAGGTGGCGCTGGCGATGATCGCCGAGCATGACGAACCAATCCACCACATCTCACTGGCGCAGGAAGCCGACGTCTTCTTAATCGCTCCAGCCACAGCCAACACCATCAACAAGCTGGCCGCCGGCATCGCCGACAACCTGCTGACCACCACCGCTCTGGCTACAGAAGCACCGCTAATCATTGCTCCGGCGATGAACGTGCACATGTGGCGCGACCCAGCCACCCAGGCTGCCCTGGCCACCCTGATTGCCCGTGGGGTGCAGATCATCGAGCCAGAAGAAGGCTATTTAGCTTGTGGAGAAGAAGGAGAAGGCAAGCTGGCTGATGTGCAAACCATTGCTCAGAGCACCTTAGCCGAGCTGAACCGTAGCCAAGACTATGCCGGGCGCCGGGTGCTGATTACAGCCGGAGCAACCCGTGAGTATATAGACCCGGTGCGCTTTATCAGCTCACCGGCCAGCGGCCGTACCGGATACCTTTTAGCTGGCCAAGCCGCCCGCCGTGGAGCAGAGGTCTGGCTGGTCAGCGGCCCGACAGAGCTTCCTGACCCCTTTGGGGTTGAAGTGCTGCGGGTGACTAGCGCCGACCAGATGAACCAAGCCTGCCAAGAGATCTTCTCCACACAAAAGCCAGACGTGGCTGTCTTCAGTGCTGCTGTTGCCGATTTCAAACCAGTCACGACAGCTAGCCAGAAGCTCAAGAAAGGCACTGATTTACCTGCTCGGGAGGCTACGGATGCTGTCATGAAGCTCGAGCTGGCCTTAAACCCGGACATCCTTTTTTCGATTTCAGAGCGCAAGGGCCAGTGTTTTGTGGTAGGCTTTGCTGCTGAATCTGAAAACCTGCTGGACAATGCGCTCGCTAAACTGCGAGCTAAGGGAGCCGACTTGATCGTTGCCAACGATATTTCTGACCCGAGCCTCGGTTTTGCCTCTGAGCTGAACCGATGGCAACTCCTCTCCTCATCCGGAGCGGAGGACACCGGCATCCTGAGTAAGCAAGCCCTGGTCGGCTTGCTGCTGGACAGGATAGCCAGCAGGCTCAACTAAACCCCAAAAGCTTTAAGAAGCTAATACCTCCGCTGCCGAGACAAATGTCCCGGACGTTTGCGTTACCGTCCAGCCGGTGCAAGGCTGCTATGCAAGGAGGTGTTAGATGTATCCGATTTGAAGAGAGTTTATCTACGAGCTAGTGATCGTCACCGGCAAAGCCCGAGTCTACCGACCATCGAAGCTCTTGCTGCCTCAAGGCAATCACAGCTGCAAAGCTAGGAGAATCAAGGCATAGAGAACCACCGTACCAGTGCATGAAAACAAAGACAGTTACTGCAAGACAAATGAACACTTATACCAACTGCTCCCAGACGGAGAGCATAAAAAAGGAGAGAGAACATGAAAGAAACCGCTTACAAGACCTACCTGAGCGAACAGGAATTCCCTGAGGTTTATTACAATGTACGCGCTGACATGCTGACCGCCAACGGCGGACATGATCATGCGCCGATTCTACACCCCGGCACCTTGCAGCCGGTAACTGTGGCCGATATGGAACCAATATTCTGCACTGAGCTGGCCAAACAGGAACTGAACAACACCGACCGCTTCATCGATATCCCCGGTGAGTTGATGGACTTTTATCGAATGTATCGTCCCTCGCCCTTGGTGCGTGCGCGTTTTCTAGAGAAGCTGTTGGACACTCCGGCGCGCATCTACTACAAATACGAAGGCAACAACACTTCAGGCAGCCACAAGTTGAATTCGGCCATCGCCCAAGCCTACTACGCTAAGCAGCAGGGGCTGGTTGGACTGACCACCGAGACCGGCGCTGGCCAATGGGGAACAGCCATGGCTATGGCCGCCATGTACTTTGGCTTGGAGCTGGAGGTCTTCATGGTCAAGGTCTCCTACGAGCAAAAGCCCTACCGCAAGACCGTCATGCAGACTTATGGTGCCTCCGTGGTCGCTAGCCCCAGTAACACCACCGAGATTGGGCGCAAGATGCTGGCACAACACCCAGACAGCTCCGGCAGCCTAGGAACCGCCATCAGCGAAGCAGTAGAGAAAGCCGTGACCAGCGAAGGCCGCCGGTATGTTTTGGGCAGTGTGCTGAACCAGGTGCTGATTCACCAGTCGATTATCGGCCTAGAAGCCAAGATGGCTATGGAAAAAATCGAAGAGTACCCAGACATCGTCATCGGCTGCGCTGGTGGCGGCTCTAACCTGGGCGGATTGATGGCTCCCTTCATGGCCGACCGGCTGGCTGGCCGTAAGTCTCCCTACTTCATCGCTGTCGAGCCCGCCAGTTGCCCCAGCCTGACCCGCGGACGCTTTGCCTACGACTTCTGTGATACCGGCCAGGTCACTCCGCTGGCTAAAATGTATACCCTGGGCAGCGGGTTTATCCCCTCGCCAAACCACGCTGGCGGGCTGCGTTACCACGGCATGAGCCCGATTCTCTCCGAGCTTTACCACGGCGGTTATCTAGATGAAGCCCGTTCTGTGGAGCAGACCGAGGTCTTTGATGCCGCCATCATGTTCGCCCGTACCGAGGGTACTCTGCCGGCGCCGGAAAGCTCTCATGCCATCCGAGCGACCATCGACGAGGCCTTGAAGTGCCGGGAAAGCGGTGAGGAGAAGGTCATTTTGTTTGGTTGCACGGGTAACGGCTACTTTGACCTGATGGCCTATGAGCAGTACAACAACGGTACTTTGACCGACTACATTCCGACTGATGAGGACCTGGCAGTCGGCTTTGCCAGCATTCCCAGCCTGCCAGGCATCCAGTAGTCTTGTCGGCAAGGGCACGTATAGCCAAACTCTGACACCGAGATTAGCGAACTAGGAAGCCTATCCATATTGGACAGGCCTCCTAGTTTGATATTTCTGTAATTATTAGGCAACAGCAATAACGAAGAGTGGTAAACGGAAACACGGTGGTATAGAAAGCGGCTGGTGAATATCACCAGCCGCTTTTAAAGGTTTTCTCCACAGACTGAACAGTCTTTTATGTGTTGGCTTTCTAGTTGTAGTAGCTGAAGCGCAGCTTTAGGAACTCATCGTAGGCCCAGCCAGCCCGCTCGATCTCGGCTTCGGTGAAGGAGACCATGCCAAAGGGGCTGAACTCAAAGAGGGCAAAACCGCCGCCCGGAGCCATCATGTCCATGTAATCCTTCATGGCTGCCCGCACTTCTTCTTCGGTGGTACCTTCGGGCATCATACGGATGTCCAAACCGCCGGAGCACATTGCCATGTTGGTGCCGAATTTCTCCTTGATGGCTACTTCGTCGTTGGAACCTTGGACCGGATCCCAGAAGCTGACCCCCATGTCTGCCAGGTCGTCTAGATAAGCCTCAAAGTGGCCGCAGTTGTGGTGGCCGCAGGGCAGCCCGGCTTCGACGAAGACCGAGTAATAACGCCGCCAGACTGGAGCAAAGATGTCTTGGAACATCTCCAGCGAGAGGAAGGGATTGCGCTCGTGGGCGATGTCGTCGCCAAAATAGCCAAAGTCCAGGTCGTAGAACTGAACAAGCTTCTTGGCTAGACCGGCATAGAAGTCGCAGAGGTAGTTGAGCAGAGCCTTAACTTCTTCAGGCTCTTCAAAGCAGGCTGTCAGGCCTTCGGTGAAGCCCATGAAGCCGACTAGATCCTGGAAGAAACCCATGCTGGTGGAACCGCCGAAAGGCAGATTGGGGTCACGGCGATCATTGGCTTCTTTAGCCATGGCCCGCCAAGCCGAATCGTCCAGACCGAAGTCTGGGGCCTTGATGACGTCACGCCATTTGGTGATGTCGTTTAAGATGAAGTCGTGAGTCTTGGGCATTGGCACTTCTAACACACCGCTGGGCATGACCCGCTCGACACCCCAGATAGAGACACCGGTACCGTCTGGGTTCATTGTTCCCATCAACTGCATAGGCATATTGAAGCCCCACATCATGTTGTACTCGGGAACATACTCGGGTACTTGCCGGTTGGCGAGACGCATGAAATTGTCTTTGATACTTAGCATTACATAACCTCCATTCCTGTTTTCGTACAGCAATCGGTACGTTTATTCACCATTATAATCATCTCTGGGGAGCAAAAAGGGTATGTTGCGGGGAGTATTTGTGTACAATTTGCGCTAATTGAGGAGTCAGCATTTCAGCAGAATGCCTGATAAACGCTTGTATTTGCATTACGCAACCGCTAGTTGCGTAAAATTCCAACCAAAATTGGTGGCAGCAACTAGGGCGCAACCATAGCATGAATACCGTATTATTAATTAAACGGCGAGAAGGAGATACTATGAACGTCGAAATCGCTGAGCGTCTAGCGAAAAGACGCAGGGAGGCCGGGCTCTCACAAGAAACCTTAGCGGAGCGACTGGGAGTCACCCGCCAGGCAGTCAGCAAATGGGAACGCTCGGAATCATCGCCAGACACCGATAACCTGATAGCATTAGCCAGGCTCTATGATGTGTCGCTAGATGAGCTGCTTTATGTTGATTCAGCAATCGAAGAGGATATTTCTTACGAAGCTCAAGACCGGGCGCGTGCTAATGATTTTCAGACACCAGAAAATAGCAGCGGCCAGGGTTCCGAGACAAGCGATCCAGGCTCCGAGAGCCGAAACCAGGGCTCCGAAACCAGCGGCTTTACGGAGGCCAGTAATGGTGGGCCCTCAATCTATGTCAATGACGATGAAGACTATGTTCATATCAACTGGCGGGATGGAGTGCATGTCAAAGACTCCAAGACCGGCGAGGAAGTGCATGTCGGCTGGAAAGGTATTGATATAAAAGACCCGGGGAGAGAACGTAACTGGTCTGGTGAGTGGGGAGACTGGGAGAACTGGACTGATGGAAAAGGCCAAAGAATAGTCTGTAGTAAGAAGACGAATGTCTGGTACAAGTTTCCCTTTCCTATATTAATAATCATCGTTTACCTGCTGATGGGATTCTTTGCTCCAGCGCTGAAAATGCCAGTGGGAACGGTGACCGCCTGGGGGTACGGTTTGTTCACGTTTGCCTTGATTCCTATCTACTACATGACTGTTGACGCTCTGATTAAGCACTACATAATTCGCTATTTTGAAGGCCTCTACCCATTCATTTGCTTTATCAGCTTTCTCTGGATGTGGCTGATGATGGGAATACCACATCCAGCTTGGGTAATATTCTTGACCATTCCCATAGTCGAGTGGGCGCTAGAAGCAATTCATAGGCACCAGAAAAAAACAGAGCCAGAAGTCGTCGTGGTCAGCACAGACCAAAGCAGTGTGAACTGACTATTTAGTATTTGCCATATTCCTTGATTGTCTCGAAACAAGCGGCGACATTTTCGGGAATCGCATTATAGAGACCGCCATCGAAGTCGAAGACATACCCTCCACCCGGCGCTACGACATCTAGCAGGCGTTTAGTCTTCTCGATGACCTGCTCTTTGCTGGCGTAGGTGAGATAGTGGGCTTCGAAGTTGCCGGTCAGGCAGGCGATATCACCCAGCTCTTGCTTGGCTAAAGCCATATCTACTCCTTCAAAGTGCACAAGGCATTTACCTGCAGGCAGCTGTTTGAGAAACGCCAAGCGCGAGGTGTAGGGGCCTTCGGTATAGACATAAGGAATCATTCCAGCATCGATGATGGTGTTGACCATGGCCATCAGGTAGGGCCAGTAGTAAGTAGCGTACTGCTCATCGCTTAAGAAGCCGTCCATACCCTTGTGCATCGGGATGAAGACCAGGCGATTAGGATTCGAGCGAGCCCGCAGGCCAGCCAACACCTGCTTGGCGTGCTCGTCGAGGATATGCTTGACTTCATCGGAATAATCGTAGAGGTCAGTAGACATGCCAATGGTGCCTCGATAAAAGTCACTGATGCTGTCATAGCTGACGATTACAGCTCCGCCGGTCATCAGCGGATAACCCATCTCTTCGACCTCAGTAGCCAGCTGACCAGCTTGTTGGCCATACTCGGCGCTCATCTGGGCTAACTCTGCCAGATCTTCAGCCATCGACTTGAAGTCAGGATCAGCGAATAGACCCGCTAGATAGCCATAGTTCGGAGCTGACAAGAAAAGCAGATCGGTATTCAGCTTGGTCAGCGGTTCAAAGATCCCATAAGCCCTCGGCAGCACCCGGGTCAGCAAGGTGCCGGTTCTATCTTTCAAGAAGTGCTCGTACTCATACCCTTCAAGCAGGGGAAACTCTATGAATTGTTGAATGGAGTTCTCGTCGATGACAGCCTCAGGCATGCCAGCCCAGTAATTGGTCTTGCTCCGGCTCTTCTCCAGCATCAGCCCCTGCCCTTCGCAACAGTTGCCGATAGTGTGCCCAGAGTCGATATCAAAGTCCAGCAGGTATTTCTTGATTGCTGACTTGGCTTTATCGATGTCGTAGACCACCTCAGCCATGGTATAACCGCTGTAGTGATAGGGAAAAGCATTGGTACCTGGTTCGAGAATCGGTACCCGATCAGGTTCGGACAGCGCTATCGCATCCAGAAAACGCTGCTCTCTTGCGTGGTAAGCAACAGAATTGTCGGACATGGTGCCTCCTTCTTTTTAGGCTTATTTGCATCCCATCCCTGACTAAATGTATAGATTAATTCTATACCGAGAGGCCCTGCATTCCAAGTGCAAATCTTGGCAGAAGAGCGCGTGAGAAGGTAATAGCACAGGCATCGAGTGAAATTCCTGTGCAAATAAAACTACTTCAGATATAGTGAAATAGGATGAATTGTGTTGTTCGTAGCGTCATCGAAGGGAGAGTGCGAAGTGTTCAAATTCGAGTTGAAAAAGTATGGGACGAATGTCCGTACGGAAGTCATTGCCGGTCTGGCGACATTCGTCACAATGGCTTACATCATCATTGTCAATCAATCGATTTTGAGTATGACCGGCATCCCAGCAGGGGCGGTTATTTTAGCTACTTGCATTGCCTCAGCCCTGGGCACCTTGATGATGGCTATAGCCAATGTGCCTTACGCTCAAGCTCCCGGTATGGGGCTGAACGCATTCTTTACCTTCACTGTCTGTTTCGGGTTAGGTTTTACCTGGCAGCAGGCTCTGGCGATGGTCTTTATTTGCGGAATCATTAACCTGGCAATTACTGTGACCAGTATTCGCAAGCATATCATCGCCTCGATTCCGAAGTCTCTGCAGTCAGCAATCGGAGCCGGTATCGGTATTTTTATAGCCTACATTGGAATCAAAAATGCCAACCTGCTGCAGTTCACCAGCGATCCAGGTACCTATCAGGTATTAGGAGACGGTAACCCCCTGACATCAACAATCGTAGCAGGAGCCGGCGCAGTGCCAGCAATGGTCTCGATCAATACTGTTCCGTTGATTTTGGCAGTCTGCTCAATCATCTTGATGGCTGTACTGATGGCGCGCGAGGTACCTGGTGCGATATTGATTTCGATTGTCTGCTCAACCTTTGTCGGCGCTTTGTTCGGACTGACCAGTTTTGATTTTTCAGGTTACATGGCTGGACTCGGTGACTCCTTCACTGAACTAGGCTCAGTGTTCGGGACCTCAGTATTAGCCATTCCATCGTTATTTGCCGATCCGGCAAAGATAGTCTTGGTCATCGCCACGATATTTGCTTTCTCACTGACCGATGTCTTTGATACCATCGGCACTTTCATAGGCACCGGCCGCTCGACTGGTATCTTCAGCGCCAAGGAGATTGACAATATAGCCAGCAGCAAGGGTTTCTCCACACGATTAGATAAAGCTTTATTGGCTGATGCTACTGCGACTTCGATCGGTTCATTGTTTGGGACATCGAATGTCACTACCTATGTGGAATCAGCCGCTGGCATAGCTGCTGGTGGCCGCACCGGACTGACCGCACTGACTACCGCAGCATGTTTTGTACTCTCTATTGTTTTCGCTCCCCTGGTGCTTGCGGTACCAGGTTGGGCGACTGCTCCAGCCTTGATAATCGTCGGAGTTTTGATGGCTGCTCCTTTAAAGGATATCAACTGGTCTGATCTCAGCGAAGCCATTCCGGCCTTTTTCGCTGCGACCATGATGGCCTTCTTCTATAGCATCTCGGTCGGCATTGCTTGTGGCTTCATCTTCTATTGTGTGACCAAGATTATCTGTGGTAAAGCTAAAGACATCCACCCAGTTCTGGCTGTGGTAACGCTGTTGTTTATCTTGAATTTCGTGTTGCTGGCCCTAATCTAGCAGTAGGGTTTGTCAAACGGGGCGGCGAAGGCGACAGCAGCCCTTCAAGGGGGGTTTTAAATGAATGATATCAATTGGTTGGCATTATTAGCTGAATATGCTGTTTTTCTGATTCCCTTGATTTTTGTTCAATTCGGGTTGATGATTGCTGCTCTTATCCACATCTTTCGACATAAAAACTATAAAACAGGTAATCGTCTGCTCTGGGTGGTTTTGGTAGTCTGCATAAATTTCGTCGGACCGATCATTTACTTTGTACTGGGTCGGGCTGAGGATTAGGCGTTGACATGGATGTCTTAAGCATTCATGACCTGCACAAAAGCTTCGGTAGTCGCGAGGTACTAACAGGTCTGGAGATGAGCGTTCCCGAGCATTCCATCTACGGTTTTGTCGGCCAAAACGGCGCAGGCAAGACGACTACTATGAAGATTGTGTTGGGGTTATTAAAAGCTAATAGTGGTGAGATATCTGTTTGTGGCGAGCCGGTCAAATATGGAGAGACCAAAACCAACCGCAATATCGGCTACCTACCGGATGTTCCGGAATTCTATAACTATATGCGACCTATGGAGTATCTATCACTCTGCGGCGATATAAGTGGGCTGACAAATAAGCAGATTATGAAGCGAAGTCAGCGCCTGCTGGCCTTGGTTGGTCTAGATGCGGAGAAGCGCCGGATCGGTACCTTCTCACGGGGAATGAAGCAGCGCTTGGGTATCGCTCAAGCCCTGTTGAACAACCCTCAGCTGCTGATATGTGACGAGCCGACCTCCGCCTTAGACCCAATCGGTAGAAAAGAGATTCTTGATATTCTATTGGCCATCAAAGGTAGTACGACTGTGGTCTTCTCCACACACATTCTTTCTGATGTCGAGCGTATCTGTGACCATGTGGCGGTATTGCATGAAGGCCGTCTGGCTTTGTTTGGAACCTTGGCAGAAATCAAGGCCAGCCATCGGCATTACGGTTACACAATCGAGTTTGTTGATTTGGGTCAGTTGAACAGTTACCGGCAGTCTGAAGTGTTGCAGCAGCCTGCCATCGAGCTGACCACGCAGAACAACAGTTTGACGGTGACCATAAAAGACCAGCGGCTGCAAGCGGACTTTCTGATAAAACTGCTAGCTGAGCAGCAAATTGTGCCCTTGCGCTTTGAGCAGATAGAGCCCAATCTAGAGAGCCTCTTTGCAGAGGTGGTGTCATGAGACATTACCTGGCAATGCTGAAAAAGGAGAATCTGGAAGGTCTGCGTAGCTATCGCTTCTTAATTATGTTGGCAGTGTTTTTGGCCTTCGGTATCATGAGCCCCTTGGTTGCCAAGCTGACTCCCTTTCTGCTCGATAACTTGGTGCCGGAGGAGATGGCTATCTCTTTGCCAGAACCTTCAGCTATCGACTCCTGGTCACAGTTCTTTAAGAATATCTCCCAAATGGGCTTGATTGTCATGGTCATCGTCTTCAGTGGAATTCTGGCTAACGAGATCAACCGGGGAACACTGATTAACCTGCTGACCAAGAGCTTGTCGCGAGTAGCTGTGATACTGGCTAAATATACCTATATGGTATTGGCTTGGAGCGCGAGCCTGCTTTTAGCAGGCCTAGTGACTTGGGCTTACACAGTCTATCTTTGGCCTGACGATAAAATGGCTAACCTACTTTTCTCGGTCTTCTGCCTCTGGTTGTTCGGTGACTTGTTACTGGCCGTATTGCTTTTTGCTTCTACCTTGACTAATGGTGTCTCAGGAGGTTTATTAATAACTGGCAGCGTAGTCGTCGCTTTGATGATTGCAAATATCTTTCCCGCTGTGCAGAAATACAACCCTTTGGCTTTATCTGGCTTAAACGTCGGTCTGTTAGTAGAGTCTGTCGAGTTAGCCGATTTGTACTGGCCGATGGCTGTTGCCGTCATTGCCTCAGCGACCCTAGTTTGGTCTGCTGTGTGGATATTTGCGAAGAAGCAGCTTTAGGTTGAAAGCCTAATTGCTATCGTTATAAGGTCTCAGCAGGGGAGTATTGCTCTGACATGGCTGGCAAAGGAATATGGTCGAGGCTGACCACCGGCACTCCTTCAAACTCTTGCCAGGCCACCTCTTCTGTCAAGACAACGGCAATCACTTTGACTTGGCAGTCAATCTGCTCAGCCATCTGAAGCATAGCCCGCAATGTACCTCCGGTTGATAGCACATCATCGAGTATGCAGACCTTCTTACCTTTGAGCAGTTCAAGCTTGTCTTGGCCTAGATAGAAATGCTGCAAGTTGGATGTAGTTATAGACTGGACGGCGACGGAGACCGGATTAGGCATATAGAGCTTGAGGCTTTTGCGTAGAACCACATATTCGGAGTGGCCGAGAGAGTTAGCCAGCTCCTGAGCCAAGCCAATAGCCTTAGCCTCAGCTGTCAGTAGGATATCGAAATCATAATCAGCTAACTTGTCTTTGATAGCCGTAGCAGCGAATTCGTTCCAAGCAGTTTGGCCCATCATGTCTAGAGCATAGATACCAAATCCTGCGTCACTTCTGACCAACGGTAGACTAATCGGCTCAACTGCACCGATATCGACCAGCCAGGATCCCGGCCATTCGCTCATACCAACCTCCAAGCTTCAGAATAGAAGAATGATTGGAAGTTTACCATTTCGTTTAAGCCGGTGGGCCTTGAACATTCTAAAAGCTTCAGGCAACCACCTTTAACGCTAGGGGTTGCCTGAAAAGAAGCTTTGAAACGATGGATTCTTAGTTATTGGTCTACAGAGTGACTTTCGCCCTGGCTACCACGATCATCACCCCGGTTACCCTGATCTTCACCTCGGCCACCGTGGTTTTCTCCCCGATTGCCGTGGCCTTCAACACGATGGCCGCGCTCAGCACTGCGGTTGCCTCGACCTGTTCCCCAACCTTCTGGGGCTCTATTCGGAGGCCGGCCCACGCGCGGACGGTGCTCTCGGTTCAAGCACTCATCGTGCTTGTCAAAGCCTTTGGGTGGTAGGGGACCATGACCTTTGGAGAAATCCTTACCCAAGTCAGCGCTCTGCTCGGCTAAACCGGCATTCAGTTTCTTTAGGAGCGCTAACAGCTGGGATTGTTCTTCTGTAGTCAGGCTGGTCAGTAGCTCATTGGTATGGTCTTCGAACATCGACTCCATGGTGTCAATCAGTTCTTTACCCTGTTCGGTTAGAAAGACCTTGCGGACCCGTTTGTCATCACTGTCGTTCTCCACCCGTACCAGTCCTTGTTTTTCTAGCTTGGCAACTAGCTCAGACGCTGAAGAAGGGCGGATATCGAAGGCCATGACGATGTCTTTGATGAACACGCCGTCTTGTTTAGCCAGAAAGTGTAGCAAACGTCCTTGTCCACGCATCGAACCGAAAGCCCGGTGGACTGATTTAGCAGCATCAGCCTTCTGTGCTTTCTTCAATTGCTCGAAGGCCGGCATATCATCATGATGCAGGTTACGTCCTTTGTGAACCTGTAAACGCTGGAGTAAGCGTGAGGCCCGATGGGTCTCCATCAGCAACTCCATCTGGGGAGAATTTGGCTCAAAGCTATTCTCAGGCAGATCGGTTGGAAAGTTATCATCAATAAATCCAAACACAAATAGTTCCTTTCTATTCATATACTTAGGTACCTAATATTAGTAGTTTGATAGTCTATTGTCAAGAAAGTGAGGTACCGAAATAATGACAGGAGAACAACGTATCTACAACCGATTCTTCTTTTGCTCCCGTACCGACAGGGTGATACCTTCGACAAAATCACCCATACTCGGCTGGTAGACAGTATAACTGTGTTTGCCTCGGCTCTTACTGTGGTACATGGCGATATCAGCGTATTTAACCAGGTCATTGGCGTTGGTGGTGTGTTCAGGGTAGGCAGCAATTCCTACGCTCAAGCTGACCCCGTAATCATCGATAAATTCCTGTAGCTGTGCTGCTTGAAGAAAGTCGTCCAGCAGCTGGTCGATGTATGCCTTGATTTCGACAAGGTCTGTGTCAGCCAGCAATTGTACAAATTCATCCCCACCTAGGCGAGCAGTCAGGCATTCCCGATGTGATATTTGAGCGATTGTATTCAGGCTCTGCGAGAGAAACTGGCCGATTATATACAGAAGCTGATCGCCTACCTCGTGGCCAGCACTGTCATTAACAGCCTTGAAATCATCAAGGTCGTAGAACAGAGCAACTAATGAAGAATTATGGTGCGGAGACAGGGGGTCATCAATATGCTCAGCCAGGTAGCTGAAGAGAAAACGGCGGTTTGGTAAACCGGTAGTGATGTCAGA
>JGI24696J40584_12961315_pt1 | contig 13495 bp, 9 predicted proteins | sample TergutCo191P4_FD_40584 | JGI IMG/M metagenome (IMG submission 40584)
CACTGGTACCTGAACCCTACGCCTTTCTTGAACTGTGCCACTGCCGCGCGATCCACTTCTCCCGCCTCTCCGGCGGTCGGCCTCAGCCTGCGGTAGTATGCTCCGGATCCTTCGTCTTTGAGGTTGCTCCCGCAGTCGCAGAACAGTTTCTTTGTGTCAAGCTGCTGGTGGATCTCGATGCCGCAGGTCAGTTCTCTCTCAGACATCTACCGTCCTCCTGTCGCTCATCTCTTCCGAAATGGGAGTGGCCATCAGCCTTTTCGCTTCCTCCGTATTCTTGGAGTTGGCCAATGCCCACATGAGTTTCACATAAGCTGTCTCGGGAAGCATGTCCAAGACCGTTATCGCGCCTGCCGACAGCATGTCCCGTCCTGTATCATAAACGTTCAGGTTGGTCCGTCCGCTCAGGCATTGGGAGGTTACCACTACCACCGATCCGTTGTCGCACGCCTTTTTTATCAGAGGTATCATTCTCTCGCTCACATGGCCGAGACCTGTCCCTGATATCACTATCCCTTTACTCTTCATCATCATCCCTTCAAAGAGCGACGGGTCCATGCCCGGATAGTATTGGAGAAGTATCACAGACCTTTCCATCTTTGTTCTTGCAGCCGCTTTCTCTGAGGCGATAGGTCTTGCTTCCTTTGCGAATCTTATCTCGCCTTTCTCGTTCAAGACCGCGACCGGCACGGTGTTGATGCTCTCGAACGCGTCACGCCTCGATGTATGCATCTTTCTTACCCGGGTTCCTGTGTGCACAGCGAACGAGTCGTCTCCCAATGTGTCGTGCATGACGACGAAGACTCCTGCGGTCCCTCCTTTGACGCAGAACCTCAGGGCCGCAGTGATGTTCGTGGGGGCGTCCGACGACGGCCTGTCCGGAGAACGCTGTGCACCGACAAACACCACAGGTTTTGGTACATTTCCAAGCATGAACGACAACGCGGCCGCAGTGTATCCCATCGTATCGGTGCCGTGAAGTATCACTACGGCATCCGCGCCGTTGTTTATCTCGCCGGCGACCGCTTCCGCAAGTTCCTGCCAATGCTCAACATTCATGTTCTCAGAGAATATCGACAGCAGCGCCTTGGCGGATATGTTCACAATCTCCTTCGCCTCCGGGACCATGTCCGCAAGTTCTGATGCGGAAAGCGCAGGGCGGACGGCTCCCGTCCTGTAATCGGCGTTGGAGGCTATCGTCCCACCAGTGCTGATCAGGACTACATTTGGAAGCCCTTCCTTCCTCTCGATAACGATTCCTTTCTTTGAAGAGAGCACGGGTTGCTCCAGCACCTTTATTACAGAATCCTCGTACACTCTGACGCCGACGTTGTACCCGCCGCTGAGTTTGAGGACCACGACATCCCCATCGCTGAAATCATGATGTGGCATAAGCCTGCCCGTATAGGTATTGCCCTTGGAAACCACAGAAAGCTTGGAACCTTCTTTTGCTCCGATTTTTTCCAACAGCTTTGATAAAGAAACCGAATAGCTCATTTGCTCAGTTTTTGTGTAGTGCTATCAAACGTATAAGGATAGTGTTTATATCATAGAACGCATCCCACCCTCATGCACATCGTCCAAGTGGGGATGGAGTATGATGTTCTGAAAGAGAACAACAAGATAGCGAATTCCAACTATCGTCTGCTGAAGGAAAACGGCATCAAAACGATAGAGTTCATGGGATCCATCGGGTCCGGAAAGACAACGCTGATAATAAAATTAGCCGAAAGGATGAGAAAGAAAGGCCTTGAGGTATGCGCTATAGCGGGAGATGTCACCGGCGATGACGACCAGAGAAGGATGAGAGAGTCCGGTTTGGAAGCAGTCAACTGCAACACCGGCCACGAATGCCATCTTGACGCCAACCTTGTGAGGAAGAGTCTCAAAGATATAGACTTGGACAGATGCGATGCGATCCTCATAGAGAACGTCGGCAACCTTGTGTGCCCTGCGGATTTTCCGCTCGGGGCGGATTACAGAGTGGTAGTGATATCGACAACAGAGGGTGATGACATGGTAAGGAAACATCATGATATTTTCCTGCATTCCGATGTCGCCATATTGAACAAGGTAGATATTGCAGACGCCGTGGGGGTAGACCCTTCTGTGATAGTGGAAGATTACAGAAGGCTTACCGGGGGATTGAAAACAATGTACATGTGCAGTGCTAGAGCAGAGGAGGGCATAGACGAGATCATGTCTGTGCTGAGACTGTAAAGGGGTAAGTTCATGAGAATCTTAACAGTAGGCGGGGGAGGACGAGAGCATGCGGCGGTAGAGGCACTCTATCGTTCCGGTGCGGAAATCTATTCTGTAATGAAGAATGCGAACCCGGGCATAATCAGAAGAGCAAAAGAGTACAAACTCATCAGCGAAAGGCTGATCGACGATATCTGTGAGTTTGCGATAGAACACGATGTCGGTTATGCGTTCATAGGGCCAGAGGCTCCTCTGGAGATCGGCCTGGTCGATGCGCTTGAAAATATCGGCGTGAAATGCGCAGCCCCTACGAAGGATGCTGCCAGGATTGAGACATCCAAAGCTTTCATGAGAGAGCTGGTATCAAAATACAACATTGAAGGGAACATCAAGTATGCTGTTTTCCTTGATGCGGAAGAAGCGGAAAAATACATCAAAGGACTGACCTTTGAGATAGTCGTCAAACCTATCGGACTTACCGGTGGGAAAGGCGTAAAGGTTCAGGGAGAGCACCTCAACAGCCATGAGGAGATCATGGCTTATGTCAGGGAGATCATCGGAACAGTCGGCATGGGCGGAGTGATCATAGAGGAGAAGCTCATCGGAGAAGAATTTACCCAGATGGTCTTTGTCGACGGCAAGCACATCGCGCCTATGCCGATGGTGCAGGATCACAAAAGGGCATATGAAGGCGATGTCGGCCCCAACACCGGCGGAATGGGTTCCTATTCGGATGCCAACCATCTTCTGCCTTTCATTTCCGAAGAAGTCCGGAACAAAGCGCTGGAGATACTTAGAAACATCGTAGAGGCAATGAATACGGAAGACTGCCCGTACCGCGGCCCGATGTACGGCCAGTTCATGCTTACAAAGACAGGCCCGAAGATCATAGAGATCAACGCCAGATTCGGAGACCCAGAAGCAATGAATGTGCTTCCTCTTCTTGAGAACGACTTCCTTACCCTGATAAAGGACATGACGGGCGGAAAGCTCAGAGAGGATGTGAAATTCAAGAACCTTGCCACGGTGTGCAAATACGTTGTCCCTGTCGGTTACGGGACCGTTTCTGATTCCGGACATGAGATCCGAATCAACGAGGACGGCATCCATGAGCTCAACGCCGAGGTGTTCTATGCGAACGTAGACCTCATTGACGGCAAACTTTTCACAGGAACGTCCAGATCTATAGGCGTGGTAGGGATAGGAGAGACGATAGAGGAAGCCGAAAAGAAATGCGAGGACGCTTTGGGATTCATTGTGGGAGATTCCATCTGCGTGCGTCATGACATCGGCAAACGCGAACTTATCCAGAAAAGGATAGATCGCATCAAGAACCTCCTGTCATGATCAGGGCAGCAGTGAAAATAGCCTATCTGGGCGAGCATTTCTCCGGTTCGCAGATACAGCCCGGTTGCAGGACCGTTGAGGGAGATGTCCTTTCCGATCTGAGAATGATCACAAAGATGTCGGATGAGGAGATAGACCTTAGGCTTGCGAGCAGGACCGACAGGGGCGTGAACTGCCTCGGCAATGTTGCTGTCTTCAGCAGCAGCGTAGAGAACCAGGACACGCTGCTGAAAGCTTTGAACGCTGTGTCGAAGGATGTATTCTACAGGAATATTTCCTTTGTTGATAAGGATTTCAACCCCAGATTTGCATATATGAGACGATACAGGTATGTCCTCCCTTCCCATGGCATGGACATTTCCGTGATGAGAGACTGTGCCGCATTGTTCATCGGAGAACATGATTTCACAAGATTCTGCAAACCAGAGGGGAAGTCCGCAGTGCTTGAGCTGAGTTCCCTAGATGTGCATGATGAAGACGGAATGATCATTCTTGACTTCTCTGCGAGATATTTCCTGTGGAACATGATACGCCGCATCGTCGCGGCGATGGCGTCTGCGGGCAGGGGAGATTCTTCCCTATCTGAGGTGAAGGATGCGCTTGACGGAAAAGATATCTCTTTCGGCCTCGCACGGCCTGACGCCCTTACGCTCATGGATGTCTGCTATAAAGATGTGGAATTCATCACGCCGTCCGCTGATATGTTTGACAAGAGAGTGGAGGAAGAGATGTTCGTGTACGGGCTCAGGAACATGTTCTTCACATCATTGTAATAATCAATAACCCGATTACCTTTTCATGGAAGAGCTCACATATGCCGCTGAGGAAGCACTTAGGATATTGCAGGATGCGGAATCCCACAGGGAATACGCCATAAGATGTTCCAGAGACATAATAAGGGAGACGAAGAAGGTCATACACTCGATACATGTCTCGGAGGATAACACTGGAACGAAAAGAATACTTCTCGGCCTTGTCTCAGAACTCAAGACCTGTATCAATGATTGCCCTCTTATGACGGGCATCGGTCCCGCGGATGATGCCTTTGCCGAATATGCCGAAGCGATGATCTTAGATTCCGTTGTGAAAAATGAAAAGATACCTTCCTTCGGCGAGCTTGGGATCGGTCCCGGGCCGTGGGCCCTCGGTCTTGCGGACAGTTTGGGCGAGATGAGAAGGGTCGTTCTTACGTCTCTTATGTCTGAGGATGTCCGGTACGCTGTGTCGATGTTCTCAAAAATGGAGTCGGTCTTCCATACGATAATGCTGTTCGATATTCCCGATCCCATACTTCCAATAAGAAGAAAACAGGACATAGCCAGAGGAGTGATGGAAAGAACGCGCACCGACATCACCAACGCTGTGATGATGTCGAAAATGAGAATTTAAAAATGTTTTAAAAAGGCGCTCAGCGCCTTGATTTTGGTTTGCCGTAGTTCTTTACCGGCTTGCGGTAGACATAGATCACAACGAGGATCAATACGATCAACAGGATTGCCAACAGCACATTTAGCAGCCCGTAATCTGAATGCCCGACATAGAATGTTCCTTCTCCTCCCATGAATGAGGTTTTTGAATTCCCTATGTTCTCATCTCCGGCCACCACTTGGAATTTGTGCTTTCCGTTCGAGAGCGACTCTACTGTCCATTCGAATTGGACACTGTTCGTCTTGCCGGCCGCTACAGACACCAAGGTCTTGCTGTCTTCGATCAGCACCCCGTCAACTTTGAAATAGACCGCGAAGTCTGTAAAATCGACATTGCTGTTGTTCATCAGAACGGCATTCAATACAATCGGCTCCACAACCCTTATGGTCTGTGTCCTGACAGTGCTTGTCTGATCTCCACCATCTTTTTTTACAATGAAGGTAACCTGAAGAGTATACTTCCCGGCAGTGCTGGGAGCTATGATGTTGAGCGACAGCTCCACACCGTTCGTCAGGGTTCCAGAAGGTGGCGACACCGCATTTGTCTGGGCGCTTCCGCTGCTGTCTTTCAACACAGCGGTGTATGAGATGTCCAGCGTGTCGAACGCTTCGGATTCGAAGTACTCTATCTGATATGTGAGCATGCCCCTTACCTTTACCACGTTCGTATCTCCATGGATGTAGGAGGTTGCTCCGTCAACGTCCGACGAGTCGCTGAGGAAGGTTGCCCCCGCTGCGAACACCAATGCAAATACCGCTATCGCGGCGATCATCTTCTGCGTACTAACACCCCCTTCTTAGCGCCAAGCCATATCATGGCAATGAAACATATCAAAGACAGTGCCACCAATACCGCCGTTAGTGCCGGTATCGGGCTTGAACTGTTGAATATGTTATTTCCGTCGACATGCATGTCCTGCGATTCCATCAAAGCAGCTTGCGCCGTCATGATGAATGTTGCGACCTTACCAGTGCCGTCGACCTTAACAATGTTGCTTGAAGTGTAGAACTGCCCCTGCAGTATCGTAACTTTCACATCGATCGCGGGGACGCTTGTCTCTGAACCGTCCTTGCACACTAGTTTTATGTATACCACTGTGGAATCGTATCCCTTGGCACTGAATGTGAACGTACTTGCTCTTATCTCTCCTCCGTCTTTGTCAGAATAGACCAAAGACCAGTTCGCCGGGACGGATCCTGGATCAACAGAGACGGTCAAGGTCTTGAGATAGCTGTCATGATTGGTGATCGTTACCGCATACAGGTATTCATAGCCGTTCACTGCATCGGAATATGCTCCTTCCGTTCCTGTCACATCCACATATGTATTGGTTGGTGTACCTGACGATGGGAATGCGCTTCCGTCCACTACATATGTTCCGACGGCTGTGCCGTTAATCGATCTTACGGTCACGGACAGATCCTCATTCCCTGCGCCTACAAGGCCGGGGTCGTAACTTCCGCTTATTATAATGTTGCCGGTCTGGTTTGCATTTACCGTAAGCGTGTATGCTTTGTCAAGAACCCACGCGGAACCCGCCGTTACGTTATACGTGACGGGGTAACTGCCTGTGTTCTTAACGCTCAGAGTGAACGTTCCCCTTCCGTTGGCGAAACTGAAGGCGCTTCCGGATAGATCCAGCGTGCTGGTCGGTGTACCGGATGTCGTCGCGTGGAAACGTATCGTCGCACCATCGACCACTTTGTTTGCCAGCATCTCTGCGGATCCGGCATATGTGTATGTCTTACTGCCGATGGTCTGCGTCATTGTGGCGCTGAGCTGAAGTTTTGCTTCCCCTTGTATTCCTGCCGGCAAAATCATCTTGAATGTTCCGTCTGTTATAGTGAACGGTATCGATACGGTGCCATAGGTCGCGGTAAGCGTGCCGTCCGCATTGACTCCCGCATATCCTTCTATTGTGACCTTTTCCGCTTTGCTGTCCAACTTTAAAGTCGTCGGTGCGGATATGTTCTTTACAGATGCATATGCTATCCTGTCAGTCCCGTTAACGGTCGATACTGCCTCGAAATAGAAGCTTTTGCCTCTCTGGAGATAGTAGACCAGCGAGTCGCTGGGATCCACGTAGTAACTTCCTTTCTCATCATCTGTAGGCGTCACGGTTATCCTGTCACTCTGTGATGCGGTAAGTGTGACTTTCACAACATTTGTCGCCATGGCCTGTATGTTCAGGGTCGTCTGTCCTGGATAAATATAGACGGTTCCGTTGTAATAGTAACCTGTGCTGCTATCTACGACTGCAGTATATTGCCCGGGGATCACATCTCTCAAAGATGTGCCGGTATATGTTTTCGATAGGTTTGTATAAAGTTTTATCTCCACAGGCAGGTTGCTCGTGACATCGCCCGATTTTACATATTTCGTCGAGTCTTCATCTCTGCTGCCCGCAAGGGTCCATGAGTGCGATGTGCCTGCTGTTCCTGAAGAGAAATCCCTTGATTGAGCTTCCATGTAGAAGAGCGGCTTATTGATGCTCTCAGCTGTCGCCGTTGCAGCATATCCCTGCGGAACGGTGAACACGACCTTGCCCGTAGCATCTGTCGTGGACACTATTCTGTACGCAACATTGTTAATGGTGATAGACATCGTGACATCAACGAATGCTATCCCTCTTGTAGTGGCCGATGACATGTTCGTCTTGTAGTTCAGCGTAATGGTGATGTCACGTGATTTTGACGTGTTTATGGTTCCTAGGTCTGTGCCCCCGCTGACCGTTATGGTTGATATCGATGCGCTGGATGAGTTGTATACGTACATTGTGTATGTTCCGGCGGGCAGCGTCACATCGAATTCTCCATCCTCATTGGATGTGAATATGAATGTTGCTCCGGCGTGCGCCCCGTCCTGTTTTATGAACGAGACCGTGCCTGAAAACGGCTTGCCGCTGCTGTCCTTCACAATGCCTTTCACGCTGTATCCTGCCGAGCTGGTGAGCGATATACTGCTGCCGGTCGTCATGCCATAGTACACGTTGTTGCCGTTTACCGCATAAGCTGTGTACATCTCGTTGTTGCTTCCGTTGCTTATTGGCACAGCGAACGACGCAGAAGATGCCGACGATGCGGTGAATCCAAAGGACATTATGCTCACAAGACTTCCAGACGGAGCTCCGGACACAGAGACAGCCTTCGTTGCGAACACTGTCAGAGCTGCGGTCGAAGATCCATTGTTTGACACTGTAGAGGACGGGTTTGAGATCGAGACGAACTCCGCTGTCCCCATGGCGCGGACTGCATTGACCATCTCTGCCTGTGTTGGGTCTGCGACAGAGCCCTTTGCCCCGGTAGCATATACTGTATATGTGGAGGGCACAACATTAATCACGGCCTTGCCGTTGACCACGCTGCCGTAATAGACGGCACCGGTGGATGTGTCCTTCGCCGCGATGATCCATCTGTCTGGTGCGCTTGCGCCGATGTCGGTGGTGACGGTTACGGTTATCTTTCCGGTTGTCGCAGATATGCGGTAGCCGGAGTTGGAGCCTGGGTTGACCGTCACGGTCCCGGTGTTTATCGTCGTTCCGGATGGCGAGAATATCGTAAGCTTGTAGACATCCGGGACGATATTATTGAATGCGAAGTTTCCTCCGATAATATCGGCCGGAGGATATTTTTCTCCGGATGCGATTCCTTCGATCACTGCATAGGACCCTTCCGTGTATGGTTGGAAGGGATCGAGAGCTACATAGACGCTTCCTGACAGATCTGTCGGAGGTATGCTCAGGTTGGTATTGGACGAGTTCATATTCCAACGTGTCTCAATGACCGATCCGGTCGCAATCGTGCTTGCTCCGGAAGAGAACACCACATAGTAGTCTGCGTTCCTCGGCACCGAAATGGCATATGAGCCATCGGCGTTCGTGAACACTGTGGACTTCTTCACATACCCGGTCATTTCGGAAGAACCGTAAACGGCCTCTGCCTCTACAAAGACGGAGACCTGTATTCCTTTTGCTCCGGCGGGCCCGGCTGATGAGGCGTAGGTCACATTTCCGTTTAATTCGGTCGTTATCGAGGGGTCATACTCCAGCATAACGGTCCCGTTGACGTAGTTTATCACTCCGCCGTCGGCGTTCTGTTTCTCCATTGCTTCGAACGCGTCCATGTCCACCCATCCGTCAGATGAGGATGTGGCGTTGCTGTTTGAGTTGTAATAAACGTGCCAGTATGCGACCTTATAGTTGGCAAGCCCGTATCCTGGGCTGGTCTTTATGCTTCCATCGCTCAATGCAAGGGCATTTAGGTAACCCATAGCCGATGAATACCCTGCTTCAGAGGGAGACATTCCGACGAGTGCCTTCCAGAAGAAGGTGTCGTACATGGCGTCCGTGTACGTAGCATATCCTGTCGATGTGTTGTAATAGAAGAACTTGGCCGGGGCACCATATCCGTCAAGGGAATAGTCCCCCAAGAAAGCGACCGTGGAGAAGTATGTCCCGTCATTGTAGTACAGAGGGAGCATCGATATGTCCACCGCCACATAGTTTATCGACTCTCCGCTTATGCTGCGTATGCTATCATAGAGTCCGTTGATCTTTGGTTCGGATGTGTTGCTTACAATATATTTGGAAAGAACAAGATACAATGCGTTCTCTTCTGTGACCTTCGGGTTCACTCCGCTGTATTTGTCAATATTGTTCTTGATTTCCTTTACGGCATCGGATGGGTTGTCGATGTAGTTTTTAATCGTGTTATAGTTCAACCCTGCGTTTTCTATCGCCGTTCTGTATAACGAAAGATCTTTACTGAGCAGCAAACGTATGGCCATAGCCGCCGTTACCGCCGAACTGCTGTCCGCCAGAAGTACTGCGGACATTGCAGATACTCCGCCGCCGAACACGTCCGTGACAGAGTCGAATCCGCCGCGGGAGACAGCATCCGTGGAGTAGCCGAACCATGTTACCAGCGCGCCTACCTTATCATCGTCGCTGAGGTCATTCCACATTTTATTGAGAGAGTTGATGTCATCGGTCATCACTGTATATCCCAGACCTCCGAAGTACCCGTCGCCCTCCGAGTTTGTCGGAGTGCTGGCATCCACTGCGTATACCAGATTCGGCGCGGCGATGAGTGCCACCAACACGACGAGTGTCGCAAGAGGTATGGGCTTGAGTATCTTTTTCGGAGCGATCTTTATCCCGTTGCCTCTCATGTCCGCAATGTAGTCCTTCAGGCCCGCCATTCTTATGGCCATGAGTATCAACGCTGCCGATGCTACCGCAAACCCTGCGCCGGCAAGAATCGCGTATGAGGTCGAATACCATCCGATGATGAACAAAGCGAATATCCACCACATTGTGAATGTGTATTTCTTTGAATCCATTTGCTTGCGGTATTTGTAGACCATATAGAGGAACATCACCAGCGGCAGCCATACGGTCACCCAGCCGAAGAATGCGGCCATTGAGGATATGGATGTCACGGTTGATGCCGATGCGAGACTGGCCATCAGCTCGTTCACGTATACTGTGTTGCCGCTGACGACCGCTGAGAAAAGGTCGCCGGATATGAAGTAGATCACTACGAGCACGGCTGCCGCGATTGCAAGGATCACGGGGACCATAAGCACCCATGTCCTGTCTGCGGTCTTGCCGAACAGGACCGCCAAAGCGACAGATAATATGGCAACTATGAACGGGCCGGAGAACACAAGGTCCCAAAGGCCCGCGAGAATGTAATAGGGGAGCGATATCAGGATCCCGAGCATTATCACGCCGGAATATATGCCAACGGCGGGCATTATCTCTTTGGACCTCAGGCGGTCTGCCACTGCCTGAGCGACCATGAATAACACCAGCATCAGAAGGATCACGCGGAACTGATTCCACGAGAGGGCGATCAGCGCAAAGAGTATCCCTGCTATCAGGATGTTCTTGAGCATGGCCCTGTTGCCTAACATTGCCCTGAGTCCGCTGGGTTGGGTCTCGTCGCATTTTTCTAAAGCTTTCAGCAGGTAGTATACCATGAATGCGAACATGAACCCTACCAGGGCATATTCTGTACCGTTCGAGAAGACGGTGGTCATTATCATGAGCGCAAAGAATGCATAAAAGAGCGCTGCCAGAAGGCCTATCTTCTCATCATTGAACATCTTTCTTCCTATCAGGTACACGGGCCAGCATGTGAGTGCTGCCAGTATCGGGGCCGAGAACGCCAGCGTTCCGGCTACAGCGGTACCGGTGGATACACCGAACAAAGACACTATTCCTGCGATCCCCGCCATGATGACATCCATGAACACCGGATAGATGTTGACTGACCCATATGGATAGTTGAGGGCAGGGTCAGTGAACGCGAACGAACCATTGAGGATGCTTTCTACTGTGTGTGCGTGGCTTGATGCCCCTGTTCCGCCGGACAACGCAAAATCGCTGCCAGCAGACACCCCGTAGGCAAAAATGAATCTTATGACAAACGCCACGATCATTATCGCTACCAGTGCTATCAGGCGCCATTCTCTTTTGAACCATACTTCCTCGTCATCGTCAGATGCCGGCAGGAAGCCCCCGTCTGTGGGTTTGGCTGACCTAATTCCAAATTTACGCATTCTATTATCTCCACTGATTAGAGTGGTGACTCATGCCCGATTGCCTATTTATAGATTTATAGAGAAAGCGCGCGAGCTTTTTATGTATGGCCAAACGATGGGCTCAAAGGAACGGCCGTATCTCATCCCTTATCAAAGAGGCTGCGGATGCTGGGTCCTCTGCGCCGTATATCGTCCTTCCGACTATTACGTAGTCTGCACCGGCGGAAATCGCAGATGATGCGCTTCCGCCCTGAGCACCCACTCCCGGGGAGAGGATCTTCAGTTTTCCGGCGATGGACCTTATCATTTTGATCCTTTCAGGCCTTGTGGCAGGAGCTATGAACCCTGCCACTCCGCATCTCGCACCCATACCGGCCATCTCTTCCGCGTGTGGAGCTGTGAACCTCGCACCGCCCGGATGACTCATCTCTGTGACCGCGAAGACATCGGCCTTCCCCGCCGCGCTGACAGCTTCCTTCAGAGAATCCTCGCCCGCGAAAGCGTGCACTATTACTCCTGATGCTTTTCGAGATACCGCGCCCTCCACTATCAGGCGCACCGTGTTCGGAATGTCTGCGATCTTAAAATCACATATCACATCCGATATCTCAGAAAGCTCTGTTATTATCTCCGGCCCTGCGGAAAGGATCAGCGGCCAGTTGACCTTTATCGCGTCAACAGAGTCCGAAATGGATTCTGCTATCTTCACTGCCTTGGCCGCATCTGTCTCGTCCAGTGCGATTATCAGTCCGGTGTCTCTTCTCATGGCCGCATCACTCTAGCTCTCCAATGTTTATTAAGACATCGCACTATCACATACCGATCGCTTTGAAAAGGTATGAATACGGCTCAGCCTCCAATTGTCCTCTTCCCAAAGGATGCGAACATTGCGTGAACGGATCTAAAATGGTGCTTTTCATAACCGGCAGGTGCGGCACGGATTGTTTCTATTGCCCCATTTCGCCCGAGAAAAAAGGGAAAGACGTCATGTTCGCCAATGAACGCAGAATCTTCGATCTCAGTGAGATGCTGGACGAGGCTGCCTCGATGAACGCCACCGGCACTGGCATTACGGGCGGAGACCCTCTTGTCACGATGGAACGAACAATATCTGCGATAAAAATGCTGAAAGAGCATTTCGGGCCCGGCCACCATATCCATCTGTATACTTCGACGGTGGACCTCGGCAGGTCGAAAGAGCTGTGCGATGCGGGCCTTGATGAGATAAGGTTCCATCCTCCTATGTCCCAGTGGGAAACGATGGACCTCAAAGAAATATCCCGGATCGTCTCAGAGACATCACTTGACGTCGGTATCGAGGTTCCGGCCATACCCGGGAACGAGAACGGGTTGGAAAGGCTTGCGTTATCGGCCTTGGAGGCGGGGGTCGGGTTCATTAACATAAATGAGTTCGAATTCTCGGAGAGCAACTGGAATATGATGGAGGAGATGAACTACAGGGTAAAGGATGACCTCTCTTCCGCGGTGGCCGGCTCCGAGAAGATGGCAACGGAACTTATGAGGAAGTATCCGAAATGCCCGATACATTTCTGCTCGTCTACCTTCAAGGACGGGGTCCAGCTCAGGAGGAGGCTGATACGAAGGGCCAATGTGATAGCCCGGAAGCATGATATAATCACTGACGACGGCACGATCATCAAAGGCATAGTTTACGCCGAAGACCTGAACGAGGCCGCCGCCCTGCTGCTGGAGATGAAGGTGCCGAAGGACCTGATGCTCATCGACGAGGAAAGAAAAAGGATAGAGGTTGCATCATGGAAGCTCAGGAAGATATCGAAAAAGCTTCCGTATCAGTCATTCATAGTGGAGGAGTACCCTACGTTCGACCGGATGGAGGTCGAAAGGACGCCTCTCAAAGGATAAATGACCATGTAGCCTAAAAGTGCGGAACACTATACTTTAGTGACCAAACAAAAAGGAAGTGAACCGCATGAGATATATTGGCCTGGAT
>JGI24696J40584_12961314_pt1 | contig 13494 bp, 12 predicted proteins | sample TergutCo191P4_FD_40584 | JGI IMG/M metagenome (IMG submission 40584)
CGGCTCGTATGCGCTCTATTTTGAGGATGCCCGCGAGGCGTTTGGCAAAAAATACGGCTTGGGATACCTCGATATTTTCGGAAATGGCTATTATGCGCCATTAGTAGATTTGCGGTTTAATTACAAAAAACCGTTGGTTTATGGGAAAAAAGCCCGAATTGACATCAGTTTTCGCAATACCGAAGCCGCTAAAATTATTTTTGATTATGAAATTTATGATACCGAAGATAATTCGTTGATTGCCAGCGGTTATTCTATTCAGGTATTTTTGGATAAAGAATATCAGTTGGTTTGGGCAAACCCTGATTTTTATTTGGAGTGGAAACGGAAAAATGGGTTAATCGAATGTACAAAATAGGCGACAATATCATTTCCTCGCTGGGTTTTACGACAGAAGAAAATTTCTCTGCCGTAAAACAAGGCATATCCGGCGTAAAACATTACGACGCAGGTACATTCGATTTGCCCGAAGCGTTTATGGCATCGTTGATTGATAAAGAAAAATTGAATATCGAATTTTCAAAAATATCTTCCAAAAAAGATTATACAGATTTAGAAAAATCCTCTATTTTGTCAGTTTTCACAGCCAACCAAGAGGCGAAAATTGACCTGACAAGCGACAAAACAATATTTATTTTATCCACCACAAAGGGGAATGTTGAATTATTAGATATGCGATATCCGATTTGCGATATGCGACAAGAAAACGATAAGTCGCAAATCGCAAATCGCAAATCGCAAATCCACCTTTGGCATACGGCAAAAATAATCACCAATTTTTTCAAAAATCCCAACACCCCGATTGTTGTCTCCAACGCTTGTATTTCGGGAGCAGCGGCGCAAATTGCAGCCTTGCGCGAACTCAAAAACGGCAATTTCGATTACGCCATTGTTGTGGGTGTAGATTTTCTGTCGAAATTCATTATTTCGGGCTTTCAGTCATTCAAGGCGCTTTCGCCGGAGTTGTGCCGACCGTTTGACAAAGACCGTTGCGGGTTAAACTTGGGCGAGGCGGCAGCAACGATTATTTTTTCGCGTGTAGAGATGCGGCACGCCACGTCTCTACTGTGCGGTGCAATTTGCAATGATTCAAACCATATTTCTGCGCCCTCGCGCACAGGCGAAGGCAGTTATCGCGCATTGCAATATATTTTGTCTCAAATCTCAAATCTCAAATCTCAAATCTCATTCATTAATGCTCACGGCACCGCCACGCCCTACAACGATGCAATGGAAGTAAATGCTATTGTGCGTGCGGGTTTGGAAGATATACCGGTCAATTCATTAAAAGCGTTTTTCGGTCATACTTTGGGTGCTGCGGGCGTGTTGGAAAGCATTATTTCGATGCGGGCAATGGAGGAAAATTTGGTCTTGAAATCATTAAATTTCGATGAACAAAACTTTGATAATCAAATAAATATATCGCAGAAAAATCATTTTTCGGATAAATGCTATTTTGTTAAAATGCTTTCGGGTTTTGGGGGGGTAAATGCGGCGTTGTTGTTTTTTTGTCCACAGATTACACAGATTAACACAGATAAAATCATTAGTGATTCGTGGACAAAAAAAACAATCTGTGAAAATCCGTGTAATCTGTGGACAAAAAAAACAATCTGTGAAAATCCGTGTAATCTGTGGACAAAAAAAACAATCTGTGAAAATCCGTGTAATTCGTGGACAGAAAAAACAATCTGTGAAAATCCGTGTAATTTGTGGACAAAAAAAACAATCTGTGAAAATCCGTGTAATCTGTGGACAAAAAAAGAAATTCACTTATCATTCAAAAATACGGAAGAAATCACCGATTTTTACCGTTCTTTGCAGGTTGATTATCCGAAATTTTTCAAGATGGACAACCTGTCGAAATTAGGTTTTTTGGCATCGGAAATGATTTTCAAAGATGACGAAAACCGCTTTTCTCCGCGCGAAGATGTTGCTGTGGTCTGTTTCAACCGCTCGTCTTCGCTCGACATTGACACGCAGTATCAGGCAACCATCGCCGACAACGAAAATTATTTCCCCTCGCCCTCGCTTTTTGTTTATACGCTACCGAACATCGTTACAGGCGAAATTGCTATCCGCAACAAGTTTTTCGGCGAAACATCGTTTTATATTTGCGAAAATTTCGATGCAGAGCAAATTTTTCGCACTGTAAGTAATGTTTTTTCAGACAATAATATTAACTTTGTACTCGCTGCGTGGATAGAATGTTTTGAGAATATTTTTGAAGTAAAGATGTTTTTGGTAACAAAAGAAAAAACGGAGTTGGAATTTTTAGTTAAAACTTTAAATACTAAATAATTATGAAGAAAAATTTTATTGTTTTATGTCTTGTTTTGTTGTTTGCTGTTCAAATTCAAGCACAAGAATTTGATGCAATACTCCCTGATGTTGCTTTGCTTTCCACTCCGGTTCAAGCACAAGAGGTGCAAACATTTGAATACCAAAGATTTCGGCTTGGTGTCGAAGCAGGTGTTGGATTTCTTGACGGAACAACAGTCGTGCCGGTTGCAGTACGAGAAAATCAGTCGTATTATTATGACGACTACTATTATCGCGATTATTATTATTGCGGTTATGTAAATGATTATCACACTGTTCCGCATTATTATGTCGGTGTAAAACCTGAATTTTCGTTAAATAACAGCATTTCGCTTGCTGCCGGTTTGCGATTTTTGTTTAGTAATTCCACGCTAAATTCCGACAAAGATTATTTTCTTTGGAAAGTGTCGGAAAATGATTTAACAACCAATTATGTGCGTGTTAAAGATGTGAAACAGAATAATTTTTATGTTGGTATTCCTCTTGAAATGACAGTTTACACCTACAAAAGAGATGTTATTGTCAGACATTATTTTAGAGGAGGCGTAAATTTTAATTTTTTGCTTGCGTCTAAAACGACACCCTATTTTGAAAATGCGACAATGAATAAATATGCAGATAAAATAACAAATGATATTAACGAAAAAGACTTTTTTACGCCTCTCGCTTTTGTTGGTATGGGTTTAAAAATTGGACGAATGAACCGTCCGTTTGGGACTGTTGAACTCAGAATACCTTTTGTGATGAAAGGCAATACAAGTTTTTCTTCCTTTGTTAATTCTTCGGTAGGAGTTGAACTTCAAACGGCAATTTATATTCCTATGGGAAAGAAAAAAATGACTTGTATTTACGATTAACCAATTAAAATTCAAATAATTATGAGAAATTATATTTTTATAACAATAGCAACGCTGGTGATTTTGTTTTCATCTTGCGATAGTGAACCTCAAATGGACAGAACTATTTTTATCCCTGACGAAACAGATGCTTCGTTACCTGCATACACCGAATGGGGCTACAACTCTTTTGGCGCGGTGTATGATGTCAGAAGTTATTTTGTGGTTTCAAATTACATTGTTCCGTGCAAGATTTTGTATAAAGACGGACTTCTGCGTTTTTCTTTGAGCGGCATTTTGAAAGGAAACCATTATTCGGGAAGCGAAAGAATAACACTTTCATTTAATTTTCCTTTGGATAAACCAATGCAATACACTGATTTGTTGGTTCTTAATGATATAAAATTAGACCTTGCTTCGGACGGTTGCGTTGTAAATATTATTCGCGGAGAAAATGAACAGACTTTAAAAGTTGTTGATGGAATTTTGCACTTTAAACGCGCTCAATTGCTTAATATTGACGATGACCCTAATAGGATTATCCTTTCCGGCACATTTGAATTGCGCTTTTTGGAAAATGATTTTCCAACATCAATTTCAGACGGACGTTTTGATGTGGGAATAAACAAAAACGTTTTTTATGCCTATTAAATTCATAACAAATTATAAATAAATATACTGCTTATTCATTATCATTGTTTCTCAAGCATCTTGTTTTTTTCCCCGTCTGAGTCCAATAATTCTAAATCCAATCAGCGCCAAAACCGGTACGAAAAACACCACAGCAGCCGTCAAAGTTTTCCTAACTGCCTGATTTGGTTGTATTTCCCCTAATTTCGAGTTTGTCAAAGGTTCTGTAAATTTGGGCAAATCGTTGAAATGCCACTTATTATAAACGGTACCGTCTTTCAACAACAAAAGTCCGGGATTTGCGCGGATAATGGTTTTCAGCGTTGTGCCATCGGTGGTTGCCATTGGGTATTTTGCGTTGCTTTCGCGGGTATAATCTTCTATATCGTCGCTCAATGAGGCGTTCAGACAGTAGAATTTATAACCGTTATTTTGCGCAAAATTGTAAATTTCATTTATCGCTTCCGACTTTTGCATATTGGCTTTTTCCAATTTATATGAAATGAGCAAAAAAGTATAATTGCTGTCTTCCAAGACCTCTTCGGTAATGTCGCCGTCTTCGTAAGTGCTTATCGAAAAATCGTGAATGGGCGGCTCGTAACCTTTTTTGATTAATTTGGAATTTTGTGCCACGAAAGTCCAATCTCCGGTAAATTCGGAAAAATTGTGTTCCGTACCATCTTGCACATCAATCATCGTTGAGCCTTGCAACCTGAAATCCCGTTGTTTGCCGCCGGCATTGTTTTTATAGGTCAAAATCGTTTCAAATACATCGCGGGGCGCATCATCGGGAATAATCATTTTTTCGGGAATATTTGTGCCGATTTTGTACGGACGAAAATCTACCAACGGCAAATGACGGTAACAATAAACCGACAAGCCAATGGCAAAAAGCGCCGCAAAAAGCGCCGCAAAGACACGCATTTTTTTGCCTAAAAACGGAATAATATCTTTTCTGTATATGAATAATACAACGATAATGGCATCTAAAACGATGTTTTTCCAAAACGTTGCCCAATTGCTGATAACGAGCGCATCGCCAAAACAACCGCAGTCGTGAACAGGATTGAATAGCGCAATATAAAGCGTCAGCGGTGTCATTACCGCCATAAAAAGCATTGCCAGAATGATTGTTTTTTTTCGGTAAATGCCCAGCAATAAGTTAATTCCAATAACTAACTCGACAGCAGACAACAGAATTGCGGCGGGAAAAGCAAAGATGTTGAAACTTTGGAAAATGCCGCCGAAACTTTCCAGATAGTCCTCTATTTTGTAGGTGAAACCGAGCGGGTCGATGGCTTTTACATAGCCCGAAAAAATAAAAACTGCCGCAAAAATAAAGCGGAGAATGTTAACAATAGTTTTTTTCATATTTTTGTGTGTTTTAAATTTTTTATAACTTCTGTGTAAGGCAGGTTTTTTCCAGCCCTTACCTTATCTGCGACAAAATTAATCAATTTTTCTTGTATGTCAATTAACTTTTATGGAAATATTTTACAGGTTTATTGATAGTCCAAACAACATTAGAATCTTTTACTGTAGCCATAATAACGGGAATAAAAAGAACAATTTTCCACACAATTTCCGGTAGAACCTTATTTTTTACTAATTAATTACTTGGCACGAATTGCAAATTCGCGCCGACAGAAACTTCCGAAAGTTGAATTAATAAGTTTTCAATCACATGACACATTGTTGATTTTTATATTTTCTCGTTCACTAAATCCTTTGTTGAGTCCAACACTATTTTTCAAACTCCATGTATTGCCATAAATATCTACAATCCCAACTATTCCAATTTCTTTTGCTATAATCAGTTTTTTAAACGTTCCAATTGAATCATTTTTTTCAAAAATTCTAACTGCATCATATACCTTATTTTCAAATGAAAAATTTGTTAGTTCCGTATAAGTAATATTGTAATCTGTAAAATAAGAGTCAATTAATTGATACCGTTGAGACGTTATTTTATTTTTGTTTAGGGCTATATCTATATAAAATTTAGAATTGTGATAATTTATTGTAATTGCATCATCACATGTGCCACAATCATAACCTGTATTATAATGTGTTGTATGTCTGATTTCTACACTTTCTATTGAGAAGGTTATTGTTGAATCATTCATCGGAGAATACAATTCAATCACATCACTTTCTTGATATGGTATCCAACTTAATATTTTTTCATCAAATTTAGGACAACTCACATTTCGATTACAACTCATTAGTCCTGCAAGAGCTATTATTACAAAATATAAATTCAAATACTTTCTCATTTTGTTAATGTTTAATAAGTTTAGAAACAAAGTTTTGATTATTGACAGTTAATTTAAGCAAATACACAGATTTTGGCAAGTGATTTGTTTCAATATTGACTTCCTGCTTTCCTGTCGGATAAATTATATTATCGGCTACAAAATTAATCAGTTTTCCTTGAATATCAAATAGTCTTACAAAAATATTTGTTGTCTCGTAACAATTAAATGAAGCAATTGGTGTAATAGTTATGAAGAAGGCAGTAAAGGTTTGGCAGACAAAAAACGCGGAGCAAAATCAGAAAACTGTAAATCATTGACATCTGCACATGACTATGTTACAACAAACCCCTAAGCGTGTAGAAAAATATTTTAATCACAAGGATATTAAATATGCCGCATGAAAAAAATTATAAATTTATTGATGCAAGGTTAATAATATGTACGCATTTGATTTTGAAAAAAAATCATTTTGCTTTTTTTTAACCATACTGCCATCGTTTTAAATTATTTTCAATATCATCGATGTCATTTTTGAGTTTTTTATTTATTTTTATTTGCTCTTCAATATGTTCACACGAATACACTACGGTTGCGCGGTCACAATTTCCGATTTTCGAGCCAATAAGTTTAGGATTACAATTCGTATGTTTTTTGCACAAATACATTGATATTTGTCTTGCACAAACGATGTCTTGCCTTCGCGATTTGCTCATCAGCAAGTCCTCGCTTATATCTAAGTATTCGCACACGATTGTGCGTATTTTTTCCGGCGTCGGTGTTTTGGGTAGGGGTATCACTGCACTGACCACTTCTTTTGCCAATTCCATAGAAATAATTTTACCCGCTTTGGAGTATATGCCAAATGAACTGATGACGTGTTCCAATGAACGAATATCTGTCACTTTTTCGACAACAAAATTGACCACTTCTTCCGGAATTGTGATATTTTTTTTGTTTATTTTTTTTATGGAAATTGCTTTTCGCAGTTCGAAATCGGGTATTTCGATTTTAACAGCCACCCCGCCTTTGAGACGTGAATAAAGTCTTTCTTCAAAATTTTTCAATTCCGCAGGTGGCTGGTCGGAAGTGAAAATCAGTTGTTTGCCCGACATTTTCAGAAAATTAAATATATGAACCAGATAGTTTTGCAGTTCCGGTTTGGAGGCAAATTCTTGAATATCGTCAATAATCAATAACTCAATTTTTTGATAAAAATTCAAAAAACTATTTGTATCGTCGTCTTTTAGCGCTGTTTCAAATTGTTGTTTAAACAAATTTGCGGAAATGTACAATATTTTCATTTCCGGGTTCATTTGTTTGGCTCTCAGTCCGATAGCGTGACAAAGATGTGTCTTCCCCACGCTGCAGGCTCCGAAAATAAAAAATGGATTATGCGAAGATTCTTTGCCCGGATTCTTGGCGATTTCTTTTCCGGCATTATATGCAAACGTATTGGTTCGCCCTTCGATATAATTTTCAAAATCGTATTCGGATTTCAAATCTGACGGCGGATTGTGTTTATCCAAATCATTCATAAATAAACCCTTTCTGTTTTTTTTAGACCAAGCCGCAAAGCGCAGCAAAGTTTGTATTTGTTTACATTCAATTAAAAATGCGAAGTTAGACAATGCTTTTGAATACGGCAAATAAAAAATGATTTTTTTCGATAAAAAGCATTACCTTTGCCGGAAAATTTCTGTGGAGATGAAAAAAATTTTAATTATCAACGGTCCTAATTTGAATTTGCTTGGTAAACGCGAGCCTTCGGTGTATGGCAGCGAGAGTTTTGAGCAGTATTTGGAAACATTGAAAAACGAGTTTGCTGACCGTGCGGCGATTGATTATTTTCAGTCGAACAGCGAGGGCGAAATTATAGACAAACTGCACAATGCAGATCTTTCGGCAGACGGGATTATTTTAAATGCAGGCGGTTACACGCATACTTCGGTGGCGATTGCCGATGCCGTTGCTGCCATTTCTGCGCCTGTTGTTGAGGTACATATATCTAATGTATTCAAGCGTGAGGAGTTTCGTCATTATTCTTACCTTTCGCCTGTTTGCGCGGGGGTAATTGCAGGCTTCAAACTGAAATCTTATAAACTTGCGCTACAATCGCTGATAGATTGATTTAATGTTTTGATTATATTTAACTTATCAAAATTTTCAATCCATTTCGTATTACTTTTATTTCAATGATGTCCGGCATAATATCCGCTTCGCCGTCGAAATGGAACGCGCCGCTGTTTTCGCGATAGAGTGTAACCGCTTCGGTTTTAAAGTTTGTGATATAGCGGCTTTTATCTATTTTTTTAGAAAACAGTTGTATGGCAAGTTTTGGAATGGCTGTCAACGGAAATTCACTCAAAATGGCAATGTCCAGCAAACCATCTTGCAAATCAGCGTGAGGCGCAATGTAAGCGTTGTTTCCATATTGCGAAGCATTGGCAAAAGTGATTAAAAACGCCTCTTTTTCCATTTCCATCTCGCTTGTTTTCAGGCGATATTTTTGTGCTTTGTAGTTGAAATAAGTCGATAGCGTTTTTTTGACATAAGTTTTCAATCCCCTGTTGTTTGCCATTGCAAATTCGTGACTGATTTGTGCATCGAAACCCGCGCCGCAAGTACAAAAAAATATTTTTTCATTTGCTTTACAATAGTCAATTTCTGTTGTCCGACCGGATTTCAGGTATTCGATGGCTTTTTTCGTTTGCAGCGGAATTTTCAAGTGTCGCGCCAAACCATTTCCTGAGCCGTAGGGAATAATACCCATCGCCGTGTTGGTGTGTATCAATCCTTTTGCAACTTCATTTACTGTGCCGTCGCCACCTACGGCAATCACATACGGATAGCCCGCTGCCGCTAATTGTGCTGCCAATTCTGTTGCGTGTCCCGCTCTTTCGGTGTAAAAAAATTCAATATGTCGCGGATTTAATATGTTTTTTGCGATATTTTGTATGTTTTTTTTCGATTTCGTACCTGAAATTGGGTTGATAATGAAAGCATATTTTTCTTTTTCCATAAAAATTTTAAAAATAAATGTATGCAAAAGTACACAAATTATTTGACAGTAAAAATTTAAAACTCTATATTTGCTGCAAAAAAAAATACAAGAAGTAATGAAGAACGGAAAAATAGCCATTGTATCGCCATCGGGTGCGATAGATGAAAAATATATTGACGGTGCGGTAGCGCAGTTTGCAGTTTGGGGTTTTGAGGTAATTGTTACGCCGCACGCACGAGGCAGGTACGGACGATATTCAGCCACAGTGAAAGAACGCACAGATGACCTTCAATGGGTTATCAATCAAAAAGATATAATTGCAATTTTGTGCGCTCGCGGTGGTTATGGCGCCGTTCAGATTGTGGATAAAATTGACTTTTCGCCACTCAAAAAATATCCGAAACACTTGATTGGTTTCAGCGACATTACTGTTTTTCATTCGGCATTGTTGCGTTTGCACATTCCGTCTGTTCACGGTATTATGGCAAAACATTTGACCGAAAACGCTCCCAATGAAATACCGGTGGAAATGCTGCGTCAAATTTTACTCGGCAAAAAACCGTCGTACCGTATTCCGTCTCACGAACTAAACCGCAACGGCGCTGCACAAGGCATTTTAACAGGCGGAAACTTGTCTGTTCTCTACGGGCTTCGCGGCACAAAATATGACATTAAACCACGCGGAAAAATTCTTTTTCTCGAAGATTTATCCGAAAAACCGTATCACATTGACCGTATGATGAACAATCTGAAACTTGGCGGTATTTTGGAAAATTTATCGGGATTGATTATCGGACAATTCACTGATATTGAAGAAGATGATTCGATGTTCAAAACAGTTTATGAAATTATTTCTGATGCCGTTTCCGAATATGATTACCCTGTTTGCTTCAATTTTCCTGCGGGGCACGTTAAAAATAATTTACCGTTGATTTTTGGCGTAAAACACGAACTTATTGTCAACGAAAGGGAAATTTTTTTACGTTAATACAAAAATCCCGATTATTTTTCATTGGAAAAATAATCGGGATTTTTTATTTAATTTTATTCAATAACCTTTGGTTATCTTTCAAAAATTACGACAAATTCTACACGTCTGTTTTGTGTTCTACCTGCGGCGGTATTATTGTCAGCAACGGGTTTAGTATCACCAAAACCTTCTATTTTCATACGACTTTCGGCAATACCTTTTTTAACAAGGTAGTTTTTCACTGCTTCTGCACGGTCGATAGACAATGTCAGGTTCTTTTGAGCGTCTCCTACATTATCGGTATGTCCTTTAATATCAATGTTATAATCCGGATTTTCTTTCAATACTTTCGCTACTTCGTCCAACACAGGATTTGAAGTTTTCTTGATTGTAGATTTTCCTGTTTCAAACTGAATGCCGTTAAGCGCTTTTTGGAATGCTTGTTTGGCTGCTGCTTTCACTTCGGGACAACCATTGTTTGCTGCAACTCCCGGAATTGTCGGACATTTATCCAAATAGTCGGGTATGCCATCGCCGTCAGTGTCGAGCGGACAGCCGTTTGCATCAATTTTTCCGCGTGCTGCTGCCGGAGTGTCAGGACATTTATCCAAATAGTCGGCAACACCATCGCCGTCGCTATCAATCGGACAACCGTTTGCATCAACTTTTACGCCTTTCGGTGTATTGGGACATTTGTCAAGATAATCGGCAACGCCGTCTCCGTCGCTATCAATCGGACAACCGTTTTCATCAACTTTTACGCCTTTCGGTGTGTTCGGACATTTGTCAAGATTATCTATTACTCCATCGCCGTCAGAATCGGGACAACCATCAATTGTACCTGCTTCGTTCGGACATTTATCTAAATAGTCGGGTACACCGTCTCCGTCGCTATCAATCGGACAGCCGTTTGCATCAACTTTTACGCCTTTTTGAGTATCGGGACACAAGTCTTTTTTGTCGGCTACACCGTCTTTGTCAGAATCTTTTTTGCCAAAGTTGAAGGTAAGACCCAAACTGTGTTGCAATTGAAGGTCGTTCCTGCCACTTTTATAGTAGTCAACGTCATCTCTTGTAGTACAGCCCAAATCAACTTGGTAGCGCAATCCCCAATGGTCGCTGATACGCCATTCCAAACCTACGCCAACCTGTCCGACACCAGCCCACATAGGACTTTCCGGATTTTTGCGTTTTTTAATACTCTCCTTCTTAGTGCTTGGAGTGTACTCAAAATCTTTATAAGGATTACCGGTCAATGGGTTTGCCGTTTGGTATGTTACATAGGTGTAATACAAAACGCCGGCGCCTACCGTTACATAAGGAACAACTTTAGCCTTGTCGCTTCCAAGAAACTTATAGCGCAAGTGCAGGTTGCCCTGTCTTAGAGATTCGGCGTCAAAATTACGCCACGACCCGCTAACATAAGGGTCTTTGTAAGTATAACCAATACTGCTGTACGAACCATACAGACCAATGTCGAAAAAGCGGCTCAAATAACGCTCTAGCGACAATGCAGCACCAAGATGCAAGCGGTGGAAATCGTAAACCGTATTCGAGCGGTGTTTGCTCAACAAGTCGTTCGTTTCATACTTGTCGAAATAGCGCATGTCGCCCAAGTATTCGGTTTTTACACCATACAGACCTATTGCCCAAGGAAATTCGGCGGTCTGTGCCATTAATGAGACATTGACTGTCAATGTCAAAACTGCGATTAGAATTTTTCTTTTCATATAAAAAATTAAAAATAATGAAGGACTTCTGATGTTTCTGATTTGATATTTCTGATTTTTTCACAAGAAACCGAAGTCCCATTATGTTTCTTGTGAAATTTTTTGCAAAGTAAAATAAAATTTACAGTAAGACACATTATATATATGTTAAAATATATTAATTATTTTTCAAAGTAGTACAATATGTTAAAGATATATTTATATGTCATTGAAAATCAACGGTTTGTGGAAATAAAATTAATTTATGTATTAAAAATTCAAAATTATTTTATTTCTCAAACAAAATTTCATACCTTTGTGCGCTTTTTTAAATGGAATACATTTTGAGCAAATTAAGCGAATATATTATACCTTTGAGAGGTTTGAAAGATGGCGTAAGTGAGTTTAATTACAAACTTACCAATGATTTTTTTACCAAAATAGACGATGCCGACATTCAAAAAGGCAATGTAACCGTCGTTTTGAAAGTAAAAAAGACAGGTGAAATTTTTGAGTTGAATTTCGATATCAATGGCGTGGTACAAATTGCTTGCGACCGCTGTTTGGACGATATGGAGCAGCCCATCGCCACAAAAGATATATTGTATGTAAAGTTTGGAAAAGAATTTGCCGAAGAAAGCACAAATGTTGTTATAGTGCCGTTCGACGAGGGCGAAATTAACGTAGCGTGGTTTGTTTTTGAATTCATTGCACTCAACGTACCGCTTAAACACATTCACCCCTACGGCAAATGCAATAAAGAAATGACCGCCAAATTGAAACAAGTAAGCGCCTACGATAAAAATGACACAGACGATGAGTCTGATTTTTCGGCGGATGTTTCTTTTGAACAAGATATAGAAATTGATTCGCGTTGGGACGAATTGAAAAAAATAATTGACAATAATAACTAAATTAAATAAAAAAAATGGCACATCCTAAGAGAAAACAATCAAAACAGAGGACAGCAAAAAGAAGAACTCACGACAAGGCAGCAGTCCCCACTTTGGCAGTTTGCCCAAATTGCAGTGCGGCATACATCTACCACACAGTTTGCAATTCTTGCGGCTATTACAGAGGAAAACTGGCAGTGGAAAAATTTGCACAAGCCTAACATTAATTGAATAATTGAGTAATTTAATTTTATTCTATTATCAATTACTCTATTACTATTTATGAAAAAAATAAATGCGGTTATCACAGGCATAGGCGGATATGTACCGGACTATATTCTGACTAACGATGAATTGAGCCGAATGGTTGATACCACAGACGAGTGGATTACGACTCGCGTGGGTATCAAGGAACGCCGTATCCTGAAAGACAAGTCGCTCGGCGTATCGTTTTTAGGCACAAAAGCCGTACAGGAATTAATAGAAAAGACGAACATAAACCCGATAGACGTAGATGCAGTTATATGCGCCACTTCTACTTCCGAATATGTATTTCCGGCAGCAGCAGCGTTGATAGCCAACAATTGTGGTATGAAAAAAGCCTTCGCGTTTGATATACAAGCGGCTTGCACAGGTTTTTTGGTCGCTTTGACCAACGCCACGGGATTAATTGAAAGCAGACGTTACAAAAAAATCGTAATCGTGGCTGCCGAAAAAATGTCAACCATCGTTGATTATACCGATCGCACCACCTGTCCGCTTTTTGGCGATGGCGCGGTGGCAGTGCTGGTTGAACCGACTACTGAAAATACCGGCGTGATAGACAGCGTTTTACAGTCCGACGGTGCAGGCGAACCATTTCTGAAACTACATTC
>JGI24696J40584_12961313_pt1 | contig 13489 bp, 13 predicted proteins | sample TergutCo191P4_FD_40584 | JGI IMG/M metagenome (IMG submission 40584)
AAATACAACGCTTTTGAGCACGCCTTGAAACTTTTGGACGACGGCGCAGATATTTTGGACATTGGCGGCGAAAGCACTCGCCCAGGCTTTACTCCGGTTTCTGAAGAAGAGGAGATTGCACGGACTATTCCGGTTATAGAAATGCTCGCTAAAAAACAAAGCGCAAAAAGTTTTCAAATTTCCATAGACACCACAAAAGCAGGCGTAGCTTTAAAAGCGGTGAAGGCCGGCGCAAATATAATAAACGACGTTTCCGCTTCTCTGCTACAAACTATAATAGACACAAATTCAACTGCGGTAATATCCGCTCCGGTGCCGAATATGAAAAAATATTTGCTGGAAAGCGCAGAATGGCTGGAGAAACACGGTTGCAAAAATATATTCATAGATCCCGGCATTGGCTTTGGAAAAACCCAAGAAGAAAATCTCGCTTGCATAGCAAACATAGACGATCTTTGCCAAACAAAATATCCCGTTTTGCTAGGAGTGAGCAGAAAAAGTTTTATCGGCAAAATCAAGGGCTTGGAAAACAGCAACCGCCTGATACCAAGCGTTGTTTGCGCAACCATTGCTGCGCAAAAAGGCGTTAAAATTTTGCGTGTGCATGATGTACTGGAAACAAAGGAGGCATTGGTTATGTTAGATAAATTACTTGTTTTGCAACAGCAATAACCTCTCCTGCTCCGCTCTCTTTTTCGCCTTGCTTCTCGCCGTTTCTCGGATTAGATGGATGTTTTTCAAAGAAACCATGCTCTTTCTTTTTCCATTTTCGTCGTAAATTTTTATGCCTTTGCTATCAATGCTGCCAACAAAAGTCTGAAGCGCGCTGCGTAAACTGTCTATGTCATCTATTATATCCCTCTTATCCAAAAGAGCTGTTGTAACAGGACTGTTTTCAAATTGGGTTAAAATATCGTTCAGGCTTGTTATGGACTTGTTGACTTTTGATATTACTTCTTCCACTGCTGTTATGCCGTCCCTCGCTTGCGTTCTCAAAGTATCCAAGGTTTTGTCTATCCCAACGCTCGCATCCGCTATTTTATCCGCATAACCGCTAACCCTGTTCAAAGCGCCAAGAGCTTGCTTTTCAACAGAACCGAGCGCCGTTGACAGCGTTTCTATCAATTCTTCGCATTCGTTTAAAACCTCTTCAAATTTGCTTTTCAAAGACTGGCTGTCTTCATCGCCTGTTTGCAAAACACGAATAAAATCCATAATAACAGCAACCTGTTCCTTTGCCAAATCGCTCAAAGCGAGTACCTCTGCCAAGCCCGGCTCAAACTCTCCGTCAAAAATATAATCCTTAGCCGCAATCTCTCCGTTTTTGCCCGGCTCTATTTCAATATAACGGCTGCCCATTATATTGGGGCTAACATTTCTGAATTTGGAGTCTTTGCGAAAAACACGAGGCTCATACAAATCTATTTCAACCAAGGCTTTATCGTTGGCTCTTTTAATGGAAGCTACATAGCCTATCGCAAGCCCTCTTATCATAACAAGGTCTTCGTTTTGCAAAGCGCCCATTTCGTGGAATTGCGCAAATACGGTATTGCGCGCTCTTTTCTCGTTTAGCCACATTGCAAACGCAATGTAAACAACGAACAGCAACGCAGCAGCTATTGTCACAATGCCTATGATTTTATCTTTCTTCATTGTTTCCCAATGTTTTTTTTCTTTTTGCGAGAAGCACAGCGCTAACCATCGCAGAAAGCAGAATTAATCCGGTCAATTCAAAAAGAATAAAATAACCGCCGCTTATGCTAATAAGAGAGCCGCTCCTGGAACTGGTATCGAATAAATGCTCGGAAATAGCGGCAACGCTTCCGCTTATAGCAGTTGGGTCTTCTTGCAAGCCAACATTGCAAACAGCGCCTGTTAAAAGCAAAGCCCCGGCAAAAATCGCAAGAACCGAGCATGCGCCAAGCCTGTCCATTCTCGGCAGCCTCGCTTCTTTTGCCCCGTTGAGCACCATAATCACAAACACAATCAGCATCATGACTGCGCCTGCGTAAACCAGAATTTGCAAAACTCCTAAAAACCTGCTTTGAACAAGGCCGTAAATGCCCGCAAGCGAGAGCATATTGAGCACCAAGGCCATAGCTCCGTTTATAGGATGTTTGGAAACCAACAAGGCAAGCGCGCTAATTACGCAAATTGCCGCGAACAGAGAAAAGCAAATAGTAGCAAACATAATCATTTATCCAACACTAAACGAAATCCTAAAGTTGAACTGCGGGAGTCTGGCGTAGCGCTGCCACGCTTTGAAACTCTGCAGTAAGAAGCGCCGTCTTGCCAACTGCCTCCGCGATACGCACGGTTAATGCCAGAAGCCGGACCTGCCGGGTTGGCCTTTAAACCAGTTGAAGAGTAGTTGTCCTTCCAATCCTGAACCCATTCCCAAACATTGCCGCTCATATCGCATATGCCCAGTTCATTGGGCTGCCTGAAGCATACGGGCTGGGTTCTTTGTCCGCTGTTCCCATTATGCCAAGCTACTGCGTTAAGGTTATTGCTTCCTGAAAATTTTTGGTATAGGCTCATTATTCCGCCCCTAGCCGCGAATTCCCATTCGGTTTCCGTGGGCAAGCGGTATTTTTTGCCGCTCATAGCGTTTAGCTTTTTGATAAACTCTTGAGCATCGTTCCAGCTTACGGATTCAACCGGCAAATTCGCTCCTTTAAAGCGAGACGGATTGGCGCCCATCACGTTTTCCCAGAGTTTTTGGGTCACAGGGGATTTGCTTATGTAAAAATCGCTGAGAGTTACATTGTGGGCAGGTCTTTCATCATCGTTGCAATCGGCGCCTTGTTCCTTTGTGCAGCCCATTGTGAAAAAAGTGCTGCCTTTAACCAGAATCATGGCTATGTCAAATCCAGCAACTGGCGCAGGCTCTGCCGCTACAGGCTCTTCTGTCGCTACAGGCGGTTCTATAGGCAGCGCAGCAGGCGGTTCCGTATGCGGCGCAACAGGCGCGGTTTCTGTTTTTTCTGCTTTCAGCTCTGCAATTTTTGCTTCTCTCTCTTTTTTATTCGCTTCAGCAACAGCCGCCGCAATCTTTTTTCTTTGGGTTTCGTTCCATTTAACTTCGCATGTGCTTACGCAAGCTCTTGGTTTTATTTCTTCTTTTACGGCATCTGCTTGCTTTTTGGCCTCATCTGCGATGGCTCTCTTTGCCGCAGCATCTTGCCTGGCAGCCTCTGCTTCCTTGCCTATGGAATTGCCATTCTGCGCAAAAGCAAAGCAAGAAAGAACAAATAGCATCGCTGATATTCTCATGCGTGGAAATATAGAAAATAATTAGCCTAGCCCACAAGATTGTAACTCGGATTTCAAGGCTAGGCTAGAATTGGCACGATTTTTGCATTTCATTTGGTATGGATATTAGGGCTAGAGATTTGATAGGCGTAGGTTTGGCATCGTTGCTGCTTTTCCCTGTGATTTTCTTTGCCGTTTTGCTCGCTACCGGCACGGCAAGGCTGGAATTTGGCGATATAGACGACGAAACAAAGAAGAAAGTTGCCGGTTACTTGGAAAGACACACGCCGGAACAGGAAGCTTATGACCGTGAGCAAAGCAAGCTTTACGAGGCAAATCGCCTATTATTAGCGGAATTGGAAGAAAAAAGGAGGCTAATTCTTGAAGAAGCCGCCCGCTTGGAGCTTTTGAAATTGGAAACCAGCCAGAATTTGGCGAAAATCAACCAGAATAGAGAGGAAATTAATAAAAAAGTGGGCGAATCGCGAGTGCTTTCCGACCAGAAAATTGAAGAATTGGCTCAGGTTTTTGCGGCTATGAAGCCTATTGAGGCCGCTCCTATTTTAATGAATATGGATGAATCTTCCATTGCGCGCATAATAAAAAGGGTTCCGGACTCACGTTCGCAAGGCAAGCTTTTGGCTGCAATAGGCGCGATAAACTCCAAAAAAGCTGCATCTATTTCAAAGATTTTAGGCTGGAGGGAAACTGGATTATGAGCGAAATATCAATATTGCCATCGCCGGTAGCTGCCGAACTTTTGGGAAACGGTTCTTTTTTTGGCGCATGCCAAGTAGCGTCAAGCAATTTCGGCGATTTTTTGGCAGAAGCGCAGACTGGGAATTTTTCCGACTTTGAAGCAGCTATAGCAGGATATGCCAATGAAAACAACGATAACGAGGTATTGAAGCAATTGCAGGAAATACTTGGTGAAAAAGAAGGAGCGGAAGCCTTTGAAACAATAAAGAAATTCATTAGAAATAATGATAGCTCCGAGAAGAAAATCGGCGAAGAATCGGAATTTTTTGAAAAAATGCAGACCCTATTTAACCTGTTGAGAAATGAAACGCCTACCGAAGACTTGAAAACAATGCTGGAAGTTTGCATAAAAGAAATTAATGAATTGCTTGGAATTGAACCGACAATTGAACCGGAAATTGAACAAGCAATTGAACCGACAGTTGAACAAACTATTTCTGCGCAAGCAGAGCCGGAAGAACTGCCTGAACAAGCGGAAGCGGAGCCTGTATCTATTATTGATCCGGAAAATATGCGTGACATAAGGATTAAGTTTGCAGCCGAGTATCTTGGAATTGAACCCGAAGACCAAGGCGCGTTTGTTGAATTTATAAATGATTTGGTTAAAAAAGGCCTGATAACCATGCAGGATTTAGGCGAGGTTAATACTTACCAAAAAGATGAGAATTCTCTTGTGATTGTTGAGCGTGTGCATATGCTCGATTTTTTTAAAACAACTTTGGAAAATCTTTGGGCAAGCGTTAAAGCCGGAGATGAGCCAAAGAAAGAGGAATTGCTTGCTATGCTAAAGCAAGTTGTTGACACAAAGGAAGTGACCAAGGAATTGAAAGAAGCTTTGGGCGTTGAGCAGCCTGCCCAGTCCGCTCAATCTGCTCAGTCTGCTCAGCAAACTCGGCAGCATGCTCACACTACTCATAATGCTAACGCTGCCCAGGCAGCCCAACCTGCTCAACAGGCGCAACCGGAAATTCGGGCGGCTTGGGAAGGCGGTGTGTTGAAAGTAGAAGTGGTTGACGCAAAAACAGGCGAAAAACTGCAAAGCGCTCCGGCAAGCTCGAATATGCAAGAACGCATGCATGAGTTTGAGGTTATTCGCCAGGTCATAGCTAAGGCAAAATTTATAACAACACCAACAGGCGAGCAAAGAATTACAATGCAGCTTCGCCCTGAGCATTTGGGGCAATTGGATTTGCGCATTGTTTTAAATCGCGGCGAAATGCAGATTTACGCCAAAGTTGAGAGCGCGACTGCGCAACACGCTTTGGAAAACAACATAGGGCTTTTGCGCGAGGGTTTGGAAAAGCAAGGAATAAACCTTGACCGCTTGGAAATTTCCATAGAGCAAAGAGACAGGCAAGATGCATGGTCTTTGGCGCAGGAAAGGCGCGAACAGAAACACAGCCACCACAGGCACAATCGGCACGGCAGGGAAACGCATTTGGCAGTTTCCGTAAGAAATGACGCCAATGCCGACACAGGCCGGCGGCTTGGCTACAACACAATGGAATATTTAGCATAGGAGGATAAACCATGTCTAGCGTAGAAGGTACCAATTTGTTTAATTACACGAAGGAGGCTGAGGGCCGCAAGGTGTCTTACTCCACTAGTGGCGGCAATAAGGTTGTCAACGAAGGCGATACAACGCTTTTTAAGAAAGCCGATGAAGCGATGGGCAAAGATCAGTTTTTGACTTTGCTCGTGGCCCAGTTGCAATACCAAGATCCGCTTAATCCTGCGGAAGACACTCAGTTTGTGGCGCAGCTTGCCCAGTTCTCGCAGTTGGAGTTCACGCAGAATTCAACGGCGGCCATTTCTTCTCTTGCGGAAAATATGCAGGCGTTTATGGATATGCAGAACATGCAGGCTCAGAGCATAACAAATGCCAGCGCAACCCCGCTACTTGGCAAAGAAGTTCGTGTTATGGAAACTTCTTTTGATTACAGCGGCATGGATGGCCGGGAGTTCAACATACATTTAACCGAAGGCAACAAAAACGGAACCGTTTTAATCAAAGACCCTGACGGGAATGTAGTTGCCGAGATTGACGTGTCTGCGGATAGCATTAAAGGCGGCGATGTTGAAATGAAAGACAATCAGGGAAAAATAATTCCTGTAAAATGGGACGGTTTGGATAAGGATACCGGCAATAAGTGTTTGGGTGGCAAATACACGATTGAAGTGATGAACGCAACTGGGGCAAAAGCTGCCGGCTATGCATATAAAGATGGCATAGTTTCGGGCGTTAGCTTTAACGCTGGCGGCGCAGCTTTGACCATAAACGATTCTCAATTCGGTCTAGGCTATTTGGTAAATGTAAAGGATCCTGAGAAGGTGTAGGCTTATATTTCTAACTTCCCAAGTTATGAGGCTTTTTGCAAAGATATTTCTTGTTTTGCTGCTGCTTGGCGCTGCCGGCGGCGGTTTTTACATTTATAAACAGAAAAATTCAAAAAAAAATACAACCTTGGAAATAATAAACCCAAGCCTTGGAGACATTACGCAAACAATAACGGCAACAGGCCGTGTTCAGCCCATAGACCAGGTGGACATTGGCACGGAAGTTTCCGGCACAGTTAGCAAAATTTATACCGATTTCAACCAAAATGTTAAAAAAGGACAAGTGCTTTTGGAAATAGATCCGTTAAAGGCAAAGGCAAAACTTGAGCAAACAAGAGCCTCTTACAGATCTGCTGAAAACGAGACTCAGTATCAAAAGCGAAATTATAACAGAATTTATGAACTTTATCAAAAAGGCTCCGTTGCCGCAACCGATTTGGAAACTGCGGAATACAGATATAAAAACGCGCAAAGCAGCTTGGTAAGCGCAAAAAGCAATTTGGAACAAGCTGCGCTGGACCTCGCAAACTGCACAATAAAAAGCCCTATAGACGGCATTGTGCTGAACCGTGCCGTTGAAGCCGGGCAAACAGTGGCGGCTTCTCTTTCTGCGCCAACGCTGTTCACCCTTGCGCGCGACCTTACGCAAATGGAAGTGAAAGCGGATGTTGACGAAGCAGACATTGGGCAGGTGAAAACAGGGCAAAGGGTTGAATTCACTGTTGACGCATTTCCAAACGATAAGTTCACAGGCCAGATTCAGGAGGTGAGGCTCTCGCCGAATATATCGTCAAACGTTGTGACATACACAGTGATAATAAGAGCGAGCAATCCGGATCAAAAACTTTTGCCGGGCATGACTGCTAATTGCGATATAATAGTCGAAGAGGCGTTGCAGGTTTTAACAATTCCCATGCGAGCCTTGCAGTTCAAGCCCGATGAAAACACTCCGGGTTATCGTGGCAGTCCTAGTCCTCCGGACGGCGAAAAAAAGCCTGGCGGAGGCAAGCGCGGCAACCAAAACAGGAGCAGAGTCTGGATAGTTGGAAGCGATGGGTATTTGCAAAATCAACGAGTTAATCTGGGTCTCTCGGACGGAACAAAAATTCAGGTTGTTGAAGGCTTGGAAGCGACTACTTTCGTTGCCATTGGAGTGCAAACCACAGCGGAAGAAAAGAACAGCCAAACAACCAATCCTTTTATGCCGCAACGCAAAGCCGGCAGCGGCGGCACTAGGATGAGGATGTAAGAGAAATCAAGCTGAAAATTAAAAATGCGCACAAATTCGCCATTACAATGCTTGGCCCTGTTGGAAAGTTGCAGGCAAAGGAAACCACAATACCCAGCATAAAGCAAACAACGGAGAGAATGCACGAGCATATAATTACGGATTTGAAGGTTTTCAAAAGACGCATTGAAGTTAGCGCAGGAAAAATAATCAAACTAGAAATCAGCATTGCGCCCATAATGCGCATTCCTATGACTATTATCACTGCGGTTAACAACGCCAAAAGCATATTGTAGAATTCTATGCTCGTGCCGCTGGCTCTCGCATAACTTTCATCAAAAATCACGAAAAAAAGCTTATTGTAAAAAAATACGAACAGCGCAAAAATCACAACGGATATGGCAACGCACAAATACACCTCCTCCTGCTTTATCGCCAAAATGCTGCCGAACATATAATTGTAAATATCGGTGTTCATGCCGGAAAAAACAGACATAACAATAACGCCTATCGCAAGCGAACTGCAAGATATTATGGCTATAGCGGCATCGCCTCGCATCTTTGAGCTTTCCCTTATTCTAAGCAGCAGAAATGCCGCAAGCATCACAAGAGGAATGGAAACTTTGAGCGGAGATACACCAAGAGGAATGGCTATGGCAAGCGTTCCAAAGCCAACGTGCGAAAGACCATCGCCAATCATGGAATATCTCCGCAGAACAAGAGGAAGCCCCAAGAACGATGCACAAAGCGAAACGAAAATACCAACTATAATGGCTCGATTTACAAAAGAATAGGAAAATAGCTCTTCAAGCAATTCCGGCATTGTATTCCCCCAAATGCAAAGTCCTGTCGCAAAACTTAGCAACGCCGGAAATATCATGAGAAACGATAATCACCGTTATGCCTTGCGAATTTATGTATTTCAATATGCTGTATAACTGGTTTGCAGTCTCAATGTCCAAGCCGTTTGTAGGTTCGTCAAGGAGCAACATTTTCGCCTCTGCGCAAAGCATTCTTGCAAGCAGCGCCCTTTGTTTTTGCCCCGCCGATAGTTCCTGGAAAGATTTGTGCTTCAACTGTTCAATGCCAAGCAATTCAAGATTTTTGTCCGCCAGTTTTTTGTCATTTTTGTTGTAAAAATAAAAATACTTATGTCTGCAAAGAGTTCCGGAAATCACAATTTCATAAACGCTGGCCGGAAAATCCCTGTGAACAGCGGTTTGCTGCGCCATATAGCCAATTTCATTTTTTTTAATTCCATAAAAATTCACGCTTCCCTGAGACGGTTTTATAATGCCGGCAATGCTTTTGAGCAAAGTGGATTTGCCGGAACCGTTTGGGCCAAACACGCCTAAAAAATTCCCTGCGTCAAGCTCAAAACTGCAGTTGGAAAGAGCAAACGTAGATTCATATTTTACGCAAATTTGCGAGCAGGAAAGTATCTTTTGCAATTATTCCTCCCAAAGCCCTGTTTTCAAATTTTTTGCGTTTTGCCGCAGAAAATCCAAATAAGTTAATCCTTTTTCAAAATCCTGTTTTGAAAGATTGTGATAGGAATGCAGCAAAAGCATTTTCGCTCCGGTTTCTTCCGCAACGGATTCTGCGGTTTTTGGGCTGCTAAGCTCAACATGGTATATGTAGGGGACTTTATTTTCTTTCACAGTTTTAATAAGGGACGCTATTGTTTTGGCAGAGGCGTTTGACTGGTCTGAGCAACCAGGGAAAGCTGCTGCGTACTCAAGGCCGTATTCCTCGGTTAAATAGCGAAACGGAAATCTGTCTGCCACAACGATTAGCTTTCGCTTCGCTGAGTTCACGGTTTGCGATAATTCGCCGGAGAGTTCACTGATTTGCGCAATATAATTTTGAGCGTTTTCCCTATAGCTTTCGCAATTTGCAGCGTCTTTTTCGCAAAGCGCATTTGCAGTTTCGTTTATCATTGAGATTGCGTTTGACGGCCCGGTCCATATGTGCTCGTCATAGTCGTCTTCATCTTCTTCCTTGTAAAGCTTGGCAAAGTCTATCATGCGAACAATCTTCATTTTTGAGGTATCAAGCGCGCTTAAAATACGTTTTACCCAAGTTTCATTTTCGCCGCCTATGTATAAAAATACATCTGCGTTTTGAATTTTTTTCATGTCTGCGGGGCTGGGTTCAAAGGAATGCACGGAATTGCCCGGAGCTACAAGCATTGTTATGTTAGCCTTTTCTTTGGCTGTTGCCCTTGCAAAATCATAAAGCGGGAAAATTGTAGCGACCACATTTGTTTTGCCATTAGAAGTTTTTTCATCGCAAGACATTGCCAAAACCGCAAACAACGCAAAAAGGTGGAGAATGCCTAGTGGGTATTTCATTACGGGGAATATAGAAAACAATGCAGAATATTTACTATATTACTACCCATGAAAAAATTTCTTGTTCTCTCCGTTGCTCTTTTGAGCATTATTTCCATGTCTTGCGAAAAGAAATCCGTCGCAGAAGACCAGGACGCAAAAACTAAGGCTGCCCTTGAAACAGCCAAAGGCAAGCACAGCTACGCAATTGGCGTCAATTTCAGCCAACTCCTGATTCGGGATGTTGAAATGCTAACCTCAATCGGCTTGGAAATAGACTATTCCTTGATTATACAAGGCATAAAAGACAAAATGGATACAACCAAGCCCGCCCTTATGAACGATAGCGAAGTCAATATCAGCCTGCAAGAGCTTATGACTGAAATGCGCAAAGCCCAATTTGCCAAAGATTCCATAACCAGAGCGCAAAAAGCTGCGGAAAACCTTGCCGGCCAAATCGCTTTCCTTGAAAAAAACAAAACCGAAGCCGGCGTTGCAGTTACTGAAAGCGGCTTGCAATACACAATTATCTCGGAAGGCAAAGGCAAAATCGCATCTGCCACAGACACGCTAATCGTTCATTACGAAGGCAAATTGCTGGACGGCTCGGAATTTGACAGCTCTATAAAACGCAACCAGCCCCTGTCTGTTATTTTGGGCGAAGGCAAGATAATCAAAGGCTGGATAGAAATGCTTGGCTTAATGAAAAAAGGCCAAAAGGTTAAGGCTTGGATTCCAAGCGAGCTTGGCTACGGCGAACAAGGCAGCCAAAGAATATACGGCAATTCCCTGCTGATTTTTGAAATGGAACTTATCGATATTAAGCCTGCTAAAAAGTAAGCGGTGAGTGGCTAGTGGCTAGTGGTGAGTTTGCTGAGCGAGATGGCTCTGAAGCACTTTTTATATCCAAAGGAGTTGCGGATAGAAGCATTGTAAATCCCAATGTTAGCACGGTGCTTGCCGCAAAGCGCCTCCGCAAAGAAGCCAGTGTGGACGAACTTCTCAGCGGCATACTTAGCGGCAACAGAGTAGCCTTGGCCCAAGGCATAACCCTTGTTGAAAGCAACTTGCCTGAACACCAAAACAAAGCGCGAGAGCTTATTCAAAAATGCCTGCCGCACAGTGGCAACTCGCTTAGAATTGGCATAACAGGCAGCCCCGGAGCCGGCAAAAGCTCGTTTATAGAAGCCTTTGGCGTTTACTTAATCAAAGAACACCGCAAAAAAATAGCCGTGCTCGCCATAGACCCCACAAGCCAGCGCACAAAAGGCAGCATTTTAGGCGACAAAACCCGAATGAACATGCTCTCCGCAAACCAGGATGCTTTTATAAGACCTTCGCCTTCCGGCTCGTCGCTTGGCGGCGTGGCTCAAAAAACAAGGGAATCCATACTCCTTTGCGAAGCTGCGGGCTATTCTATAATTTTAATAGAAACCGTTGGAGTTGGGCAAAGCGAAACCGCTGTGCACTCTATGGCAGATTTCTTTTTGCTTTTGATGCTTGCCGGAGCAGGCGATGAATTGCAAGGCATAAAGCGTGGCATAATGGAAATGTGCGATGGCATGGCAATAACAAAGTGCGATGGGGAAAACATAACGAAAGCCATGAGCGCTCGCTCAGAATACCAAAGCGCGCTCCACCTGTTTCCTGCGACTTCCTACAACTGGATGCCAAAGGTCATAGCTACCTCTTCAGTTACAAACGAGGGCTTGCCCGAAGTTTGGCAAATGATAAGCGAATACGAAAACGTTGTAAAGCAAAACGGCTGGTTTTCGCAAAACAGAAAAGAGCAGCAAAAGAACTGGATGGAAAACAGAATCAGAGACAGCGTTATCTCCAATTTTTACAACCACCCCGCAGTGCAAAAAGAACTGCCCGTGCTGGAAAACGCCGTATTGGAAGGCAAAGAAAGCCCCTTCGCCGCAGCGGAGCAGTTGCTTAAAATTTATTTTGAAAAACTCGGAGGGGGCCAGCGCGGGTTTTTGGAAGACATATCAACCATATAGAACTGTTTGCCAAGAAAAGCGCTATAGTCTCTGTCAAACATACGAAGAACGTAGCGGGCAATCCATTGGCCAAGCTTAAGCACAACCATCTTGCGGCGCAAGCGTCCCTGACAGTCGCGGTTCAGAATGTCCGGCAAAGTGTTGGTGGTCATTATTTCATCTATGAACGGGCTGTTCAGCTTTTCTCTCGCTTCCGGGCTGGAATAGAAATGCGTTACTCCAAAGCAAACTCTGCGTGGATGCGCCTTGTTTTTCAGGTGTTCGCAGCACTCAACTATTGTGGAGCCTGTGCGAACCATATCGTCAAGAATAATGACGTCTTTGCCGGTGAGATAGTCTATGTCAACTTCGCTGGCAGGGTTCAAGTTCATGCTGACTTCACGCTCGCCCGTGCGTTTTTTGTCCAGAATTATGCGTTTGCAATTCGGGAGGGCAAGTGCTTCGCGCACCCTATTGCCAAAGGGCGCAGCTCCTTTGTCTGGCGAAACAATAACCAGATTGTCGCCGTTTTTGCCTATTTGCACAAAGTCCGAGGTTTTTATGTAATGAGCGTAAATTTCCGCCGGAACAAGATTGTGGAAATCGCCCTCGAAAATATCCCTGAAAAGAATTTCAACATTTACGGAGTGATTGTGAACGGTTATGATAGTGTCCACTCCCGCTTCTTTTAGCAGCTTTGCGTAAAGCAGCGAGGTGAATGCCTGCCCGTCAAACTTTTTCAAGTCAGAAATATCCCTGTCTTTTTCAATTTCGCCAAAGCGGTACGCGCCTCGGTCTTGCGCAGAGTAAAACAGATCCGGTTCAATTAAAACCACCCTTTTCGCGCCATTATCTTTAGCCGCTCTTGCAAGGATCATATTGCGCATGGCGCAATCGTTTCTGCTTCTTGTGGAGAGCGAAACGGAGCATATTATAACAACCTTGCCCTCAAGGTAGCTGCCCACACGCTCAAAGTTTTCGATATCCGAGATATAGCGTGGGCAAAACTCGCTATTTGCATAAGTTTTGAGCGAAACCTCGTCTGCGATATCGCCGCGCACGCCTAAAAACTGCGCAACGTCCATAGCAAAGGAATCGTCCGTAAAAGTGCCTGTTACAACAATGCCGTCTGACATGATGGAAATATAGTAAATGCCGCTGTGGCCTTTTAAACTTTTATTTTATATAATTCTTCCGCTGAGCATTTTCCTTATAATTTTATAATGATCGCCGCCTAATTGAACCCGGATTTTATCCAAGTCCTTCAAGGGAAACCAAAACGCTTCCGAGGCATCGTCCGCTGCTTTTAGCTTGGGAAGCTCCGAAATTTGCAAATCAAAAAGAAAGGTGTGGGAAATCATTCTGCCGCGAGGCTCTCGGTTAGGGTCGTCAAAAACCTGATGGTCTTTTATGCTTTTGTCCAAAGCCTCATATCCAAGCTCTATCCCGGTTTCTTCAATAAGCTCCCTTATGGCGCAATGCCTTAGAGGTTCGTTGCTATTCAAAAAGCCTCCAGCCATAGCGCACAGCCCTTTGCCGGGAAAAGCCGCTCTTTTTATCAAAAGAATATGCTCCTTGCAAATAACTAAAGC
>JGI24696J40584_12961312_pt1 | contig 13484 bp, 12 predicted proteins | sample TergutCo191P4_FD_40584 | JGI IMG/M metagenome (IMG submission 40584)
GCTGAGTACTAATAAACCAATCCCGATGTAGAACAAGCCAGTCGCCCAGCTGCTGAACAACAGTACAAAACCGAGCACAATGCTGGCAATACCACCGACCAACAGGGCTAATCCAGCAGCTAGCACAGCGATAATAAAAGACCCCACCGACGCAAACAGAGCGATAACCAACGAGATAACCGCTGCTGCGACCGGAATACCGATTGGTAAGGCAAAGATCGCCAGCAGCACAATCAGGATGGCATTTAATGCTGAATTAGTCTTCTTATCCGTAACATTAGGTTGGGGATAAGCCCCAGGGCCAGCCGCAGCACCACTGCTTACTGGCGGGGGAGTGACGGGGGGAGGCGAGTAGGTTCCGGCTGCTTCCCAATCCGGTGCATCCGACCGAGCATCAGTTACTGGTACTTCAGAATTGGTGAATGTACTGGCCTCTGAAATATGCGTAGAGCTGGGCAAACCGGCTGATTCAAAGCTAAAACCAGCTTGAGACGCTCCTCCCAGTCCACGCATTGCCACATCTGCCTTGATTTGAGCAGCCAGGCTCTCTGGCGAGCCGAGAGCAGCGACTGCCGCATCAGCTCCCTCAGGGCCGGCATCCATCAGATACTCGGTGTAGTAGGCAATGGCATACTGGCGCTCGGCTTCCGGCAATCCACCAAGCAGACTCTCCAGTCTGGCAAGAAAACTGCTGGTATCCATTACTCGTCCTTTCTTAATACGTCGCTAATATTACTTGTGAATTGCAGCCAATCATCGCGGTATGCTTCCAATTGTCTGATACCTTCGTCGCTTAAGGAGTAGTACCTTCGCATCCGGCCTTGATAAGGTTGATCGTAAGTCGAGAGCAACCCGGTGGTTTGCAATCGCCTGAGCACAGGATAGACTGTGGACTCAGAGACCTGCAGACGTTCGCTCAAATCGTTAGTGATCTCGTAGCCGTAACTGTCTTTGTTGTGCAGCTGGGCTAAAACACAAGCGTCAAGCAAACTGGCGGAAATCGGAAATCCCAAAGCGTTCACCTCCTAATCAATCGTGATTGTACATGCTGCAATATTATATAACATATAATATTAGATGATGCAAGGGATTATCTGAAGTTTTTTTATGAGCTACAATTCTCGTCTAGTTCCACAAGGGGAGAAGCTCGCAGTTTTCTAGCTTCTCTAAAGTGACACGAGCTGGTGTGGCGCAAGGGTAGCGCATCTGATTTGTAATCAGACGGTTGGGGGTTCGATTCCCTCCACCAGCTCCAGACATAATCATTAGGGTAAACTAGAATAGTTTGCAGCTCTAAGCCTAATCTTAGGCTTGATTATGTTAGGAGATACCTAAGCCATGTCTTCAGATCAAACGCAGCTAAATCGAAGTAGTAGAAATGAAGCAGACCAGACAGTAAACCAATCAAGTAATCAAGCAAATCATCGAGTAATGATGCACTCCGCAGATAATGCAGCCAGCCATACCGGCAGCCGAAATGCTGATCGCTCATCGAGCCGCTCAACAAGTCGCGCAAATGCTCGAACAGCAGACCACTCGGCAGACCTAGAAGAGATTGCTAGCGTCTCCCGCAGCCGATCAGCCAAAAAATACTCGCAAACCAGAACCAAGCGGTCACGTAGCAGAATCATCGGAACAGTCTTCGCTGTTATCTTGGCAATAGCTCTGGTGGCGATTGCTGCAGCAATCGGTATCTACAAGATGATAATCGAGCCTGGTTTAAACGAAAACCTCCAGACAGCGAATGGCTCAGGTATTGCCACCGATTTCTCAGATGACATATATAACGGTCTAATAGCTCCTCCCGCAGGAGATATTGATCCCTTCTATATCCTTTTGATTGGTGTAGACAATGATGCAGATTTTGACTATCACAGGTCAGACACCCTGATCTTAGTCTACGTCGACCCTGTAGCGAAGAAAATAGCTATGCTGTCTATTCCTCGCGATCTCTATGTGCAGATACCTGGATATGGTAAAGACAAAATCAATGCAGCTTACTCCTTGGGTGAAAAGGAGCACTATGAGTTCTTAAACGGTACTCGAGCCACAGATAATCGGGGACATGCTCTCTGTATGCGCACTGTCCAGGATTTATGTGGTATTGAGATCAGTTATTTTGCTGAGGTCAGCTTCGGAGACTTTATTCAACTTGTCGACAGTATCGGTGGTGTCTATGTCGATGTACCTTTGCCTATCAATGACCCAGATGCTGGCCCTTCGGTGTTATCTGCCGGGCCACAGCTGCTATCAGGAGAACAATCGCTGACTTTTGTTCGCTCACGTGACTATCTGATTGGTGACTATCAACGCCAAGCCAATCAGCGTACATTTCTCCGTGCACTAGCACAACAGGTGCTAAAAGGTGATCCGATTTCAATCATAAACTCTGTGGAAAGCCTGACTAAAACGGTGTATACCAATATGTCGATGGACGATATCATTAAGTTGGCTCTGACCTTTAGAGGACTAGAAGGATCTGACATCTATACATATACAGTACCCTCTTATCCTGATGGCTGGGGTGGAGTATCCTACATCGTCATGCAAGAGAACAATTTTCGGGGGTTGATGAACAGTATCGCTAATGGTGAGTTCCCAGATGCTGCTGATTATGATTTGTACGACGATAGCCTTGGAGTAGTTCCTGATGAGTACAAAACTCCGGGGGTTTCGGTATCTGATAAAGGTGGAGTTTTAGGATATGGACAGTGTCAGGCCTTCGTGGTTGTTGTCAAGAATGGCTGGAATATCAAAGGTTCGGCAAAAGCAGTCTCAGATATGCTTGTTCAAGCTGGTTATCAACGAGGTGAGGTAGGAGATGCCAGTGAGTCCACCTATCAAGAAACACTGATTGTCTATAAAAATGAGTCAGACCGCCCTGCTGCAGAAGATATAGCCATGCGTCTTGGTTTTGGCAAGGTCATACCTTCAGAAGGACAATACCAAGTAGATGGCAATATCTTGGTGATTATCGGCGGTGATTTTCCCCATTAGCCGTGTTTGTATGGTGTCCTGCAAAAGCTTAGCTTGACACCTATCAGGATATACTCTGGGGTAGCGTGGTGGTAGTGTGATAAATGTGATTTCTCTTTGAAAGGGTAAAGGAAGGTCATTATATGAAAGTGCTGGTTACGGGTGGTGCAGGCTATATAGGTAGCACTATTAGCTCTGCTCTTATCGATAGAGGACATATTCCGATTATTATCGACTCATTAGTCAATGGTAGAAAGGAATTCGTAAAAGGGAGGTTTTTTTACCAAGGAGATATTGCAGACCGGGAGTTATTAACAAGGATATTTCGGGATCATCCCAATATTGACGTAACAATTCACCTGGCGGGTTTCTTGTCAGTACCGGAATCAGAAGCTAAACCGTATGAGTATTATGATAATAATGTTTCAAAATCTAATATTCTCTTTAAGACGCTTTCTGAGCTTGGCTGTAAGAGGATTATTTTCAGTTCGACGGCTTCCGTCTACGGCAATGCTGGCGGTGGTTCGGAAGTCTTTGAGAGTATGAACGTTTTTCCGGAAAGCACGTACGGAAAAAACAAGTTCATGATTGAGCAAATCTTGCAGGATTTCTGCAAAGCTTATTCCATCAGAGGAATCTCTCTTAGATACTTTAACTTGATTGGTGCCGATCCCAAAATGCGATCAGGAGCGTATGCGAAAAATCCCTCGCATCTATTAGGGGCATTGATTACTGCATTGGACACGAATACAAGCTTTTACATCACAGGAGTAGATTGGCCAACAAGAGACGGCACTGGAATCAGGGACTATATCCATGTATGGGATTTGGCGTTAGCACATATCAAAGCGGCTGAAGAATTTGATTTAGCTTTCGAAAAATCAGAAGAAGATGATAAGGGTTTTATGGTCATCAACTTAGGGACTAACACTGGTGTGACTGTGAAGGAATTTGTTACGGCTTTTGAAAAAGTTACAGGCAGAAGTGTCTTGAAGAAAGAAGTTCCTCCTAGGCCAGGTGATGTTGCAGGAGCATACGCTAATGCCGATAAAGCCAAAGAATTGATTGGATGGCAAACAGAGCTCTCCCTTGAGCAAGGAATTGTGGATGCCCTTAAATGGTACGATCATTTTAGCGAAAATTATCCTGATTAATCGCTTGAAGATGGTAGATGTTATATGGGATTATCTGTGGTGATAATCTCCAACCGGTAGTAGTAGCTTTATCATCTATGATTAGCTGGAGAAGCTAGCAGGGTTTATTCTATATCTAGGGTTTCCAACTAAATCCTCAGAGTAAGACAGAAGCTTCTCTTTACCGAAATTGTTCAACTCGGAATAATTACTTGCTAGCTTTTGCATAGTCTTATCAAGAATGGTATCAGATTTTTCAGAATGATCTGGTGCGTTCATGAAAGCAAACTCGTCGAGCGAGAGCTTAAATGCATTAGCTATGAGAATGGCATTCGAAAGCTTTGGGCTGGCTTTACCTTTTATGTAATTCGACATCAAACTTGACTTAATCCCAGTTTCCCGGCACAAATCAGCTTGTTTCATATCGTGTGCGTTAAGCAAATCAATAATACGTTGTGCAGCATCAAACATTGCTACTCCTCTCATGCTCTTGTATGCTAACAATTTTTAGTTGTTGATGCAAGCGTTTGTTGACAAACTAAAAAAGTTTTGTAAACTTGAGAAATGCTAAAAATTATTAGTGCATTGGAGGATTCATGTTTGGGGAGATTGAGAGAAGAATCATTGAACACCAAGCTATGACAGGAGAAGGTGAAGATATAATCGCCGCTAAACTAGGTATATCGATCAGGGAGTTTCAGCAGAAACTTAAAGGAAGCAGGGAGTTCACTATATCCGAGATACATGAACTGATGATCGTGCTTGGAGCTTCTTCAATAAGTGAGCTCATAGATTTATCAGTGTATTCACTAGGCAATGATTTGTTCGATTCCTCTGGTGATATCAACTAGTCATATTCGCGAAGAATCGTGGTACAACAGGCTATTAGTCGGAAGCAGTTTAGTCTCAGATCAGCTTGTTGAACCGATCCAATTAGGCAAAGCATGTTCTCAGGTTTCAGAATGGGTTCGTGGAACCTATGAACGAGCTTGCCAAATAATGTTTATCTCGGTAAGCCATGCTTACAGTATTAGCGGCTGTCTGAGATTGTTCCGAGAGTAAACGTGCATTATTGAATCTAAGTTCTTAGCAATACTGGTCACCAGACTGCGAGGTAGTGGAAATGAAAGCAAAGTATATACTTGAGGATTATCAAGTCAATCTAGATTATCTTGAGCACAATGCTGAAGCATATCAACGATTGATTACACGTTTGCTAGATACTTCGATAAGCATCAGGGAATCACCTGCCAGTAATGACGAGGATCGCATCCTTCGTTTAATTGGAGATTACGAGCATCTGCGTGACCAGTGTTTGTCTGACATTGACGAGACACGCCATGCATTCAACCGAGCAAAGCAGATCATAGGGCTGCTAGACCCGAAACACGGCTGGATACTCACGGCAAGATACCTTGAAGGTATGAGCCTCAGAGCGATTGCTGAGCAACATAACATAAGTAAAGATACTGTCAATCGGCGTCTAGAAAATGCTTTGGAAGCTCTTGAGAGAGCGTTATCAGTTACTGTAGAGGAAGACGATACAACTAGTCCAGAACAAATTCTAAGCAGTAATGCCCAGAGAGACAGAAACGCTAAAAAATATTAGTTTCTCACTAGACAAATGAGACACCCTATGCTAAATTCATATAAGCACTAGAAGTGTAACTGTTTATGAAAACCGCCACTGAGCGGTTTTTTAATGAACGCACTGTGTAGATCCAGCCTAATCGAGGTTGTCAAGAGCTTCACATCTTGATATAACATGCGCAATTACTCCACTTATGTCAAGAGTAGACAATAACCTTTAGGGAGTTATTCCACAATTAGCCTAATAGTCGCAACAGACATGATTGTTTGAGCTATATCTAGCTCTTAATTTGAATATGCTATTCAAACAGCAATAAGTATGAAATACATCAAAATATGAAATAAAATCAATAAGAACAGGTATATAAACAAACTTTTCGTTTTCTAAATAGACATATGTATAGCGTATGGAGGTGGTACATGGATCCCTGATTATCACAATTTTCGCAAGCGTACAACCGTATGAAAAACCACAAACCATTTATGAACTATGAAAGGAAACATCCCATGACAACTAATAATAACCCAGATTTTGTTGCTGTTGGTAAACCTGCTCCAGAGGGTGCAGCGTTTATTGCTCCACCAGCGACAGCACTACCAACAGACGCTGCGAGCGCTTTAGCAAGTGCATTCGTTTGTGTCGGATACGCAGGTGATGCAGGCCTCACCAACTCTGTAACAACAGAGGCTACAGAGATTAAAGCCTGGGGAGGTAAAACAGTACTTAATGTCCAGTCTAGTTATGCTGAAACGTACACACTCCGTTTAATCGAATGTATGAATCCTGTTGTTCTGACAGAAATCTTCGGGAAAAACAATGTAATCGAAGATGAAGGCCTTATAAGGGTGGCGCACACTGCTCAGGAAAGGACATATCACCCTTGGGTATTTGATCTGATTGTTGGTGACAAACTTAAGCGTTGCGTCATTCCTTCAGGAAAGATAACCGCAGTCGGGGACATCATTTACAGCGACTCAGAAGCTATTGGGTATGACATTACGATTTCCTGCCAACCGAATGAAGCAGGAGAGACATCAATCGAATACATACAAACAGAATCAATTGATAACTAAGAGAGATTAGACACAAGCAGGGCGGAATTGCATAGGTTCCGTCCTGCTTGCAGATGGAGGTTCAATGAAGACTTACATAATCGATGGCATTAAAGTAAAAGTAGATCCGAAAATTATGACTAAATGGTCTGTTGCTGGTTTGTTTTCTGAAATCGAATCAGGCGACATCATGGCAGCAATCAAACTCATCAAAAGGATTCTTGGTGATCAGACAGACTCTGTTTTACTCGCTCTAGATCCAGAGGGAGATCCAGACATAAACATCGTCTCAGATTTCTTTCTAAAGCTCATGGAGGCGATGACGAATGATACCGAAGCAAAAAAATAGCCATCCTCCTCTACCTAGCAATCTGTTTCAGAAGCGAACTGAGAGCAGACCTGAGGCATTATTACTGCTTAGATTTACACGAACTACCAGACAGCTGGTGCCTAGGATACCTGGCAGACCTAGTAGCTTGCTTCCCCTTAGATTGTGTGACATATCGTGCAATAGATCCAGCAGCAGCTTGGGGATACAGCGAGCATTTGCTAGCAGGAATTCTAAATCAACTAGCAGCAATCAGGTACATGCTCGGAGGGGGAAAAGGTATGAGACCAAAACCAGTCGAGCCTCCAAGAAAGAAACCAATCATCCAACGCATAGACCTTGGTGCATACCTGACACGCTTAAGAAACATGCAAAGACCAGTGGAGGAGGTGCCAAATGGCTAGTGACATAGCTGATGCATATAAACATCTTTTACAAAGCAAGAATGCAGACAGCCCAACCATCAGTCGAAAAATAACAAACTCAGAGCTTTTTTCTGAGATTGAGGAGGTTCTAGGAGTAGCTAGCAAAGCAACGCTGGATAATCTCAGCGTAGGAATCGGTGCTATTGGTGAGTCATTATCTAGCTTAGGAAATACCGCTTCATCTGTGAAAGCTGTAATGATGGGATTTTCAGATCTAACTCAAGTAGGCTCTGCTCTAAGTAGCTTCAGTGAAGCTTTAGCTACTGCTGACAAGCTTCTACAGCCATTCAAAGACGGAATAGCTAAAGCAGTCGAGGTTGTTGGAGGATTAAGTGATGTTGCTTGGAGTGGTTTTACTGGTTTTGGTAATGCAGTGCTTGAGGGGCTTGGGGGAGCTGGGGAAGCGCTTGGAACGATCTTTCAACCTCAAATAGCACACTGGAAAGAAAGCATAGAAGAAGGTAAACAATTCTATGTAGAACTCGGTGAAGATGCAAAAGCATTCTTTGTCGATTTCAAGAATATCATCGGAGAAAAGATCGGATCAATTGTTGAAACGTGGAAAGATTCTTTTGGAAAAGGCAAGGAGTTCTTCATTGCTCTTGGCGAAGATATTCAAGAGGTTTTTGGTGAGTTAAAGAATACTATTGGAGAAAAGTTCGGTCAGATTAAAGAAAAAATCGCATCAAAAATTACAGAGATCGCTCCAGGAGTTCTTGAAAAAGTCAGTGGCTTTGTGTCTGGAATCGCTGAAGGCTTTAGCTCAATCAAGGAGAAGATCGGGGAAAAATTCAACAATGTTAAAGAGGTTGTAGCAGAGAAGCTCTCTGGAATGAGGGACAAGGCTGTTGGAGTTTTTCATGATGTTACAGCAAGTGCATCTTTAATAGCTGAAGGTTTCTCAGAGAAGTTCACTACTGCCTTGGGTGGAGCTAGTGAGCAAATTGGCAAGAAACTATTCGGATCAATCAATGAGGAAGGAGAGCAAACAGAAGGATTACTATCAAAGATAGGAAGCGCTGCTGGTGCTGCTGGAGGTGGCATCATGAAACTGACTGGCTTTCTTGGAGGAGCAGCTGTTGGGATATTAGGTATTGGTTTGTCTGCTGCAGCATCTGGGCTCAATCTGGAAGGAATGTCAACGCAAATTAAAGAGCAACTAAATACGATGACAGATAATCTTCCAGAAATAGTCAATCAGATTACCATGTTTTTCCCTGATATCATCAAAACTGTTGTTGGCAATGCTCCGAAACTTATTGAAGCGTTTATGAGTGCTTTTAATCAGTTGGCAGTATTTATTCCAGAAATTCTTCCGTCACTTATTGATGCGTTGATGATGATTATCACCATGCTAGCTGGAGCTATCATTGAGATGATGCCGACGATTCTGGAGGTTGGGATTCAACTATTCACCCAGTTGGTAAGCGCTCTGGCTGAGATTATTCCTCCTTTGATGGAAGCACTTCCAGGCTTAATCACCACAATCGTTACAACCCTTCTAGAGGAGCTTCCAGCACTTTTGGAAGCTGGTATCGAACTTCTCATGGGAATTCTACAAGGTCTCATGGATGCTATACCAGCGCTTATTGAACAGCTACCAACAATCATCGATGCACTACTAACGTTCTTTAGCGAAGCCATACCTGACTTCATTGACGCAGGGATAACTCTATTGCTAGCATTAGTAGATAATATCGATGCTATAGTCAATGGTATCATCGATGCAGTACCTCAAATAGTTGATGCACTAGTCACATTCTTCACAGGACCTTCAATGCAAAATATCATTGATGCCGGTGTCAAGCTACTTATTGCGCTAGTTGAGAATCTCCCACAAATCATCACAACAATTGTAGAAGCCATTCCACAGATCATCACTGGAATTGTTGGGGCATTTACTGAAAAATGGCCGGACATTGCTAACGCTGGTAAGGAACTATTAGCGCAGGCAATTACTAAGCTACCAGAGCTTGGGGAGAAATTGAAGACTGCTGGTATTGATCTAGTTAAAGGCATCGCTAAAGGAATTGAAGACATGGGCGAGTTTATCGCTAAAACTATTAGAAGGCTTTGTTTAGGTGCAGTAGATGCTATTAAAAACTTTTTTGGTATTAGCTCGCCATCAAAGCTGATGTATGGCATGTTCAGGAATGATGTCATGGGGGGAGCTATTAAGGGCATAGATGCAGCTGCTCCAGCTCTTGCTGCAGCAATGGAAGCAGCGAGCGAAGGTGTGCTAGATGCTGCTGCTATTGACATTTCACCGAAGGTGAATTCAAGTTGGACTAATTCGCTTGGTGAAGCAGTAGAGTTTAATGCTAGTGAGCTAAGCACTCGTGGCTCAAGTTTCAGCATAGGAAACTTGAACTATTTGCCTGACAGTCGTATATCCAAACTAATCGAACAAGTATTCATTGAAGCAGATAGAATGATCAGAATGGGGGAGGTGGCTGTCTGATGACTATTGTATACACACCAGAGCTAGTCGGCAACGTCGGCAACAACCGAAGAATCAGGGGAGCTGGAACCTATGTCGTGACAGACAACGGCGGCACCACTGTGTCAATATCAGCCAGTACACAGGGTCAGATCTACAATGCCGCCCAGTATGAGATGTGGGTCAAGGTACAGGTCGGCTCCCGGGGAGCTGTCGAGGCCGGGCCGTTCAGCAACCAGTCCAGCCCCGGAGCGAACTGGATGGATGTCGGAGGCGCCGCCTACGACATCGTGACCATCACCAAGCAGACCTACCCCCAGTACGTAGCGATCGTCTTCACAGTCTGGAGCACCTCATCGCAATTTCCGAACCCAGCCACGACCACTGCCACGGTCACAGTACCGGCCTACATAACCAAGCCCTCAGCACCAACAGGTGTCACTAACACCCGTGTGAGCGACAACCGTAACGATGTCTCCTGGGTAAATAACCCCTCAACCTATGGTATCTACTCCAGCCTCAGGCTGCAGCGTTCGGTTAACGGAGGCGCCTTTGCCGACCTGGCAGGAGCGGTTAGTCTTCCTGGGACTGCCACCAGTTATGCCGACACCACGACTGCGGCTAACCATAGGTATGCCTACCTGGTGGTGGCAGTGAATCCCTCGGGGTCTACAGCCTCTACTGCAAGTAGCACAACCTATAACACCCCTGCCACGCCTTACGCGCTTAGCGCCTCCCGTGTTGATGCCACTACAGTCAAGGTTGACTTCGAGAACCCGGCTACCACAGCCACCTCGATTAACCGTCAGCGCAGCAGCGACGGCTCAAGCTGGGCCAGCCTGACTGCGGTCTCTAACGGTACGGCTGTGTCAACCACCGACGTACCCGGGGGCGGCACCTTCTACTACCGCTTGCAGGCGGCCCGTGGCACTCTACTCTCGGACTGGTCACAGCCCTCCAACGCAGTTGTCACCATCACCCCTCCGGCAGCCCCGACACTGGTCACCCCGGTCAGCGGGGCGGTAGTCAGCCTAGCCTCGAATACGCTTGGTTTCGCCTGGCAGCACAATGCCCTGGACGGTAGTAATCAGACTGCAGCCCAGCTAAGGCTCTCCCTAAACGGTGGCAGCACCTGGAGCGAGACCATGCAGGTGACAGGTTCAGAGATGTCGGTATCGAGGGCAGTCAACTGGCCTGTGAACACCACAGTCACCTGGCAGGTACGCAGCAAAGGAGCGCATACCGATTATGGGCCTTGGTCGTCAAGCAGGTCCTTCAACGTCATCCAGGTACCCCAAGTGGCAATCACCCAGCCCACCTCCGGGCTGGTGCTCACCACCATGCCGCTAAATATCGCCTGGCAGTATTCCGACATGTCTGGCAGCCAGCAAAGCGCCCTGCTCACCATCACCGATGACAGCGGGCGGATGGTCTGGCAGCGTAGCCTGGCCGGCACGGCTTCTAGCTATACCCTAGAGGCGAGCGAGTTACTCCTAAGCAACAAGACTGCTTTTAGCTTAGAGGTCTCTGTGGCTTCCACATCGACGCTTTCAGCCCAGACCTCGACTGGTTTCAAGAGTGACTATGTCGAGCCGGCAGAGCCGACGCTGATAGTCAGCACAGACGAGCGTTTCTCCGCTGTCCAGGCCATACTGATCGCAGGTACGCCGTCAGGCAAGCAGCCACCGACAGTCTCGCTCGGCCTCTTTCGCAGGCATCCAGACGGCACATTGGTCAGCTTGGGCAGCGGCTACCAAGACGGTACGGTGGTCGTCGACCACTATGCCCCGACCGACACCACACTTGAATACATCGCCGTCGCCACCACGGCTGCAGGGGTGACCTCCCAGACCGTCCAGGCTACAGTGCTCAAAAGCTATGGCGCTGTAGTCTGGAACTATGCCGACAGCTACCGGCTGGTGGCTAAGCTGGCCTGTGATCCGAAGTCTTCGAGGAGCCGTGAGCACGACCGGACGGTCTTTCATACCGCAGGGTCAGAAGACCCTCTGGTCTTCTATGGCCAAAACACCACATTGAAGGGGTCGCGCAGCGGCACGGTACTACCGGATAAGGGTATCTGGCCTAACGAGCACGACCCATCGGCTTTATCTGACTTAGAGGCGCTCTCTCTGCATAAGGGTGACGTAGTGATGCGCCTGCCTGGAGAGCGGGCCTTCATGGCCGACCTGACAGTGGCCTTTGACGCGTCGTCTGACCTCTCCGGGGTGTCGGTTGCCTGGCAGAAAGTGAGGGGGCATGATGAACTGGCACTCTAGCGAGCGGCTGGATACCTTCCGCTACACTGCAGTCGACCGTCAGACACTTAATGACACCGTATTGCTGGAAGACATCCAGGACGGCGGCTCCATCAGCTTCAACAGCCTGACGGCGCTCAAAGTCAGTGCCTCAGTGCCCTATCTGGGGCAGTTGGAGCTGAAAAACGACTTTCTGCGCATTTACTCCATATCCGAGCTTCATGGAGAGTCAGAGACGGTCGTGCATGGCACATTCATCGCCTCCACACCAGACAGCGTGCTGACCGATGCTGCTGTGACCGGCACAGCCCAGCTCTACTCACTATTGCTCTTGCTGCAGAGGCGGCGGGTGGGGACGGCGCTGACTGTGGAGGCTGGTACCAATGCGGTCTCCTTCGCAGCGTCCCTAGTACGCTCGGTCGGGCTGCCAGTGGTGTCAGATGCCTCTTCAGCATCTTTGAACCTGCCTAAGGCCTATGACGGAGGCCTGACCTACCTGGAGGTGGTAAACGACCTGCTACAGTTCGCCGGCTTCAAGTCGCTTGGCATCGACGGCTGGGGGAACTCCTTGATGCAGACCTACCGCGACCCCTCCGAGGTCACCCCCTCGGTCACCTTCCGCGCTGGCCCAGGCTCCACCTTCGCTCCCCAAGCTAGCCATACCTTAGACATCTTCGAGGTGCCGAACCGCCTGACGCTTGTCTGCTCCAGGCCGGATCAGGTACCGCTGGTCGCTGTGGCACAAAACGATGACCCGGAGAATCGCTATTCGACTATAAGCCGCGGCGAGGTAATCGATGCCGAGCCAGAAGAAGTCGACGACATCCCTAGCTTGAAAGCACTGCAAGAGCTGGCCAAGGCCAAGCTGGCTGCCAAAACTTCGGCAGTGGAGAGCCTGGCTATCACCCACTCCTATGAGCCCTTCTCGATGGATGACGGCTGCCTGGTAGAATACGCCGGGCTGCGCTTTCAGGGCATCATCGTCTCTTCAGACATCTCTTTGTCGCCGGGCATGCTCACCGGCACCAAGGTCCGTCGGTTTGTGAGGTTTTAAATGGTTGACATGAGAAAGGCAGCCGACGCTGCTGCCCGGCTGATGAAGCGCAAGGGTAGTGAGCCACAGGCGGTGGCCTATGGGACCGTCACCTCAGTGCCCTCTACCTCAGACGGTACGGTGCTGGTGGCTTTGGACGGCGCAGCTTCAAACAGCTCGCTAAAGGTCTGGCCAACCTGCATGGTCAGGCTCGGAGACAAGGTCGTCATCGTCAAAAAGGGTACCCAGTG
>JGI24696J40584_12961309_pt1 | contig 13431 bp, 13 predicted proteins | sample TergutCo191P4_FD_40584 | JGI IMG/M metagenome (IMG submission 40584)
AACAAAATCATGTTTTAACGCAAATGCAGAAAGCACGGTCTCCATTACTCCCGCCGCACCCAAAGTGTGCCCAAAATAAGCCTTGTAACTGTTTATCGGAACATTTTCCATACCAGATTTAGAAAATGCAATTGCCTCCATTTCATCATTATAGAGTGTTGCCGTACCATGAGCGTTGATGAACGCAAACTGTTTTTTGTCAATGCCCGATACGGCTTTTTCAATGGCGCGGTACAGCCCTTCGCCTGTTCTTGACGGTCCCGAAATATGATTGGCATCATTGGCGCCGCCTTCGGAAAAAACTTCGATATAATCAGATGAATTTTCTGTAAGAGAAAGAATTACGGTCGCGGCTCCTTCTCCAAGATTCAATCCTGTGCGTTTTGCATCAAACGGTTTGCATATTTCCGAAGAAAATGCTTTAAAAGATTGAAATCCGGAAACCACAAACTTCGAGATGCAATCCGCTCCGCACACCACAATGTGTTTGTATTGCTTGGCATTGAGCAGATGTTTTGCTATGGAAAGGGCTTGTGTTCCTGATACACAGGCATTTGATACGACTATAGATTTGTTGGGATTGCCGAAATGTTGTGCAACACATTCCGCAGACTTCCACAAATAAATTCTGTTCGATTCAAAATGTTGTGGATTTTCCAATAGTTCGATATTCCCTTTTGTGGAGGAAAATAAAAATAAAACGTCTTTGCGTGTAGGGTCAATCGAAGCGTTTTTTAAACAAGAGTCAATGGAAAAAATCATTAATTGTTCAAAGAAAGTATATTGATTTACAGCACAAACGGAAGCGGATTTTTCGGTGAATTGTTCTTTATTAATGGTCGCTAGTACAGAAGGCGTTGATTGATTGAAATAATCCAACGTTAGTTTGCACCCCGAATACAGTTGCTGCATGGCTATCGCCGCTTCTTCTGTGGAGAAACCAAGCGCATTGACTACATTATCGGCAACGATACAAACTTTTTCCTGTTGAAAATTCATTGATATATAATCTTATAGCAAATTTTGTTTTTCTTTCCATTGATTGTAAAACGGCGGATTGAACAGTACTAATTGATAATTTCGGTCTAAAAACACTTGCACGCTGCTTCCTATGGTGCAAAGTTCATTCGTTTGGGCGTTATAAATTTCGTAATTGAACAGAATTTTTGCCGCCTCTGTGGGAATATACCCTATCTTAACCAACATCGTATCCCCATATTTCAGGGGTCGTTTGTACTGAAAACGCAAATCAACCAAAGGGGCATAATAACCATTGCCGTGAATAAAGAGATAACCGAGACCAAATTCTTCTCCAAAGGCTTCCCTAACATCTTCAAAATATTTTACATACGAACCATGCCAAACAATTCCCATTGAATCCACTTCGCCAAATCGAACTTTTACTTTTATTTCTTTTGTTAATCTATTCATTTTTTATTCGTTGGATTTTAAAGCAATTTTTAATTCTCCTTCCGCAATCGTTACATTGTTGGAAGATACTCTACAAGAGGCAATTTTCATATCTGCAAATTCTGTCAATATATTTATCGTTGTTTCCAATCGGTTTCCCATATATGCAAAGTTACTAATTTTTATGTTCTTTACCGCACCAATAAACCCAATTTGAATATCTTTTTTTAATATATATTTATTAACAAAGCCTATTTGTACGGCACAGGTCTGGGCAATGTTTTCCAAAATTCCCGCTTCGGATAATTTGCCGTCTTCTAACAGCAAACAATCTTTTTCAATCGTGAAAGAAGTTTTGCAGGCGTATGTATCATAATCAAAATCAATAAGTTTATCCACAAACACAAAAGGTTTTGTTTGCGGCAACAATTCTTCGACATCTATGTTTGACAGGTCAATTTTCATTTAAAAATAGATTAATCCCTTTTAACGCTACATATAAAAAAAGATTGTCTTATTTTTTACCTACATTCATAACTTTCTTTATCGTTTTTCCAATAATGCTCTTTTCCCACCACATTTAGGACAGAAAATGCCCACCTGTGTGATATTGCTTGAATTTTGCCTTGCAATTCGCCTCATCCGGATACTCTCTTATAAACTCTATTATTGTCATTATGTACTATATTTTATTCCTATTTGTAAAGATACACTTTTTAGGGATATATACAGGTATACATATTTTTTATATATTCAAGTAACGTTATGTGGGCGGTTTATACCAAGGCGAACACTTAGAAGAAGGCAAAAAGTCCTATGCGATTCGCCTGATTTTATGCGACAAAGAAAAAACATTGACTAACAATGAAATAAACGAGGTCATGGAAACCAAGTTGTTGAAAAAATAATTAATAATATCTAACGTTAATTTATAATAGACTATAACCCAAAATTATGAACATCATCATCAACGAGAAACCCTACCGAATAAAAGACGGTTCCACTATAGACGAAGCCTTGAAAGAAGCGCAGATTAAAAACCAATTCGGTATAGCGGTTGCTGTAAATAACGTAGTTATACCCAAAACAGTATGGGCGAACACCCCCCTCTGCCCCAACGACCAAATTACAATTATTAACGCAATATTTGGAGGCTAATTCATGCGATTGATTGTAATAACACCGCCGGAAGCCATTGCACAGGAATGGGTTCAAGTAAACGCTTTATTTGATGCAGGAATGGAAATCTTACATCTGAGAAAGCCCCATTTTTCCAAAACGGAATATATTGATTTGCTTGAAGGAATAAAGCAGGAACATCACCTCAAAATCAAAATACACGAGTTTTTTGAATTGACGGAAAATTACAACCTATTGGGAGTGCATCTCAATGCCCGCAATCCGAAATACAGCGGAAGTAGAATGATAAATATCAGTAAATCATGTCATTCAATTGAAGAGTTGAACGCTATTGATGAATATGATTATATGTTTTTAAGTCCCATTTTTGACAGCATTTCCAAGAAAGGATACCTATCTAATTTTAACGATGAAGCCTTATTAACAGCATCATCCAACGGAAAAATAAATCAAAAAGTGATTGCGTTGGGAGGAATTAACCAAGAAACGCTTCCCAAACTAAAAAAATACACTTTTGGAGGTGCAGCCGTTTTAGGAAGTATCTGGGAAGGAGAAGAGGTGGTAAGTAATTTTTTAAAATTAAAATCATTGTTATGAATAAAAAACAGTTAGCGGCTTTCCCATTTCAATTTATTACGCACTGCACGGATAGATATGATTATTATCAATCGGCGGAGATGGCGCTTCAAGGCGGTTGCAAATGGATACAGTTGCGAATGAAAGATGCTGATATTGACGAAATTAAACCAATTGCTTCGCGGTTGAAATTACTGTGTAAATTACACAATGCTGTTTTTTTGCTGGATGACCACGTGGAATTGTGTAAAGTGATTGACGCTGACGGAGTTCATCTCGGGAAACAGGATATGCATCCCAAACAAGCAAGGGACATTTTAGGGGAAAATTATATTATCGGCAGTACGTGCAATTCATTTGAAGATATTTGTGAAAGTAGCAAGTATCCAATAGATTACATTGGCGTAGGACCTTATCGGTTTACCAATACAAAAAAACAACTCAGCCCTATTTTGGGGATAGAAAAATACGACTTTATTCTAAAAGAATGTCGTAAAAACAAGATTAACCTTCCAATTGTTGCCATTGGGGGAATTACTGCTGATGATATTTTGCCGATATTGGGGACGGGAATAAATGGAATTGCCCTTTCTTCCGCCATTTTACAGGCGGAAAGTCCAATAGAAGAGACAAAAAAAATATTAATAACTATTTTTCAAAAAAAATGACTGCATTCCAATACTTAAACGATTGATTGATGTTTGAGAAATCTATTTAGTGGTTACTTTTTCTCAATAATTCAATTGTATATTTTTTTCATTTGCGATACAATTTATCGTTTTTTTGACTTCGGTTGCTGTTATGTAATCAAATGTAGATAATTTTATAATCATATTTGTATTGTCTGTTTTTTTGATTTCAAATTTATTAACTTTGTAACTAATGGATTTAATTTCATTCCAGTTAACGGATTGATTTTTGCTAAAAACGCTTATTTTTAATGAAATCTGTTCGGGATCAATCAAAACATAGGCTTTCCCACCAAAAAGACTTTCAATCGGATATCCTAATCCTTTAATAAAAATAATTATGCCAAATAATGGAAATTGCAAAAAGTAAAACCAATCAAAAGGCGTTATGATTTCATTCATAATAATCCAACCACTTGCAAGCAAAAAAAGAAGTATCCCAAATATAATCCCAAAAAGCGACTTTTCCCTCCGTCCTTTCAATAAATCTATTCGCAGTTCCATATTATTAAATTTGGTTATTGCTGAATCTTCTTAAATGTTTGCAGCCAACGTTCTGGGACTTCATTATTGCACGCTGTTAAGTAGTCTTTGTGCGAACACGGAACAATGTAATGGCGATTGTATTTGGAATGTTCCGCCTCTCGCAAAGGGATTTCCATCCACCACAAGCCATTGGTCATGCTTTTGTAAAATATTATTTCATACGCATTTTCATGCAAGGAAACGAAATATTTGTAGAAATTACTTTTCACTATATCGGGCATGTCATTGGTGCGGAGCGACACGCCGTCCATAAAATACCACAGCATTTCCGCAAGGAGAATGGCGCTTTGATTTGCCGCATCGCAAAGCGGATTGTACTCGTAAATCCCAAAGGAAGACAATTTATTGCTGGCTCCTGCAAATTGTGCCAGTTTGCAAATCTCCTCCCCGCTAAACCCGTTGGGAGTAGCATTGTTGCAGCCCGGGAAGTCGGAAAATCGGACAGCGGAAACATCCAACGACAGCACATCGGCATTTCGTATTATAGGCTCGCAATCAACCAAATCCGCCTTTGCTAAGCCCAATCTGTGTGTGTCGAACAATAATTTTTCCATCAAATCAATCTCGTCCGAATCCACAAGATAGGTTTGATAGCCCACATTGCTGAAATTAAATAAATAATTAGGTTGCCGTAGAATAATCTTATGCAAATACGTATTCGATTTCAAGGGATTAGGCTCTTCGCCCAAATTGAACAAAGGGTCTATCGCCGTAATATTTACTACGCGGTTCAACCGTTCGTAAGCGAGGTAGTTGGCGTATGTAAGGTCTTGGCTTCCACCGAGAATAACAGGAATGATATTCTCTTCAATCAATGCGGCAAGCACCTCGCTTAATATAGCGTATGTATCGTTTATCGAATTTCCAATTTTCAAATTCCCCAAGTCGGTGGTTGGAAGCATGTTTTTCTGAGCAAACAGCCGATAAAACTCACGCCGAATGGCATCTGGCGCGGTGGCGCATCCCGAATTATTGAATGCCCCCCGTTCTTCTTCCACACCGATAATAGCAATTTTAACATGTTCCAAATCAGGAAAATCATCTTCCGTATGAATACTGATTTTATTCCCTATCTGATTCGATTTGCTCCCTTGGGGCAATCCCATTTTTTCTAAAAGAACAGGATTAAAAATGGATTGTAAATCAAGCATGTTGCTACTGTTTTTTCTTTTTGACTTTTTTAGATTTTCCATCTTGTTGAGAGACAATCTCCATACATTCCTGAAAAGTCAAATCTTCCGGCAGTTTTTCCTTCGGTATTTTGAAGTTTTCGTCTCCCTTAGCGATGTAGCTTCCATATCTGCCGCTCATCACTTTCAAACTTTTATCTTCGTCAAAAGATTTTATAATGTTTTTGTTTTCAGATTCTTTTATGGCAATCAACGCTTCTTCCAGCGTTATGCTGGAAATATCCGTTCCTGCGGGTAACGAATGGAATTTTTTATTATACAACACATAGGGTCCATACCTGCCTACCGCAGCTTTTATTTCCAGATTCTCATACACCCCCACCACAACAGGAAGTTTATGTTTATCCTGTTCGTCCTTCTTTTCAATAATTTCCTTGCAGCGTTCCGTATTTATTGTCAATGGATTTTCCGCCTTAGGTACGGAATAAAATTTTCCTTTATATCGAATATACAAACCGAATCGTCCAATGTTTACAACCAATTCTTCATTATCAATTTCGCCCACTTTTCTTGGCAAATTAAACAAAGCCAATGCCTCTTCAAATGTAATTGTTTCAATGCTTTGATGAGGCAATAAACTTGAAAACTGCAATTTATCCTCGCTGTAAGAATCGCCAATTTGAACAACCGGACCAAACTTTGCCAGTTTCACAGATACATTCTTCTTCAATGTGGGATGGATTCCTAAGAAACGCTCTCCGCTTGTTTTTTCAGACGTTTCCATAGTTGTTTTTATCTCTTTGTTGAAATCTGCGTAAAATCTGCGAATCATCTCTTCCCATTTTACCTTTCCTTCGGCAATATCATCAAACTCTTTCTCTATATTTGCCGTGAATTGATAATTCATTATTTTTTCAAAATGGTCAACCAAGAAATTATTAACAATAATACCAATATCGGTAGGAAGAAGTTTCCCTTTTTCGTAGGCAACTTTTTCTTTTTTAGTTGTTTTGGCTATTTTATCTTTCTTGAGCGTCAATAAATTATATTCCCGTTCAAACCCTTCCTTATCTCCTTTGATAACATATTGGCGTTTTTGAATGGTTGAAATAATCGGAGCATAAGTAGATGGGCGACCAATACCCAATTCTTCCAATTTGCTGACGAGGCTCGCCTCCGTATAACGCGCCGGTTGGCGGGTAAAACATTGTGTGGATTGAATTTGCTCCATAGGCAACAGCATTCCTTTTTGCATGGCGGGCAATTGTCCTGCCAATGTTTGTGCATCGTCTTCGTCATCGTGCGACTCCAAATATACTTTCAAAAAACCATCGAATAACAAAACTTCTCCCGAAGCAACAAATTTCTCAGGCGTTTTATCTATTAATATTGAAACGGTTGTTTTTTCAAATTGCGCATCGCTCATTTGAGAAGCAATGGTTCGCTTCCAAATCAATTCGTACAGCCTTTTTTGAGCAGCATCTTGAGTATTAATGCTGTGCTGGGAAATGTAAGAAGGGCGAATGGCTTCATGGGCTTCTTGCGCTCCTTTTGACTTGGTAATATATTTTCTGGTTTTCGCATATTCTTTGCCATATACGGCGTTGATTTCCTCGTTGGTACTTGCGAGCGCCATATCCGACAGATTTACCGAATCGGTACGCATATAGGTAATATATCCCGCTTCGTACAATTGCTGAGCGACTATCATCGTTTTTGAAACGGAAAACCCTAATTTGCGAGCGGCTTCCTGTTGCAAAGTGGAAGTAGTAAAAGGAGGTGCGGGAGATTTTTTTGCGGGATGCGTCTCTACGGCATCAACCGTAAAAGTTGCATTGATGCACTTTTGTAAAAAATCTTCTGCCGATTTTTCGTCTTTAAAACGTTTGTCCAACTCTCCTTGAATTTTTACTTTTTCCCCTTTGGACGTTTCAACCCAAAAATCGCCTATTACACGATACGCCGAAACAGATTGAAAACCAATGATGTCCTTCTCTTTCTCCACAATCAAGCGAACTGCCACCGATTGTACGCGTCCGGCGGAAAGAGCAGGCTTTACCTTCTTCCATAATACAGGGGAAAGTTCAAACCCTACCAAACGGTCTAACACACGACGAGCCTGTTGAGCATCAACTAAATCAATGTTTAATTTTCTCGGATGCTCAATGGCATGTAAAATTGCCGATTTTGTTATTTCGTGAAACACAATGCGTTGGATTTTATCCTCCGACAAATTCAACGTTTTCATCAAATGCCATGAGATGGCTTCTCCTTCGCGGTCTTCATCGGTTGCTAACCAAACCGTTTCAGCGGCTTTCACTTCTTTCTTTAAATCGGAAATAGTCTGTGCCTTCCCCTTTAAAATTTCGTACAATGGAGAAAAATTATTCTGTATATCCACTCCTAACTTCTTTTCCGGTAAATCGCGGACATGCCCCATACTCGATTTCACCACATACTCTTTCCCTAAAAACTTCTCTATCGTTTTCGCTTTCGCAGGCGACTCTACAATCACCAAATTTTTACTCATACGCTTCCTTTTTTCAATAATTTAGAAATCAAACAAAAATAATTTACAAAGATACACTTTTTTAGCGATTAATGAAATAGTGGTTAGCGGAGGTCAAAACTTATTTTTTAGCGCTAAGAAAAATTTTGCTTTGGGTTTTACTTTTCCACGATTGCTGCCTAACTTAAAATTACACTCACAATCATTGACTTATACCACTGACTGTCGCGAATATAACCAATGATTACTACCACATTTCCGCATTTCAAAATCAGTCTGCCAAATTGGTAAGGTAAGATGGTTTGCATTCCATCATTCCGTTGCTTCCTGCCTGATAATTTGATATTTCATTTGAGGTGTCCGTTTTTCTTTCGCGCAATATTTTTTCGCGCAAATAGGGCGGCATCGAAAGATATGCATCCATTTCCTTCTCTGTTTTATTTCTTAACTCATTGTTGTCAATGCTTGTTGCAGCGGGTTTTATGGGCTGATTCGGCTCTTGTTCCGCAACGGGAGGCGTTTTTGGATTCTCAAAATCCTTAGCGGTCAATTCGCTTGACACTTCATCATAATTGCTTTTTCTGGGAATATCCTGCGCTCTGTCGTGCAAATCGGTTGCGATGACGGTTACGCGCACTTTTTCACCGAGCGTATCATCATAGCCATGTCCCCAAATAAGTTTTTCTTTCATATTGCAGGTTTTACTTTCAAGCACTTCCGTTATTTTCCCTAATTCGTTCATCGTCAGTTCGTTTTCACGGCTATAAGAGATGAAGAACAAGACTTTTCCTGCTCCATATACCGAATTTGTATCCAAAAGCGGACTGTTTACCGCTGCTTCTGCTGCTTTTTCCGCTCTATTTTCTCCTTCTGCCAATCCCGAACCGATAATCGCCGTACCGCTACTGCGCAAAATGGTGTCCACATCGTTAAAATCCACATTCATAATGGATTCCAATGTGATAAGTTCTGCGATACTCTTTGCCGCAATCAACAGCACATCATCTACCTTTGCAAAAGCGTTGTTTAGCGTTAAATCGGGATAAAAACTGGTCAATGCTTCGTTTTTAATGACAATCAATGCATCTACATTTTCGCCCAAATCACGGATGCCTTCATCGGCAAGGTCAAACTTGTTTTTCTGCTCAAAATTAAAAGGATAAGTAACAATGCCAACTGTTAATATTCCCAATTCTTTCGCAATAGAGGCTACGACAGGTGAAGCACCTGTTCCTGTTCCTCCGCCCATTCCTGCGGTAATAAATACCATTTTAGCACCTTCCAGCGCGGCTTTAATTCGTTCTTCGCTTGCAATCGCCGCTTCTTTGGCTACCTTAGGAATTGCTCCCGCACCCAATCCGCTGTCGCCCAATTGAATTTTTATCGGGATGGGATTGCTTTCCAATGCTTGCCTGTCGGTATTGCAAATAATAAAATCAACTCCTACAATTCCCATATTGTACATGTGCCGTGCGGCATTGCTCCCGCCGCCGCCAACGCCTAACACCTTAATAATCGGTGCTTTTAAATTATTTACCGAATCTATCTCCGGCATTATTTCTACTAAAAGTTTGTTGTCCATGTTCTTGCTATATTTTATTTTATCGTTTATACTTTAATTATGATTTTCCACCTCCCCTAACCCCTGCCGGTGCAGATTTGCAATCTGTGCTTTCTATTATTTTAAATTTATATTTTACATTCATTTTTTCTTTGTTTATTTTTTTCTGCGGCACGGTTTGCAAAACCGCGCCAGCAAAAATTTAAAATTTATAAATAAATCCAGACACTGATGTAAGAAAACTTTTTAATCCAAAATTATATACATAGTTTCACTAACATATCCGTCTCCTATTAGAAAATAAGTACATTTTCCTACAAGATGCAATTCATTTATATTCATTTGCATCTTCACAATACCACACTCCGGAATGCCAATGTTTTTTATCAAAGAACCACATACATTGTACACTTGCAATTCTGCATCATGAATAGTTTGCGGTATATAGCACTCAATTGTTATAATATCATCACTGAATAGATTTTGATATAATTCCATATTCTCTTCCTCATGATTTTCCAATAAAACCATTTGCATAGTATCACTGACCTCGTTATCTCCTGTCAAAAAATAAGTATAAACACCAGCAGTTAGCAAATCATTTCTATGTATTTGTATGCTTATTGTATCTCGTTCTACAATATCAATGTATTTTACAAGCGTTCCTATTGCATCATATATATGCAATCTCGCATTTACAATATCAGTCTGTAAATAACCCCTTATTAATGTAGTATCTAAAAAGAGTTTGGGACGATTTGGAGATACTTTTACCTTGTTTTCTTCACAAGGGCTAACGTCTAAAAACAATTCTTTTCCTAATGGCACTTCAAAACCCGGTTTTAATTCTATAAAATCAGTGGCTCTCAAATGGATATTCCCTGACGGTATAGTAGTGGCATTGCTCATAGTAATAGACTTTTTAACCGCATAATTATAAGTATTGAAATTAGGTATTTCATTGACAGCCTCTTTGTTGCCATCGCATTTTAAACTATATACCTTTACATAGTCAACATACATATATTCTATAAGAGATGTAGGTGGGTTTTTTACCTTATCAACACTTATATTGAAAATAATATTCACATTATCTATAACGCCATGATTACTTGTTGTTCTAAATGGTTTGCCATCAATATACCAGATAATTTTGTTTCTGTCCCATTCAAGTCCATACGTATGCCAACCTGTGTAATCAAAATTAGAGAGCGAATGGGTCGCATGATAGTAGTTAAACTCACAATTGGGATTACAAAATATTCCTTCTGGCACAGGACATTTATAACATGTATGGATATTGGTAGTTATTGTATTAGATGGGTCGCCACCAGATATTTCAAAAATATCAATTTCTGCAGCATTATGTGGTGGTGCCGTTTCATTTATAAAAGTCCAAAATGATGAATGGAGTCCATTTTTACGAGGCACTTTAATCCGTGCTTCAATATAGCCATACTTGATTCTGTAATCCCCTTTTAATTCTACCCATCCTGAAGTGTAATCATAATTTTTATTAGAGCCACATCCCCCACACGCATATGCTGCTGCTACAGGAGGTGCAGGATTTGGACACTGTGCTTCCTCACGTTTAACCTGTATTACCAAATTGCCATTTGAAACCCAAACATTTCTATCAAGATACAGTTGTGGTTCTCCACCATGATCACAATAATGCGATTTATCCCATCTTGTATTGTCAAAACTATTAAAATGATCTTCCCAAACCAATTGCCAATGCGGGTCGTTATGAATAGTTGGGGTCTGCGCAAATACAAAATAGGGGGTAAGACAAAGTATGCTAAATGTTATTAATTTATTCATTTTTTACCTCCTTTCTTTTTAGTGCCAACAATATATTCAATGCTACGATCATAAGGATATTTCATAGGGGAAAATATACCTCTGTAGAGCATTAAAGATACTTTATCTTTATCTTCAAACTCTCCACAAGGATATTTTCCAGCAGTTGCACCTAATCCACTACGTAAAAACACCTTTTTATCTATTTTTTCCAATAATACCGTAACTTCATCATATTCATCATATCTAATGGTAAGATATTCATCATATTCATTGTCCTTACTAATTTTGCCCAAATAGTAAATAGTTTCTGTTTTTGCTCCCTCAAAATCATACGAATTATCAATTCTGTTATAAAATGTTCTCTCTGTAACAAACTCCCAATCGCCGACATATCTATTTCTATGATATTTATCGCAACCTGCAAAAAAGAGTAATAGGATTGTAGTTGCTACTATTATTATTGTTAAATTTTTCATAACTAATTATTTATTTAGTTAAAATCATTCGTTTGGAATCAATAATAACACCATCAACTACTAATGTATATAGGTACATACCCGCAGGAAGTGCAGAGGCATAAACTATTACCGTACTGTATCCCGTTTGCATCACAGGGAAAGACATTAGTTCTACGCCTTGTAAATTATAGATGTATATAAATGCGTTAGTAAATTGATTAGGTATATTGCATGAAATTTCTGTATTGGAAGAAAAAGGATTGGGAGTATTTTGGTATAAAACAGGGCTTTGTGGTATTTTATTACTATTGTTAGTAGTATCTCTATAGTACGGCGGTATAGTTCCGCCCTCACAACAATCAGGATTAATACCAGTTCCTTGTCTGCAAAAACAATTCAAAATTTCCTGCATTTTATTAACCTTATTACTTAATTCGTACAATTCTGTTAAATCTAATTCTTGTCCAAAAACAATCTCTTGTAAGATTTCTATTTCTTGCCGCAATTGTTCAATTACAGTTTGTTGTTCATTGAATCCTTTAATAAGAAAAGCAAAAAAAGCATTGTAATTAACAAATAGATTACCTCTTGCCGTGTCTATTAATTCAGGCAAAACGCCTTCTAATTCTTGTGCTAATACACCATATTCTCTTTTTCTTGTGTCTAAACAATCATCTTTAAAATAGTAGGAATATGTTTTTATTTGTTTAAGAATATTAGTAGCATATTCCATTGGCATAATATCTGTTTTTAAGGTACTATCCGAGGATACAATGGAACTTTTAAATTTTACTTTATTCCATTTGGAAATAGGGTGCCAAAAATCAAGTCGGTCAGTACTACCTCCTATGCAAGGTCCATTAAAGTCAGGTGCGATAGCAATATTGTTCCCGCCATAATTAATTTGGAGTTTAACCACTGAATGGCATACGTTGTTAGTTCCTATGCCGACATTTCCATTCGTCAGTATTTTAATTTGTGCATTCGCTCCTATTACCATTGTTCCAAGAGCCATTGAGATAATAACATTTTTTACTTTCATTTTTCTATTTTTTAAGATTAGTACTATAATTAATTTAATGATGCAAAATTAGCAAATTTATTTTTACGTTTCAATAATTAAAGACAAAGATCATCAACAAATTATTGTTAATAATTCCGCTAAAAATCGTCATTTTCGTCATCATCTTCTTCTATAATAATGGTACTGAGCATTTCCTGAATTTTCGCCCAAGGACGATAGCGCTCTCTTTCTATGCTTTCTTCTTTTTTTGGCTTCGGTTCTTTTTCCTTCTTTGCCTTTTCCAATTTTTCAGGCGGGAGTTTTGGTTTTATTTCTTCTACCGCAGGGTGCAAATCTTCATCTTTTTCTATTCCCATCACCAACAAACCCAAGCCGGTTGCAAACATGGGATGATGCCATTCCGATTCCCTTCCGATAATCACTTTTTCTTCCGGATTGCCTATGCGAACGCTTAAGCCCGAATGATATTCCATAAATTCCTTGATATGCTTCAACTTAGCACCTCCTCCTGTCAGTACCAGTCCGCAGCCTAATTTTGGCAAACAATTGATGGATTTCAACTCTTCCACTACTCTATCAATC
>JGI24696J40584_12961306_pt1 | contig 13380 bp, 10 predicted proteins | sample TergutCo191P4_FD_40584 | JGI IMG/M metagenome (IMG submission 40584)
GGCCTCGGTGTAGCGCATGTGCGCTGCCGAGTCACCGTCCACCGAGCCAAAGTTGCCGTGGCCATCAATCAAGGGCACCCGCATCGAGAAGTCTTGGGCCATGCGAACCATCGTGTCATAAACTGCAGCATCGCCATGGGGATGATATTTACCTAAAACCTCGCCGACTGCCCAGGCTGATTTTTTGTGTGGACGGCCGGGTGTGATGCCGCTTTCGTTCATGGCGTAGAGTATCCGCCGATGCACAGGCTTTAAACCATCACGGACGTCTGGCAAGGCCCGCGCTACGATAACGCTCATTGAGTATTCCAAAAAGCTGGAGCGCATCTCGCGGGAGATTTCGGCTGGCTCGATCTGGCTGCCAGACAGGTCCATGCTTTGGGTGATATTGTCGGCCATTCAATTCCTTCTTTCATATCGCTGGCCTCTGCTCTTATTCGCTGGCCAGCGCTCATCCTCATTGTTGATACTCAGCGTTTATACTGCACGCTTGCTTCAAGCAGAATCACCCTGAGTACAACTGGCTTTATGTATACATATCGTTATTGTTAACTACTTTAGTGGTGCTAGACCTGCATGCACTTCTGCTAGATATCTAAGAAACGGACATCTTTGGCATGGCGTTGGATAAACTCCCGGCGCGGTTCTACAGCGTCACCCATCAGGTCGCTGACCACTTTCTCGGCATAAAGTGCATCATCCATCGTGATCTGTAGAAGGGTTCGATTGGTCGGCTCCATGGTTGTCTCCCAAAGTTGCTCGGGGTCCATCTCGCCTAGGCCTTTGTAGCGCTGGATGGTGTACTTGGTGTCACTGTCTAGCTCAGCCAGGCGCTTTTTTAGATGCTCTTCACGGTAGATGTACTCGTGCTTGCGGCCGACACTGAGGCGGTAGAGGGGTGGTTGAGCAATGTAGATAAACCCCTGCTCAATCATCTCCGGCATAAAGCGGAAGAAGAAAGTCAGAAGCAGGGTACGAATGTGAGCGCCGTCGACATCCGCATCGGTCATGATAATCACTTTGTGGTAGCGGGCCTTTTCGATATCAAAGTCTTCGCCGATACCTGTGCCTAACGCAGTGATCAGGGTGTTGATAGCCTCTGATGACAGCGAACGGTGCAGATTGGCCCGTTCGATGTTCAGTATCTTACCGCGCAGTGGCAATATCGCTTGAAAAGAGCGTTCCCGAGCCTGCTTGGCAGAGCCACCGGCTGAGTCTCCCTCAACGATGTAGATCTCCGTCAGCTCTGGGTCTTTCAACGAGCAGTCGGCTAGCTTGCCAGGCAGTGAGGTCTCTTTTTGTTTGCGGGCGGTCTGCTTCAGCTTGTTCACTGCTTCCCGCACCCTTTTTTCATCCAGAGCTTTGTTGACGATTGCCCGAGCCGGGTTGGGATGCTCCTCCATGTACTCCGCCAGACCCTGCATGACCACCGTCTGAGCCAAACTACGGATCTCAGTATTACCCAGCTTGGTCTTAGTCTGCCCCTCAAATTGGGGGTCCCGTAACTTGACAGAGATAATGCAAGCTAAGCCAGCCCGCACATCCTCGCCAACCATGTTGTCTTCTTTCTCCTTCAACATGCTGTTTTTACGGGCGTAGTCATTGATGACCCGAGTGATGCCGTTTTTAAATCCCTCCAGATGGGTGCCGCCTTCTGTGGTATGGATATTGTTGGCAAAAGCCAAGGTGGTCTCGTAATGGGTGTCGTTCCACTGCAAGGCGAACTCAATCTCGCCAACGCTTTCTTGGGTTGCGGAGAAGTAAATCGGCTTGGATAAACCAGGTAGTACATTCTTACCTTCATTAACGTATTTGACAAAATCGATGATTCCCCCGCTGTACTGGAAGACCTCGGTGTGTATCTGGCCTGCTGGAGTGCCGTTGTCGGTAACAGTTATCCGCTCATCGTTGAAGATAATCTTGATATTCTTATTTAAGAAGGCCATTTCCCTCAGCCGCGCAGCCACCGTATCATGATCGTAGACAACAGTCTCAAAGATCTCGGGGTCTGCCCAAAAACGGGTTTTGGTACCAGTCTTCTTGGTCTTGCCCTGCTGCTGGATTTTACCTACGGTCTTTCCCCGCTCAAAAGACATAGTCCAGCTGTATCCATCTCGGGCTACATCTACCTCCAGGCGTGAAGAGAGCGCGTTGACCACGCTGACGCCAACACCGTGCAAGCCCCCGGAGACCTTATACCCGTCGCCACCGAACTTGCCGCCGGCGTGGAGGATAGTCATTACCACCTCTAAGGTCGACATCTTCATCTTGGGGTGTTTGCCTACTGGAATCCCGCGGCCGTTATCGGTTACGGTCACCGAGTTGTCAGAATGGATGGTCACCTCGATACGGTCAGCGTGCCCAGCCATCGCTTCGTCGATGGAATTGTCAACAACCTCATAGATCAGATGATGCAAGCCGCGCGGGCCGGTTGACCCGATATACATTCCTGGACGCATCCGCACCGCTTCCAAGCCTTCTAGGACTTGGATGTCTTTTTCAGAGTAATCGCCGGAAGTTTTTTCTAGGACAGGAGCGTCCTCATGCATTTCAATTGCGCCTTCAAGAAGCAATTCCGAACTCCTTACTACATGCGTGAAGCGCGCCGGAAGGCTGCGCTTCAACCTACTGTGTTCTATACTATGTGATTATACCATATCTTATGTAAAAACTGATTTGAAACCTGTTTGAAAACAATATATTCTAGCCCTTACAATGCATCTCTAAGGCGTTTTAGAAGCTTCTCTACCCTTTTTCCATTCTATTTGAGCTTTCATCGCCTTATAAAGGCTCTGTTTCAATTCGGGGTCTCGAACTAAAGCTGTAATTTCCCGGGCGTGTCGCTCTTCTTGCGCGCTGAGCGCTAGGGGTTCGACTTTACTTGGAGTAACGATCAGCGAGGTTTTTTGTAGCGCTTTCTGTTTGGACGTCCAGCGGCTAACTACGAAACGTATCTCGTCAATCGGCGACAAAGGCGGCGGTCGCAGAATGCTGGAGAGTTGGATACGGTAAAGCTCTTTTTCTAAATCCAGCTCTGCTTTATGCAACGCGCTTGTGGTGTAGATAACAATAGTGTTCGGATCTTTTTTGTCATAGATAACGCTGCCGGTAAACGCCAAGACAGCTTCCGGTGCAACCTGCTCCCAGGCATAGCGCAGATGGGCAGCACTTTGAGCTTGGGGGTTAGGACGCTCCTGTAGATAGTTATTCAGGTTATCCTGGATGGACTGCATCTGGCGCTCCCAGCTCGATCAGTGTTCCTGTCTGGTAGTACTGCTCGGGCAAACTGCTTATATCTGTCGTAGTGATAAAGCTCTGCGAGACCTCTTGACATAGGTTAAGCAACCGTTCACGACGGTCTTTATCGAGTTCGGACAAAACATCATCTAAAAGCAGAATTGCTTCACCCCCGCTGATCTCTTTTAACATATCCAACTCAGCAATCTTCACAGCCAAAGCAATACTGCGTTGCTGTCCTTGTGAGACAAAGCCCCTGGCCTCTTGACCGTTGATGAAAAAGCATAGCTCGTCGCGATGCGGCCCGACCAGTGAGGTTCCCCGGTTGTATTCCTCCTGACGCCGCACGTCTATCAATTGCAATAGTTGTTCCTGCACCTCGGTTTTCGTTGGCAAGCTAAGCAGGGCTGTTTTGTCTGGCCAGTGATAGGAGGGTATGTAAGCGGCGCTCAATTGCTCACTCACGGCAAGCTGTTGGTAGTGCTGGATTGCTTTTTCCATCAAACGCTGATAGAGCCGATAACGATGTGTTGTCAACAAAGCCCCCAGCTCAGCCAGCCTAGTATCCCAAGCCAGCTCGGCTTGGCTTGGTAAGCTGCCTAGATACCGTTTTTTTTGCTGTTCACGCAATATAGAATTGCGTTGGCGAAGGGTCTTTTGGTAGTCCGTGTAAATTTGGTAGTACTGCTTAGAGAGGCGCTTTCCGAGATCGTCTAAACATAAGCGGCGTTGCTCAGCCGGCCCTTTGACCAAATTCAGGTCGTCTGGAGTAAAGAGGATGGTCGGAATATTCTCACTGAACTCACTTAGGCGTCTTTTCTTGCCGTTAAATAAGTATTCGCGCTTGCCATTGTTAATTGTCAGTTCAACATCAAGAACCCGGCCAGCATCGCTAAAACGTCCACTGATTCGGCTTTGCTCAGCGCCTTCACGCACTAGATCCTGCCAGTTGCTGGTACGAAAGCTTTGTAATATGGTCAGCAACTGAACTGCTTCAAGAATGCTGGATTTGCCTATAGCATTCGGCCCGACAATGATAATATCTCCCACAGGTTGACATAAATCAAAAACCGTATGGTTGCGAAAATCACGCAAGTGCAATTCTGTTAGAACAAAACCCATATAAACGTCTGAGAACCTGACAATGAAAACTAGATATCAATGCGTAAAGGCATGGTTAGATACAAGAACTGGTCTTCTCCACTAGTCTTAATAACTCCGGATTTCAAAGCTCCCTGATTCTCAAACAACACCTCTTCTTCATCAATCACACTCAAGCCGTCCGTGATGTATTGATGATTGAAGCCGATTTCCAGATAGTCACCGTCGATTTGGGCATCGATGACCTCGCTGGCACTGGCGACATCGAAAGTTTTAGAGCTAATGGTTAGTTTCTGCCGAGCTGGGTCAAAACTCAACTTGACTGGGCCATTATTTTGGCTGGCAATTGCTACTCTCTTGATCGCAGTCGATATATCCGAAGTTTTGATAACTGCGGATAAGGTCTTCTCCTTAGGAATCAACACCTCATAGTTTGGATAATTGCCTTCGATTTTTCGGCTGATGAAAATCGTCTGGCCGACTTCAAACATGATCTGGTTCTCTGATTCTGAAATCACCACAGTATCATCACTGGAGCTGATACGGGATATCTCCTCGAACACCGAGCCTGGAACTATCAACTCAAAATCACCTGCTGAATCCAGTTCTTTCTCAATAACTGCTAAGCGATAGGAGTCGGTAGCCACAAAAACCAGTTTACCTTCATTAATCTTCATTAAGATACCCATTAAGACCGGCCGAGACTCATCGCGAGACACTGCTTTAATGGCTTTCTTAATCATTCTTTGTAGGTCTTTAGCATTGATTGAGATCTGCTTGGTCACATCAATTGTCGGAAAGCTCGGGTAGTCTAAAGGATTCAAAGTGTTGACTGAAAAACTACTCTCAGCACAAAGGATCGTCAACCCACTACCTTCCTCGATTAGAGTTATCGAAGCTTCAGGAAGGCTTTTAATGATGTCTGTGAAAAGACGTCCAGGAACTACTGTCTCACCCTCCTGCTCGATAAGAGCAGCGGAACGGTTTTGTATGGATATCTCCAAATCGGTCGTGCGTAGAGTTAATTCTCCATCGGCGGCAATCAATAACACACCGGAAAGTATAGGCATCGTCGACCGGGATGACATACCTTTAGAAACAGCGGTCAAAGAGCGTAAGAGTTGGGTCTTTTCGATTGTCAGTCTCATTTTCGTCCTTCCTTTTACTATAAGATAGATTGATTAAAAGTAGTATTAGTAACGCTTGTGAGATACCTGAAGAACTAGTGTTTAAGCTGTTGGTGCTCCGAGTCTCACTGTGAAACATTAAACTACTTTTTCCTCCCTTGTCTAAGATTACCTAGCGTTCGTAAAATCAACTTTAAATACTTCTCACAGAACAAACTTGATTCTACCGAAGTCTTTACATGTTTTTGACATAGATCAACCGCTGATACTAGTCAGAATTTCTTTAATCTCACTATCAACCTTTAATGATAACTGACGCTTCTGCTCGATATTATTGCAAGCATACATCACCGCGGTATGGTCTTTATTAAAAGCTTTAGCAATTTTTGGCAATGATTCACTAGTCAGTAAACGGCAGAGATACATAGCAGCCTGACGGGGATAAGATATATCTTGGGAGCGTTTTGAACTCAAAATATCAGCATGGCTGATATTAAAGTAGTTCTCCACCTCTTTTTGGATGGCATTGATATTGATATTCCGTGATTCCAAGCGACGAAAATGATGGGCGACCAAAGCTTCAGCTTCTTCAGGAGTGACCGGTAGATAATGCTGGTTTTTTGCTAAGGAGAAAACCAGGTTATTAGCAGCTCCCTCTAACTCTCGGATATTACTACCCGATAAAGATACGATATGCTCAACCACATCCGGGCGGATTAATGAACGAATATTCTCATATCCAAGCCTACGACAACAGTAATCCAGATAGTTACTGAAAATAGCCACCTTAGTCTCATAAGATGGAGGCTGGACGTCAGCTATTACCCCACTGCTGAAACGGCTCAAAAAGCGATCATGCAGGTCAATCTCACTGGGAGCACAGTCCGCACTCAGCACCACCTGTTTATTGTCATCCTTTAATAGGTTAAAGATATCAAAAACCCGGTTGGCAGTCTCCTGACCGGTTTTCAAATATTGCACATCGTCAAGTAAGAACACGTCAGCAGTGAAGTACTTCTGGTCAAAACCACTAAAATCACCTTGTCGACCTGCGTCGACGTATTCTTTAATCAACTCGTTGGTCTGGATATAAATAACTTTCATCAAAGGGTTGTGCTGTAATATATAGTGGCGGATAGATAATAAGAGGTGGGTCTTACCCAACCCCGATTTTCCATAGATGAACAAAGGATTCATAATATAACCAGGAGCCTCTGCTACAAAGACAGCCATATTAAAAGCCAATTGATTAGCAGTGCCGACAACGAAGGTATCAAAAGTCCAACGTTGATAAAGGTTGTCTGGAGAAAAAACCTGCACATCATCCACCAGTAAAGAACGTTGTCTGTTGGACTGGGTGTTTGGTAGAAGAGAGGTAACCTGATTGGGTTGGGTGCCTAAAAGCAAAGGAGCAACCGCCACAGGTATAGCCGGGTTATGAAACTGGTCTTCTAAGCGGCTTTGGGTAGGTAGAACAGAAGTGCTTGCCAACACCGGTCGCTCACTTGTAGCCAGCGAGTAATCCAGCCTATCACTCGTTTTGTCTGAAGTCGCAGGGAGAGGCTCTACATCGCTGTGTATGCTTGATGATGTAGAGACGAGATCGTCTCTGATAATTATCCGAAAACCATATTGCTTACCGGAGACACTCCAGATGGCATCCTGGATGGCATCTGTCAAGCCTTTCTCCACACGGTCTTTAATATAAAGATAAGCGGTGCTTAAAACCAACTCATCTTCGCTGACATCAATCGGATCCAATGAAGAAAACAAGGCCTTCATTGAGGAATGGTTTCGCCCAGCATTCTTACACAATAAAACAACCGTATCATTCCAAAGCTGGGCAGCTCTATCAGTGTTCACGTCTTTCTTAAGACCTTCCCTCTCCGTATTTGATTATCAGCACCTCAGCCGCTAATAGCCCCCCAATCTTTGTAGGAGGTTCAAACCGCTGTTTGACAGTATCCGTTTTCGGTTGGCGGTTTTTTCAAGCAAACCGGCTGCCTCTAAGGACTCCAGCAGGCGATGCGCTGTTGCCGCACTGATTTTCAAAGGATCAACCAGGTCTGTTGGTCCAGCTGCTCCTAACTCGGTGATGACTCTCAAAGCTGCCCTGGCTCGAGGGTCGGAGATATCTGCCAAGGCCTGTATAGCCGTCAGTGAAGACGCTTGAGGCTCTTCTATTATAGGCACTGCGAGAACCTGGTCTAGCGCTGGTGTTGTAAAGGCCGGGTAGAGCGCAGCTGCCACAGGCGGTGCTTCAGTTTGAGCTGGTTTCAAGGATAGTGTGATTACCACTCCCTCAATGGCATTATCATCAATCCGCAGGCTACCTTGGTTGATTGATAGGTATTCACGGACTATAGGAAAGCCTGAGCCGACACCTTTTATATAGCGTCGCATGTTGTCGTCTGCTGAGCTTACCCCCGGTTGCATGACCAAAAGCTTTTTTTCGATTCCTGGGCCTTGGTCAGAGAAACGGATCGTATCTCCGCGATCCAGTATTGATACTGTACATTCCTTGAAATCAGCATGAATGAAATTCTCGGCTATCTCACGAATTGCCGTGTAAGGCAGGCGCCCTCCTAGCTGCTGGGCAAGGGCATAGGTTTCAGTAGCGATGGCTTCAATAAACAATAATAATGGGGCAGGTTCAATATCAATTATTCGTGGAGAAGACAGCAGGTCATCGTAGACGGCAATGCGGGCACGGGTTGTTATCAACGGGCCAGAAGGACCTGGAGAAAGCTCACGGTTATCTGGTGGAACGCTTAGATTGGTAAGGTAGGAGGATTGGTCGAAATGTGCCGCAGAGGTGGTCTCGGGTGCAGCCTCGTTTTGACTTAGCCAGTCAGGATCTAAAGAAGCAGATAGGTCTGAGCTAGATAACACCAAAGCGATAGCCTTTCATGAAATATCGCAAGATAAGCTTGAAAAAATGCGGTAGTTTTTCACAAATCATCATAAATGATGAAAAGTGCACTGTCTCTAGACCTCTCATTCTAGCAGAATAGAACCGTAGCTTGAAATATCTCAAAGCTTTGTGAAAAACAGCTACACCGCATGAACTGCTGTGATGACATAACCCAGGACAGTTTTCAGGAGTTGTGAAAAACAGGTGAAATTTGTGAAATAATGAAATCTGACAATCAACCCTCGCTGTTTTGAAGGATATTGTTATCATACTAGCGATATATTTCTTTGTGATAGCAGAGAAAAGAGCATTGGCTGAGAAAAAACCAAAAAACGGATGCTGTTGTCAAGGTGCGTGATAAAACTGCAGGTAAACTAACTAATCATTGAACGAAAAAGTGTATGAAAAAAAGATAGCGAATTGTAAAAAGCTGTCAAGGAGAGAAACATCTCGGTTTTCAGGAGTTTTTCACAAGGCAAAACAGAGATAGCCTTGAAGGACGCAGTATTTCACAGCTTGTGAGAAACAAGATTACAGAATAGCAACATATTTCAGCTTATTAAACATACCCTTGAAACAGGAGAAATTTGACAGGTTTAGAGACCAGCCCTATAATTCTGCATTCGGCTCTAAGTTGTTTCTCTCTATCTATAAGACAATCTACGCAGCATGAAAGATATCTCTGGAATAAGCACCAGAGTCAGGCAGAAAGTATTAGTAAAATGAAGAGGACCTACCAACCAAACAACCGTAAGCGTGCCAAGTGCCATGGCTTTCGAGCACGTATGTCATCGAAGGGTGGCAGGGCTGTACTCTCTACTCGTAGAGCTAAAGGCCGAAAAAGGTTGACTGTCTAAGTAATTGGCATTTGGGGAGCTTTTGAGACATACCATCAAATCCAATCTGGAGGTCAACAGTCTCTTCAGAGAAGCTGAACGATCTGTGCAAAAGAACCTGATAGTCCTGATTGCTGAAGAAATACCTGAACGCGACCATACTGGTCGCGTTGCTTATCTGGCAGGCAGGCGCCTAGGAAGCGCTCCAGAGCGCAATAGAGCCAAGAGGCGACTACGTACTGCGGCTCGCCTTGAAGGAGCTCCCTGGGAGGGATTAAGGGTGGTCTTAGTAGCTCGTGAAGCCTGTCTGGATGCTGAGTTTGCACGTATCAGACAAGATATTCAAAGAGGTTTGGGAGCTGTGCAAAGTAGGCTAAAGCGCGAGAAACCAAGCGCAGAAGGTTTTTGATGTGACATGACACCGTCAGCCATCAGAGTATTTCTCAGCAATCTTCCCCGAAAATTGGCCGGTGCTTGTATTACCATGTATCAAAAGGCTATTTCTCCTTTATTTCCGCCATCCTGCAGGTTTATACCTACCTGTTCGGAATATGCGCAAACAGCCATCCAACGGTATGGCTTGTTGAAGGGTGGGTGGATAGCCCTGAAAAGAATCAGCCGGTGTCATCCCTGGAACCCAGGGGGCTTTGATCCCGTAAAGTGATGCCTCGATAAGCTGGAGGACAGTGTGGGTTTTTGGGAATTGTTCAAGAATGCGATCTTTATCGTTATCGACTGGCTCTACAGCTGGTGTGGTGACTGGGGACTGGCGATCATATTGATCACAGTAATATTTCGGATATTAATCTTCCCTATTACCATGAGACAGAATAAATCTACCTTGGTTATGCAGAAACTACAGCCAAAGATTAAAGAAATACAAGAAAAGTATGCTGACGACCGGACTCGCCAGAGTGAAGAACTGCAGAAAGTCTATGCGGAAGCAAAGTATAATCCTCTATCCGGATGCTTACCGATGCTGTTGCAGATGCCGATTTTCATGGCACTCTATCAGGTTTTGCGAGAACTCAGCAACCTAATCACCCAGTCTGGACGCCCTGATGATGTCTTGCCAGCGACTTTCTATAACCTTTTACCAGACCTTTCCTTATCAGCATCAACTGTCTTCGCTTTCACTGCTGAAGCCTTTGTAGCAGCAATACCTTATTTAGTAATGATGCTCTTGTTCAGCCTGTCCATGTTGGTACCAGCGCTTATCAATCGATCAGGAGACCGCAATACCTTGATCATGACTGGTGTGATGTCAGTTATGATGCTCTGGTTTGGTTGGACAGTCCCCGCTGGAGTGTTACTGTACTGGGATACATCAGCTCTGATTGGTATCGGGCAAACATTGATTACCAAAAAGATGAATGAACATAAAGAAGCTACTATCGAAGAAGAGATGGTAGAGATAAAACCAGTCAAGGTAGAGGTTGAGCGCAAAGAACGCAAAACTCGGCCACGCAAGAACAAGTAGATATACGCTTTAAAGCGTTGAAGAATTATTGTGAAGAACGGAGTCTAGGATGGACGACAGCCGAACAGTTTCTGAGAACAGCAGTGAGCTAACTGAAAGCTCTGTAATGGATATGCTAATCAGCGAGGACAATGAGCAGGGTGAAGTGAGCGAAACAGTATCAGAACCAATGGAGAACGATAATTTAGTAGAAACAGAATTCAGTGATCCTGAGAGTCTACAATCCTCAGAAAAAGAACATCACTATGTCAACTATCAAGAACTTGATCTGAGTGAAGAGGATCTTGATGAGATAGCTGACGCGGCAATCGACGTCATCCGAGAACTACTTTATTTCTTCAACGCAGAAGAATCAGGCATAGAAGAATATGAAGGAGAAGAAAACGAGCTGATCTTTGATATCGTTGGGGACAACCTGGCTATGCTCATTGGACGTCATGGTAGAACCCTTGAAGCTCTGCAATACTTGGTTAGTGCAATTGTCAGCAAACGAATAGGATATCAATACCCAGTTGTAGTAGATGTTGAAGGCTATGTTAACAGGCGCAAACAAAAACTGATCTCTCTGGCCAAATCATCAGCAGCCAGAGTGATCCGTCAGAAACGAAGTGTTCGCCTTCGGCCAATGAGTCCGTACGAAAGACGAGTAGTTCATATGGCCCTAAAAGACGACAATCGTGTAAAAACCGAATCAGAAGGATCAGACCCCAACCGGCAGGTTGTCATATACCTGGCTTAGACCAAGCGGTCATAGAAGAGCTTTGATAAGCTACAATAGCTGTGCAAGAGTCTCGAGAAGAGCAAAGAACCGCCCAAAAATTCTGTATAGACTAGTTCTGGCAAAAGGAACAAGATGGACTATTGGGAATACGAGAAGCACTTCCTGGGATTTCCTGGCTACAGCAAAGAAAAGTTTCAATTGCTGATCAGACATTTACAACTAGTCCAAATAGCAAATAAAAAAACAAATATCACAAGTATCAACATCTTAGAGCAATCAATTATGCTTCATGCTTACGATTCATTGCTTGGAATACCCTTGGTCAGATTAAATGAAGATGAGTCTTTTATTGACATTGGCAGTGGAGCCGGCTTTCCTGGAATCCCCTTCGCTATCTTTTCTGAGCGAAAAGGCACACTACTTGACTCAATAGTGAAAAAGGCGCAGTTACTAAAACTGTTCGTGGGAGATCTAGGTCTAAATAGTGAAATAGAAGTTCAAGCTCTGAGAGCTGAGACACTTGCTTTAGAACAATCGAGAGTGTATTCCTTAGTTCTGGCTAGAGCGGTTGGCTCAATAGTGACATTAATGGAACTTGCCTCCCCTTTACTGAGAACTGGAGGGATTCTCCTAGCTTACAAAGGACCTAATGCTTTAGAAGAGATAGAAGAAGCCAAGAGAACACAGAACCTTCTTGGTATGAGAATAGAGAAAATTGAGCAAAGAACTATCCCAATAGAAGAAGCAAAACGAATACTAGTAAGAATAGAGAAAGTCGCTGAACCACAGATTGTGCTACCAAGAGCAATAGGAAAAGCTCAGAACAAACCACTGCATATTGGTACTTAGAACTAAGTTACTACCATACTTTTCACGTGAAAACTAAAGGCTTGATTTTTTGTTAGAAGCTTTTAGATAATCGGGACTCAGTGCAAATAAAAGGCTAAAAGAACAATTCTGGTTTATGTTTGATAGGCTTAGTAGGGAGATCCTTAAGGTGGAGCATGAGATCCTCATATAATACCTTCTATACGAAGAAACCTTACTTCCTAGCTATACGATGAGGATAGATATATCAAAACAGAGCCAAAACTAAATCCAAAGAAGGCAAACTCAACTAATTTCGATAAACAGAGCACCCCACTTTTCACGTGGAATATTTGTTATACTGGGTTCTGATTAAGGAGGTGGACTGGTAAAACATGACTAATCATCCAAAGAATCCATTAGTCCTCGCTGTAATCAACCAAAAAGGTGGAGTTGGCAAATCTACAACAGCTGTAAATCTTGCTGCGGCATTAGGCGAACTAAAGAAAAATGTTCTTGTTGTTGATATCGATCCCCAAGGGAATGCAACTAGTGGCTTTGGTGTAGAGAAAACAGCAGGCTCTCTGAGTGTATATGATGGAATAATCAATGATATCTCTGCTTCAGAGATACTGCTACATACTAACAGTAAGAATGTGGATTTGTTACCTGCTGCAATTGAGCTTGCTGGTGCTGAACCAGAACTAGCTACAGCAATTGCCAGAGAAGCCAGACTGAAAGACTTGCTTGAGCCAATAGACGTTAATTATGACTTCGTGCTTATTGATTGTCCTCCCTCACTGGGGCTTTTAACAATAAATGCACTTATGGCAGCTAATCAACTACTGATTCCTATACAGAGCGAGTTTTATGCGCTGGAAGGTTTGTCAAAACTTCTAGACACAATGAGACTTGTCAAAGTCAGGTTAAACCAAAGCTTGGATATCTTCGGTGTTGTGTTAACAATGTTTGATAAGCGAACAACATTAGCAAAGCAAGTCGCTGACGAAGTACGTGAATACTTCTCTGACAAGGTTTTTGAAACGGTAATTCCTCGCTCTGTGAAACTGGCTGAAGCTCCAAGTTATGGACAGTCAGTACTGGAGTATGCCTCCTCAAGTAAAGGAGCTATAGCATATCGGGAGCTAGCTAAGGAA
>JGI24696J40584_12961305_pt1 | contig 13350 bp, 7 predicted proteins | sample TergutCo191P4_FD_40584 | JGI IMG/M metagenome (IMG submission 40584)
CGCCCAGCCGTATGCAACCATCGACATGAGCGCCTTGTATAAGGATCAGGCCAAATCGGTTCGTCGTACATTCCGGCTGTTAAGCGATACCCAAATCGCAGTCACCGACGACGTTGAACTGTTATCCGCCTCGCAGACACTGCAATGGTCGATGATCACAAACGCAGCCATCGAATGTAACGGCAACACCGCCAAACTGACGAAAGACGGCAAGCAATTCTTTCTGACGATCCAAAATCCCTCATCCGCCCGATTCGTAACCAAAGAAGCCAAAACCGCCACCGAAGCCGAAAGGCCGGTAACCGGATATCAGCTATTAACCGTATCCTTGACGGGAAAGCAACAGCAGGTAGTAGAAATCAGGATGAGCGGTACACAATAAATAATTGGACAGGGAACAATACAATCAAAATTCATCCGTTATTATCAGACAATAAGTAATCAGTTCGTATGAAAAAAACCATTTATTTTATGCTTTCAGCCTGTATGACTTTTGCCGGTATTATTTCTGTACCCGTTCTTTTTTCGGGATGCAGTCAAAGCGAATCAAAAAGTGACTTTGCAGCCGGAAGTTTGGAACTGGCAAAAACCCAATTAGATGCTGCCGTTATCCATACCCCCGATACATTCAAAAACTTCGGGCCGCGTACCATCAACAAAGAAGGGAACATCAGCTATATCACTTATTTATTAGATTGGACAGTTGGTTTCTTTCCCGGATCGCTCTGGTATATGTTCGACTATACAAAAGATGACCAATGGCGGCAACGCGCCGAACAGTTCACAAATGCCATCGAAGACGCTAAGTTCAATACCGCTCATCACGATGTGGGATTTGTCATCAACTGCAGTTTTGGAAATGGTTACCGGCTTACTCAAAACAAACATTACAGCGAGGTGATGATTCAGGCGGCGCAATCGTTGTGTACCCGTTTCGACCCGCGTGTGGGCTGTATCCTGTCATGGGATGCCGATAAAGGCTGGCAGGGACAACGCGGCTGGCAATATCCGGTTATCATCGACAACATGATGAACCTCGAATTGTTGTTTAACACCACCAGGTTCACCGGCGATTCATCCTATTACAAAATCGCCGTATCCCATGCCGATGCGACGCTGCGACACCACTACCGTCCCGATTTTAGCTGTTATCATGTAGTTGATTATGACAGTATTACTGGGGAAGTACGCAGTCGCGAAACCGCTCAGGGTTATGCCCATGAATCGGCATGGGCGCGCGGACAGGCATGGGGTTTGTACGGGTTTGTGATGTGTTACCGCGAAACGGGCTATCCGCGCTATCTGGAACAGGCCGAAAAAATCGCCAACTGGTGGATGAGCCACAAAAACCTGCCTGACGATGGCGTTCCATACTGGGATTTTAATGCGCCGGAAATACCCGGTGAATTACGCGATGCTTCGGCAGCAGCTATCGCATCGTCGGCGCTGATTGAACTGGCATCATTCAATACCACCCATAGCCGGGAATATATGTCCGCAGCCAAAAAAACACTTACCTCGCTCTCATCACCTGCTTATCTGGCTACGCCAGGCGAAAACGGCTATTTCATCCTGAAACATTGCGTGGGAAGCATTCCGCACAATGCTGAAATGGATGTGCCGTTAAACTACGCCGACTATTATTTTGTCGAAGCCATCCTACGCTATCAAAAAGCAAGTTTGAAATAATTTATCATTAACAATTAATCATTAATCATTAATCATTTTATCATGAAACGTATTTTTTTATTCAACATCATCTTAGTCGCTTCAATCGTCCATTTATCCGCTATTGAACGCAATCTGCTCGAAAACAGCATCACCCTGCAGCAACTGTCGCAAAATCTGGCGAAAGGTACAGCTTGGGTGAAATACCCTGCCTACAACAACCGTACTGCTTGGGAATCGCTTCCCCAGGGCGTACGCGCCGACATCATCACGAAAGGCGAAGCAGCCCTTACGAACAATTGGGGCGTTGTGAAAGCTTCCGACTACATCGAATTTACCCGTTCGGGTAATCGCGACATCATGCAACAACCGCAATCAGCGCGTGTTTCCGCCCTGGAAGCCCTGACATTAGCCGAATTAGTAGAAGGCAAAGGCCGTTTTATGGAAGCGCTGATGAATGGCGTGTGGGCATTGTGCGAGCAAACCACCTGGGTATTGTCGGCTCATCTCACGTTACAAAAGAAAGGCATCGGATTACCTGATCCCGACGACACGGTCATCGACCTTACTTCGGGCGAGATAGGCGCATTAATGTCGTGGATTCATTACTTTTTTGCCGCCGAACTCGATAAAATCAGCCCTTTTGTGGCTGAAAAAATCCGCAGAAACGTCCGGGAACGTGTCCTTACACCGTATTATACCCGTACCGACTTCTGGTGGATGGGATTCGACGGAGGAATGGTCAACAACTGGAATGTGTGGGTAAACTTCAATGCGATGCAATGTATTCTATTGATGGAAACCGACACTCAAAAACGGGCGGACAACATCTATAAAGCCATGCGTTCCATCGACAAATTCATCAATTATTATCCCGATGACGGCGGATGTGATGAAGGCCCGTCGTACTGGAGCCATGCCGGAGGGAAACTGTTCGAAGGTCTTGAGTTATTGTATACGGCTACCGGAGGCAAGGTAGACATTTACCAAAATGAACTCATCAGGAACATCGGACGTTACATCTACCGCGCCTACATCAATGACCCCTATTTTGTGAATTTCGCCGATGCCGGTGCGAAAGGCGGCATCAATCCGGGTCTGGTATATCGCTATGGCAAAGCCATCCAGGATCCAACCATGCAAGGGTTTGGCGCATTATATGCACAAAAAAGAAATTTTGCCAATACAGCGCCATCAGGTTCTGTGGGAGCTGTTTTCCTTGATCTGTTTAACTCGAAAGACATCATGACCACCCCGGCCGTCGAACCGCTCATCGCCGAAAGCTGGTTGCCCGGCTCCCAATTGGTGATGGCGCGCGATAAAGCCAACAACATACAAGGTTTCTATTTCGCAGCCAAAGGCGGACACAATGGCGAAAGTCACAACCACAACGATGTAGGTACTTTTATCCTCTACTATAACGGCCTGCCTGCGCTGATTGACGTCGGTGTAGGAACCTATACCCGTCAGACTTTCAGTAACGAACGTTACAAGATCTGGACGATGCAATCGGGTTATCACAATCTGCCGGCTATCAATGGCGTCGACCAAAATGAAGGCAAACAATTTGCAGCGCGGAATGTTTCATTTAAGTCGTCGAGAGGAACGGTTGATTTTTCGTTGGATATAGCCGGCGCTTATCCTCCGGAAGCCGCTGTTAAAACATGGCAACGCAGCTACCGGCTCAACCGCGGAAAGGACTTTGTAATCAGCGATAAATATACGCTTACCGAAAACAAGGGCGCTACGTCGCTTCATTTTATGACCTCGTGCAAAGCGACCCTCGCCAAACCGGGACTTATCCGCCTCGAAGGCGACGGTTTTGTACTGGAAATGAGTTATAGCGCCTCCATCCTGAATGTGAAAACCGAAGTCATACCCATTGACGACAGACGTTTGCAAGGCCCATGGGGTAACTCGCTGACAAGGATTAAGTTAGAATACAACAACCCGAAATTAACCGGCAACAGCAGTGTTAAAATTCAGATAGCGAAATAATTCTCATTCGCTTATATCCAACCAATTTAGCGCTAAAAACCATTAAAAAAATACAATCCGCTGTTGAAACGGATTGTATTAGCGGAAGGAGGGGGATTCGAACCCCCGGTACGGTTACCCGTACGACAGTTTAGCAAACTGTTGGTTTCAGCCACTCACCCATCCTTCCGTGTGATTTCGGCTGAAACATGCATAAAAACGGTTGCAAAGATATGGTTTTTTTATAGCAAAAAAAATTATAGCGTACTTTTTTTTGCAAGCTACCGAATTATCATTACTTTTGCGTACTTTTATACGACAAAAAACTAATAATATATATATGTATAGAACAAAAACTTGTGGAGAGTTACGTCTCAGTGATGAAGACCAAATCGTCACCTTAGCCGGATGGGTGCAGAAAATCCGGAACATGGGCGGAATGACTTTTGTAGATATTCGCGACCGATACGGCGTTACGCAGTTGGTATTCAATGAAGCAATTGACGTTTCGCTTTGTGAGCAGGCCAACAAACTGGGACGTGAGTTTGTCATCCGGGCTACCGGCGCCGTCAAGGAACGTTCCAATAAGAACACCCATATCCCGACAGGCGAGATTGAGGTGATCGTCTCGAAATTAAGTGTTTTAAACCCGGCGCTCACCCCGCCTTTTACCATCGAAGATGAAAGCGACGGCGGCGACGACCTGCGCATGAAATACCGGTATCTCGACCTGCGCCGTAATGTGGTGCGTAAAAACCTGGAAATACGACAGCGAATGGCGCTTGAGACAAGGCATTACCTAAGCGAAGCGTTATTCCTCGAAGTCGAAACGCCCGTACTCGTCAACTCGACGCCGGAAGGGGCGCGCGATTTCGTTGTTCCTTCACGCATGAATTCGGGACAGTTCTATGCGCTACCCCAATCTCCGCAGACGTTAAAACAATTACTGATGGTGTCGGGGTTCGACCGCTATTTCCAGATTGTCAAATGTTTCCGCGACGAAGACCTGCGGGCCGACCGCCAGCCGGAATTTACGCAGATTGACTGTGAGATGTCGTTTGTTGAACAGGAAGATGTACTTCAGACTTTTGAAGGGTTGATGAAACATCTTTTCAGTACGGTACGCGGCATCACCTTCGATGGAGATTTCAAGCGAATGACCTGGCAAGACGCCATGAAATATTATGGCTCCGACAAACCCGACCTGCGTTTCGGCATGCAGTTGGTCGAGTTGATGGACGTCCTGAAAGGTTATGGCTTTTCGGTCGTGGACGACGCCGAATATGTCGGTGGTATCTGTGTGGAAGGCGCCGCCTCCTATACTCGTAAACAGTTGGATGCGCTGACCGACTTTGTGAAAAGACCGCAGATTGGAGCAAAAGGGTTGATTTATGCCCGCGTTGAAGCGGATGGGAACGTAAAATCAAGTATTGACAAATTTTATACGCAGGAAACGCTTCAAAATCTGAAAACAACTTGTAACGCCCAACCGGGCGACCTGATACTCATACTGACAGGCAGCGAGCCTAACCAGGTGCGTAAGCAACTGAGCGAGTTACGCCTTGAGATGGGAAATCAACTGGGACTACGCGACAAAAACACCTTTGCCTGTCTATGGGTAGTCGATTTTCCGCTATTGGAATGGGATGATGAGACACAGCGTTTTTACGCCATGCACCATCCATTCACATCGCCTAAGCCCGAAGACATTCAATTGTTGGAAACCTGTCCCGGTGAAGTTCGCGCAAACGCTTACGACATGGTTATCAACGGCGTGGAGGTAGGAGGCGGTTCGATTCGTATCCATGACAGCCAACTGCAAAACCGCATGTTCGAACTTTTGGGTTTCACCAAAGAAAAAGCGCAGGCACAATTCGGATTCCTGATGAACGCATTTAAGTACGGCGCACCTCCCCATGGCGGTATTGCTTTCGGTTTAGACAGGTTGGTATCCTTATTCATCGGGCTTGATTCCATCCGCGACTGCATCGCTTTCCCGAAAAACAATTCCGGACGCGATGTGATGTTAGATGCTCCTTCCGTTTTAGATGAATCACAGTTACAGGAACTTAAAATAAAAGTCGAGATATAACACAACCAATTAATCATTAATCATTAATCATTAAAAGATTATGCTCCGAATAAAAGATATCCTGAAAGAAATTGAGCGATTGGCGCCGTTGAGTCTGCAAGAAGATTACGACAATGCAGGTCTTCAGGTTGGCGACGACAGCCAGCCGGCTAACGGAGCGCTGTTGTGTCTGGATGTGACGGAGGAAATCATCGACGAAGCCATCGATGCGGGATACAACTTGATCATATCACATCATCCGCTACTATTCAAACCCTTTAAATCGCTCACTGGCAAAAATCAGGTGGAACGGTGTGTGATGAAAGCCTGCAAAAACGACATCGTCATCTATTCGGCGCACACCAATTTAGACAATGCGACAGGCGGCGTCAATTTCCAATTAGCAGAAATGTTTGGTTTAGAGGACACCCGCATTTTAAGTCCGCAAAAAAACAGCCTGATAAAATTAGTCACCTACGTCCCCGACCATGCCTCCGAAAAACTTCGGAGAACCCTGTTCAAAGCAGGCGCAGGACATATCGGGAATTATGGTTCCTGCAGTTTCAACACGTTGGGCGAAGGCACCTTCCTCGCTTTGGAAAACAGCCATCCGTACTGTGGCGAAATCGGTCAGTTGCACACGGAACAGGAAGTGCGCATCGAAACCGTTTTTCCCGCATCCCTGAAATCGTCCGTCATCCGCGCATTATTGTCCGTACACCCGTATGAAGAACCGGTTTTCGACCTTTACCGGTTAGAAAACGAATGGGAACAGTCGGGAAGCGGCCTCATCGGCAATCTGCCAGAGTCGGAAAACGAGCTGATTTTCCTGCAACGAATCAAAGATACGCTGCATGTAGAAAGTCTTCGACATTCGACGCTGACCGGTCGAAAATTACGTACGGTAGCGATTTGCGGCGGCAGCGGCGCATTTCTCATCCCGCAGGCTATCGCGTCGGGCGCCGATATTTTCATCACGGGCGAAGTGAAATACAACGACTTCATTGATGTGGAAAACAAGATTTTGCTGGCCGTCACAGGACATTATGAAAGCGAAATTTGCACAAAAGAAATATTCTTTGATGTTATATCAAAAAAATTCCCTACCTTTGCGGTTCAAAATTCGATAGTTAATTCAAACCCTATTAAATATTTATAAGCATGGCAAAAACTGCGGAAGCCAAAGCAAATGATAAGATTGAGGCTGAAAAAGTGATAAAAAAAGTGAGTTTAAAAGATGCAAAATCTGCTAACAAACAAGAAGTTGCAGAAAAAAAACCGGCTGTTACAGCGAAGAAAACCGCATCCAAAAAAGTCGCAGTCGATAAAAAAGAAATGATAGATACAGCGCTTATCGAGGCGTCGCTCGTCGAAACTGCTTTTCCCAAAAACAAAGAGATGAAAGAGTTTACGGTCGAAGAAAAACTGTCGATGTTGTTCAAACTGCAATCTGTCGTTTCGGAGATTGACAAAATCAAAACTTTACGGGGAGAGTTGCCTTTAGAGGTACAAGACTTAGAAGATGAGATCGCCGGACTAAAAACCCGCCTCGAAAAATTCCAGGTAGAGATCTTGGATCAGGAAAATAATGTGGCGGCACATAAAAATAAAATTTCCGAATCGAAGTTGCTGATCGAAAAATACAAAAGCCAATTGGATCAGGTACGCAACAACCGCGAGTTCGATAACTTATCCAAAGAAGTTGAATTTCAGGAATTAGAAGTCGAGTTTGCTGAGAAGAAAATCAAAGAATTCAACGCTGCTATCAAACAGAAAAAAGAAAGCATCTCCGGTTTCAAAGATATTTTAGACGGACGAAAAATCGACCTCGAGCAAAAGAAAAAAGAACTTCAGGAAATCGTGACGGAAACACGTCATGAAGAAGAAAAACTGCGTGACAAAGCCAAACTGATTGAAGAAAATATCGAGATACGCCTGCTGAATGCTTTTAAACGTATTCGAAAAGGCGCTCGCAACGGTTTAGCGGTCGTCAACATCGAACGCGACGCTTGCGGCGGTTGTTTCAACAAGATTCCACCTCAAAAGCAGTTAGACATCAAACTGCACAAAAAAATTATCGTTTGCGAATATTGCGGACGAATCATGATTGATCCGGAATTGGCTAACACACAATAATTGGATACGCGGTCAAAAGGGTTGATGCGGCTGATTAAAACCTATATTGAGAAAAATCGCCTGCTGCCCTCCGACAAACCTGTGATCGTAGGTTTTAGTGGCGGATGCGATTCGGTTTTATTATTATATCTGCTCAACCATTTTGATTATCAATGTATTGCCGCACATTGCAATTTTCATATACGCGACGAAGAATCCGACCGCGACGAATTGTTCTGCAGAAAATTCGCAGAAGACCATCACCTTATTTTCGAAAAAGCAGATTTTGATACCCAATCGTATGCTACCGATCATGCCATCTCGGTCGAAATGGCTGCGCGCGAATTACGTTATGCATGGTTTGAAACCATCCGCGCCCAATATGATGCGCAGGCGATAGCCATAGCGCATCACCGCGATGACAGCAACGAAACCCTGTTGCTGAATTTGATTCGCGGCACAGGCATACGCGGTCTGAGCGGCATACGCCCCCAAAACGGATGGGTCGTACGTCCCCTGCTCTGCATCGGCAAAGACGAGATCATCCGGTATCTATCCGACCTTCAACTACCTTATGTGACAGACAGTTCCAACCTGTCAGACGAATATACGCGCAATGCTATTCGCTTACGCCTGATGCCGGTTATGCAGGAACTCAATCCATCCATCGACGAGGCGCTGGCACGAACAACAAACCATCTTTTCGACGTCGAAACGATTTATCTGCAGACGATTGAACAGGCAAAAAAAATATTGTTGAAAAAAGACAGAGACGACGTCTTTTCCATTTCAATTCCTGATTTGCTGCGCTTCGCCGCCCCGACCACCATCCTGTATGAGTTACTGCAACCTTTTGGTTTCACACGCGTACAATCGGAAAATGTTTTCAAGTCCTTATCAGGCTTATCCGGAAAAATATTCGATGCGCACGGCTCTTGTTATCAATTATTGAAAGACAGAACCTCCCTGTTCATTTATCAAAATACGGAAAAGAAGGAGGAATTATTTCAAATCAATGAAAATGTTACGGAATTTGATAACCATCAGATATATCTTTCTTTCCGGAAAGTCGGAACAAACCCGCCGTTTGTCATCGACAAATCGCCTTCAACGGCTTCCTTCGACTATGAAAAAATCAGTTTCCCGCTACAACTCCGCAGATGGCAGGCGGGTGACTGGTTCATCCCTTTCGGAATGAAAAGTCCAAAAAAAGTGAGTGATTATTTTTCAGACCATCAATTTAGCCTCCTCCGGAAAACCAAAACATGGCTTTTATGCAGTGGAAATGACGTCATTTGGATCGTCGGCGAACGCACGGATAACCGGTTTCGGGTACAGAAAAATACGAAAAATGCCCTTGTCATAAATTTTTTTTCAAAAAATAATTGTTTGTTATAAAAAAATCACTACCTTTGCACCGTCATTTGGATTTATCAATATTCTGAAATAAATCAACCTTTATAAAATTTTGTAATTATAAAAAAAGTGTAAAAAAAGATACACTATATTATCAATGATTTACGTTTATCGAACATAATTTATTATACATACTTAATATGCAAAAATACAACATTCTTGAGTTAAATGAAAAGCAATTTTCCGAATTGCAGGAAATTGCGCAATCTTTAGGTATACTGAATATTAAAACCTTCCCAAAAAATCAATTAGTCTATAAAATACTTGATGAACAGGCTATTTCAGTTGCAGGAAAACAGGCCAAAAAAGAAGCCCTTCGAAAAGAAAAGAAATCGAATAGAACCATTGAGAAGAAAATGGAGAATAAAAAAGACGCTTCAGTCGCTAATAATCAAAGCGCTGATTCCGTAAATATTACTAATGAAAAGATGAAGGGACGTCCGCAAAAAACAGAAGCCGAACAAGCGGCTTTGTTGGAAAAAGCCCATAAAAAAAGCAGAGGACGACCACCAAAAGCTAAATCCGAGGTATTGAAGCCAACGACTGTTGATGCTCCGAACCCCAAACAGGTTGCATTGAACCCCAAAACAGAATTAAAACCAGTTTCGGCGCCAGTCGCAATTGCTTCGTCAAAGACTGCTCCAACCTCGACAACTACCCCAACTCCTGCAGCAGTTGTAACGAATCAGACACATACAGCTAAAGCGGCGCCTGTTACAACGATGAAAACTGCCGCTCAGACACATGTTACGGTATCAAGCCAGGCTGCGAATACGGCGTCTACTATGCCGGCTACAAGTCAGCAAGATACAGCGCCTAAAGCGAAAAGAGGGCGTCCAAAAAAAGTAAAGACGATTACCATTCCTTCGCAGCAATCAGAGCCACAGCCCCAAAAAGTTCAATTTGGAAGCATCTCCAGGAATCTCCAAACATCGGTCAAAGAGGTTGTTACCGAACCTGTTCCATCCGTGACTCCAACAGTTAAAGAACAAGAATCAACCGATACGCCTAAAATCTTAAAACCATTTGAAAAGCATGGAGGTAAGGATTCGCAAGACCATCCGCGACGAGTGATCTTTAAACATCGAACCGACTCTAAATCGATGTTAGATCAAGTGATTCCGATACATCCGGTGATAGAAAAAAAACAGGAAGTACCGCCTCCCGTTGCTCCGGCGACTACTGAAACAGGCAACGGTCAAAAACCTGTCCAGGATCCGAACATCAACAGGAATCGTCCTGCCAAACAACCATTTAACAACCAAAATGCCAATCAACGACCCATGGCTCCTGTTCCGGCTGAAGTCGAACGGACATACAACTTTGAAGGCATCCTGATAGGTTCCGGCGTTTTAGAAATCATCCAGGACGGATACGGTTTTTTACGTTCTTCCGACTTCAACTACCTGTCATCACCGGACGATATCTACGTTTCACAGGCGCAGGTTAAACTATTCGGACTGAAAACCGGTGATTTGGTAGAAGGCCCTATCAGGCCTCCGGAAGAGGGAGAAAAGTATTTCCCGTTAGTAAAGGTGGATAGAATAAACGGATGTTTGCCCGAAGAAGTGCGCGATCGTGTGCCTTTTGATCATTTAACGCCGCTTTTTCCGGACGAGAAATTCATGCTTACGACGCGACGCTCACCAAAAGTGTATGATCAGATATCAGTACGGGTGGTCGATCTATTCTCTCCCATTGGCAAAGGCCAGCGCGGATTGATTGTCGCCCAACCGAAAACAGGTAAAACAATGCTTCTCAAAGACATTGCCAATGCCATTGCCATCAATCATCCCGAAGTATATATGATCATCCTGCTTATCGATGAACGCCCCGAAGAAGTGACGGATATGGCGCGTAGCGTAGATGCGGAAGTCATCGCTTCGACATTTGATGAACCGGCAGAACGCCATGTGAAAATTGCCGATATTGTTTTGAACAAAGCCAAACGAATGGTAGAATGTGGCCATGATGTGGTGGTGCTGCTCGACTCGATAACCCGTTTGGCGCGCGCCTATAACACCGTACAACCGGCATCGGGCAAAGTACTCTCCGGCGGCGTCGACGCCAATGCTTTACAAAAACCGAAACGTTTCTTCGGCGCTGCCCGCAATATTGAAAATGGTGGAAGCCTGACGATTCTGGCCACCGCATTAACAGAAACAGGTTCCAAAATGGACGAAGTGATTTTCGAAGAATTTAAAGGTACAGGTAACATGGAATTACAACTCGACCGTAAATTATCGAATAAACGAATCTATCCTGCAGTCGATATCATCGCCTCCAGCACACGGCGCGACGACCTGTTGCAGGATGAAGCGACCATCAACCGCATGTGGGTCTTACGTAAATACCTGTCAGATATGAACTCAATTGAAGCGATGGAATTTGTGAAAAAACAGATGGAACATACCATAGACAATATGGAATTTCTGGCCTCGATGAACGGATGAGGAAAACTATATAATACCCAATAATACTTTGGCATTTTCTACGGCCGCCTGCGTTTTTTCTGAGCCGCTCAACAAGCGCGCTATCTCGTTGATGCGTTCCAAATCGCTTAAATGACGGATATGAGTCAAGGTTCGATCCTGCGTATCTTCTTTATATACAAAATAATGTATCTTTCCTTTGGCAGCAATCTGCGGCAGATGGGTGATGGTGATGACTTGCATTTTAGTCCCTAAATCCTGCATGATGCCAGCCATTTTATCGGCAATTTCTCCGGAAACGCCTGCATCTATTTCATCAAAAATGATCGATGGCAGCGCTGAATAACCTGCAATCATCGACTTTACGCATAACATCAAACGCGAAATCTCGCCGCCCGACGCGGTTTGGGCTACCGGTTTTAACTGTTCGTTTTTATTGGCGGCAAAAAGAAAGTTGACATCGTCCATCCCGTCGACGGCAGGCGCCGGTTTCATAGCAAAGTCGATCCGAAAACGGGTATTAGGGACGCCCAACAGAATCATCCGTTCCGTAATTTGTTTTTCGATCATCTTAGCCGATTGCTGACGCAACGTGGTAATTCCGGAAGCCATCCGGATAAGTTCCTGATAACTTGCCTGTTTTTTTTGTGTTAGCTGTTCGATGGTTTCGTCAAACGAACCGATCTGCGCTATTTGAGCGCCAAAAGTTTCTCTCATTAAAATCAACTGTTCAACCGTCTGAACCTTGTGTTTTTGTTGTAAGAAATACAGCGTATTGATTCTTTCATTCACCCACGACAAACGTCCGGCATTAAATTCGACGTCATCTATTAGACTATTCGTTTCTGATGCAATATCTTTCAGGTCATAATACGCCGACTGTAATCGCTCGATAAAACCGCCGACTTTCGGATAAAAAGCGGCTATCTGCTCAACTGCATTACATGCTTCCGACAATGAACCGACTACCGATTGATTCTCGCCGTTCAGGATATCCGTTACTTTGAATAAGGTGGCTTTGATTTCCTCTGCGTGTGTGAGCATATCCAACTCCTGCTCCAAGTCCTCCTGTTCGCCGGCCATCAGATTGGCGGCTTTAAGTTCGTCATATTGAAAACGCAGGTATCCTTCTTCTTTCTTTGTATTCGCCGCCACCTCCTGTAACTCCGCTAATGACGCACAGATAGAGGTATAATTATCGTATTCTTTCCGGTAAACGGACAAAGGTTTTACTGTTTTCGCCAAGACATCCACAATATTGAGTTGGAAATGGGTCTCGGTCAACAAAAGATTCCGATGTTGCGAATGGACGTCGATCAACCGGTTACCCAGATTTTTAATCACGGCAAGCGAAGCCGGCGAATCGTTGATAAAAGCGCGGGATTTGCCGGAGCTGTACAGTTCGCGTCGAAACAAACAATCCGGCGCTTCATATTCCAACTCATTTTCATCAAAAAACGATTGCAGATGATAGGATGAGATATCGAAAACAGCCTCGATGATGCATTTTTCGTGGCCTGTCCGGATGCTTTTCGAATCGGCGCGTTCGCCTAAAACAAGCGATAAGGCGCCTAAGATGATCGACTTGCCGGCGCCGGTCTCGCCGGTCATGACCGAAAAACCATCCTCAAAACGAATATCCAACTCGTCAATCAACACATAATTCTTTAT
>JGI24696J40584_12961304_pt1 | contig 13344 bp, 21 predicted proteins | sample TergutCo191P4_FD_40584 | JGI IMG/M metagenome (IMG submission 40584)
ACTAAAAATACAGCAATAGTAGCTATTAGAGGCCCTAGTATCAAAGGATTTGGATTTCCTGCTACAAGAGAGTGTATAAATTCAGGAATCATACCAGAAAGCACACCAGGTTGTGTTGGACTCGGTAAGAAGTTAAATGCACCAGAAATAATAGCTTGGGAAACTCCTGCTGCAATGAATAGACCTACACCACTTCCAAAACCCCATTTAGAAACAACTTCATCTAAGAATATAATTAAAAGAGCCCCAATAATCAATTGAATCAGTAAAATCCATAAATAAGAAGGAGCAATAGGTACTAAACTTCCAGTAAATACTAATACACCAGCCTCAAAAATTGTCATAATAATAGCTAAAACTTTTTGAGTACCTTGAAAAAGAGCCTTATCTTCATGTTTAGAAAGGTCTAACTTTAAAATTTTAGCCCCAACAAGAAGTTGAAGAACAATCGATGAAGTTACAATAGGCCCAATACCTAATGTAAGGATTGAACCAAAGCTTCCAGCCATTACAGCTCTTAACTGAGCAAATTGATCAATTGACTGAGCATGTAAACCATATAAAGGTATTGCACATAAGAAAAAATACAATACCAAAACAATAGCTGTCCATTTAAGTTTTTCTCTGAAATCTTGCCTATGGATAGGGGTCCTAACTTGAGGCAAAATAGCAAACAATGGTTTTAAACGTTCTAAAATCATTTTATTCCTCGGTACTTATTTAAGTATAGCTAATGTTAATCTTTAAAGCTATATTTTTATAGCTTCTCCTCCAGCTTCTTGAATTTTATCCTCAGCAGATGCTGAAAACATTGGAGATTTAATAGTCAAAGATTTAAAAAGTTTTCCACCACCAAGAACTTTATTATAGCCCAATTCAGTGACATCTATAACTATAGAATTCTCTTCTTTAGTAGCTAATCCTTCATCTAAAAGTTGATCTGCCTTTGCATTCAAATAACTTAAATTAACAGGATTAACCTTATTAATAGCACTTAATGGTCTTTTAAATCCATGTTTACCAAAATGATTTGGATCGAACTTAACAGTCCATGACCAATGATGTTTTCCAGCTCCAGCATTGCCTTTACCCCCTTTATTTCCAGCACCTCTTCTTTTCTTGGAACAGCCACCACCAATTGATCGTGAGCCTCTCATTTTATTAATTTTACGTTTTTTTCTAATCATATTATCCACCTTAAAAAATTAATATGACTAAGTCATCTTAATAGCAAGATCATTAATACGTTCTCCACGATAACCTAATGATCCTCCTTCATTGATTGAAAGTCTAATACCTTCATAACCTTTTCTTGGAGGATGCAATCGGAAAACAGGTTTCATATCAATATCTGTAGCTTTAACATCACCATCAATCAAAGAATTAGCTAAGTCTTCAATAGAAGAATAACCAGTATTTTCAGTTAATTCAGCTAAAATTTCATCTGTAACCTTTATTCCTCCAATGAATTCTCCTCTCTTAGAAATTATTTCGATTAAAGTTTCACTATCAACTTCTCCCCAAGTTATATAATCTTTAGCTTTTTGAAGCATTCCTTTATAACTTGGATTATCTTCAACTAAAACAGCATGATTAATTCTATGGAGTCTTAGCATTTTTAAAGTATCTGCAATGTCACGATTGACACCAGTTGTACCCCTAACTCTAATAACTAAAAACATTAAAATCACCAAACTATTAGAGTACTCCCATACTTTTAAGATCCTTTTCACTTGCTTTAACTTTGTTCAATTCTTTTAAAGCTTCAAAAGTAGCATTTGCAAAGTTAACAGTAGTTTGAGTTTGACCACTTGTTTGAGACCATACATCATTAATACCAGCAAGTTTCATTATATTTTTTCCTACATCTCCTATAGCTAAACCTAAACCTGCTGGAGCTGGCATTAATGTAACAGTTACACTGCCTGTTTTACCATTAACTTTAAATGGAACTGTATGTTCTCTTCCACATACACAACCCCAATCTCCACAGCCTCTTCTAACCTTAATGAGATTATATTTTGCATCATCAACAGCTTTTCTAATAGCTGGACCTACTTCTCTTGCTTTACCTTGTCCTAATCCAACATAGCCATTTTTGTTACCTACTGCAACAATAACTCTGAAGTTAACTTTCCTTCCAGATTTATGCATTCTTTGAACTAAGTTTACATCCATTACTTCTTCATCTAATTCTGGAACTAAAGCATCAACTATCTCTAATTCCATAATTGGGAGACCTTTTTCAAATATTTCATCAATATCAGTAATGATTCCCTCTTTAACCATTCTCCCAAGATTAGTTTTTGGTTCCCATTCTTCCATATTAAAACTCATAGCTATGCCTCACCATCAATTTTATTTTTAATATCTTCAAAATGATTAGGTAAATCTACAGGTTGAAGTCCTCTTTTTAAATATTGAGAAAATCGTTTTTTAATATCTTCTTCACTTAACAATTTAGCATATTCCGCAATGTGTTCACCAGATATACGATTTTCATCAGGAATAATAGAATCCCCATGAGGAACATCCAATCCAGCATCAACTGCTCCTTTAAGTGCTGCAAACACTTTAGAACCTTTAACAGATGGTTTAAGGCCGATATCTAAAACAGCTGAATCAACATCTTTAGATAATGCTTTTTTAGCACAGAGATATCCAGTTAAATATGCTGCACTAGTATTTTTGGTTCCACCTAACCAACCTATTTTCTGTAATTCTTTTGTGTGAGCAGATACAATAGTTTCATCACCATTTGCTCCAATTTTAATTATTTGAACAATAACATTAGCATTAGAAATTCTGACTACTAGACGATTTTTATCTAAATCCACTAATTTTAGTCTTGCACTATAGTCAGTTTTACCTTCTCTTCTTCGCCTAAATGCTACCTTATACTTTGATCCATGTGCCAAATATATTCCTCCTATTTAATCAAATCATGATCCCTAGCATATGTTTTCATGTAAGATTTACTTCTAAAGGCACCACCTTTAGCCATATTATATAACTTACGATAGGTAGTAGCATCAATTTCTTCTGCTTCACGCATACTTTTGAGGTCTTTTCTTAAAGCTCTGATTGTAGTCATCCAAGCTTTCTTTTTAGGAGTACGAGCACCTTTTGCCCCTTTTATGCTCCCTCTACCTTTTCTTTTTCCTTTTTTCTTTTGTTCTTTTAATTTTTTTGATCTATAGCTACTTATACCCTTCTGAGGTTTAGCCTTTATAGAATTTTGAGTTATTAACTGCTTTACACCTTCTCTTGTAATAGCCCTTGATACCTCATCAATTTTTTCAGGATCTATCCATACACGATTAACCCCTACTTTGAGTATGCTTGCAGCTAATCTCCTTTGAGTAGTAAGATTCATAATAAACCTCCATTTCCAGTTCATATCTAAACTTGAAAAATTTCAAATTTCCCTTTATTTTTATTATTTAATAATCAATGAGATTTAAAAAATATTAATAAAACTAATTAGTTAATTAATAGATTAATAGTAATAGATTACTAGCTGTAATTAAATATTAATAAAAGTATAAAGTAAATAAATCATTTAAATAATAAATTATTTATTTAATATTTTAATACCTAATTCAGATGCTTTAACTAACATTGATTCCTTCTTTTTTTTACCAATAGAAGCACTTATCCTGCCAGCTTCAGTAGATGGATCTAAATTTTCTAATTCTGACATATTTCGAACAAGAACATCTTTATAGCCAGAAGGATGAAGTCCTCTAGCAGACCTAGGAGAACCATAACCAATTGAAGGCATAGCTGGTTTACCAGATTCATATCTTCTCATTTTACTGGTTTTCCCTCTTGGACGTCTCCATTTAATCCCAAGTTTTTTATATGTGGCGTATTCTTGTCTTTTAAATTTCTTTTTCATTGAATCACCGATAAATATAAAAGATTATTGTTAATTATTAACAGTTAAATATCTTAACAAATTTTATAATAGTTTATAACTTTTAGTAATTACCATAATAATCTTTATAATAAATATTATAATACCTTTTAGTAATTACCATAATAATCTTTATAATAAATATTATAATATTTAATTAAATATTTAAAATTGTATTGAATTTTAGAATATATAATATTTAAATTAAAATATCATTACTTCTTTACTTACAAAGCAAATATTTAAATTAAAATTCATTTATTCTTTACTTACAAGGTAAATTCCATCTTGAAATACCCTAGGATCTCTTCCTTTAATTTTAGTAGCTTGTTCTAAATTGGCCATAGTTTGACCAACATCTTCCTTATTAATACCAGTGACAGTTACTTCATCACCTTTAACTTGAACTTTAGCACTACCTACAATGTTAGCTTTTCTTGGATTTCGTTCACCAAGAAAATTTTCAATAGTTACTTTATCTCCCGCAACTTTAACAGTCATTGGAAAGTGAGCAAAGACAATTTTCATATTATATGTAAAACCATCAGTAACTCCAACTATCATATTAGTTATATGAGAACGAGTTGTTCCAATCATGGATTTATCTTTCTTTTTAGGGAATCTTGTTTCCAAAATTACTTTATCATCTTCTTTTTTCATTGAGATATTAGGATATGTGAATCTTCTAGAGGTTTCTCCTTGAGGACCTTTAACAATCACATCATCATCAATGGTAACTTCTACATCTTTAGGAATAGTTATTTCTTCTGTAATAACCGCAGCTAGAACCATTTTATCACCTAATACATATATGCCAGCAATCGTCCACCAATTCCTCTTTTTTTAGCTTCTTTATGAGTCATGATTCCCTCTGGAGTGGTTACAATTAAGATTCCAAAATTCTTTGCTGGTAAGTATCTTTTCTCAAATTTTTCAAATTCATCTTTTTTTACAGAATGGCGAGGTTTAATAACACCACATTGATTAATGTTTCCTTCTAATTCAACTTCAAATTTTCCAGCTTTATCATCATCAATATATTCAAATTCGCCAATATAATTCTCTTTTTGCATTGTGCTCAAAACTTGCCCGATTAATTTAGATGCTGGTGAAATAGAACAATTTTCATTAACTTGTAGTTCATTATTCCTTATATTGGTTAGAGCATTTGCAAGAGGATCCATAAGAGTCAAATAAAACACCTCTAATTATATTTTTTAAATCCTATTTTAGGGGCAATTTCTCTAAAACATTGCCTACATAACATAAGCCCATAGCGACTAATCATTGCAGAATGATCCCCACATCGGCTGCATTTTTTTGATGCTTTTCCGTATTTTCTTGGCAACATATCACCTAATCTATTTTGATTTGGAAATTATCTTCCATATATTTAATAGTCTCTTCTTTTTTAACCATATGCCTTTTAGGAATCTTTCTTTCTTGAATTTTTCTTTTTTTAATTCTATATCCTGGTTTTTCAAAAGTAATAGATACATTCATTCCAAATATTCCAATATCAGGATCATATTTTATTCCTGGAATATCAATGTGTTCAGCTATTCCAAATGAAACATTACCCTGTGAATCAAATTGTTTTTTACTTAAATTATTTTCAATTCCATCCAAAACCATTTTAATAGCTTTATTAGCTTTTTCTCCACGAAGAGTTACTTTACAAGCAATAGGTTGATATTTTCTAATCCCAAATTCAGGATTTGTAACTTTAGAAAAAGTTTTAACTGGTTTTTGACCAGTTAACTCAGATAAGAGATTAATAGCACGAGATAATCTTTCACCAGCTTCCCCAACACCAATATTTAAAGTAGCTTTAGATATCAGTACTTCTTCCATTGGATTCATCTATTTACCTCCAGGAAGTGAAATTACAGGTTCATCTTTTCCTATAATGAAAGCGTAGTCTTTTAAAGTGATAAAACTATCTTTTTTATTATTTTCAATAACAACAGTATTAGGATTTGAAGAAGGGTTAATATTTATTTCAGTAATATTTCCAATTTCCCCAATATGTTTACCACCAGTTACAAGTACTGTAGCTCCTTTCTCAAATTTAAAGGTATCATTTATCTCTTGATCTGGAACTTTTAGGTGTATAATATCTCCAACAGAAAAGTTATCATCAACTATCATATTTCTACCATCATGAAGATTTAATTGAGTTTTACCTTCTTTAATAGTAGTTTTATTCCTAATTTTACATAATTTAAACTCAACATTTTCTTTAGAAATTGGATGAGTAATTAATCTGCCTTTCTTATCAGGAAGAATCCTATAAGCCTCTCCAGTTTTTGGAATTTGAATTACATCCATAAAACCTACTGGAAACTTGTAATCTTTCCTAGCCCTACCATCAACCAAAACTTTTCCAGTGTTGATAATTCTTTTGGCTTCTCTTGAATTGTCAGCTAATCCTAAAATATCACGGACAACAATCAATAAAGATAAAGATTCATCTATAGCATGTGGTCCTGGTGCAGGTTTTACAGTCCATTTATCTTCTTTTGGATGGATAGGCCAATTTTTTGGCGCTTTAAATCGTTTAAGATGTTTTCTTGATCCCATTTTTGCCATTTTATTCCTCCCTTTCAATTATTTTATATCTTTTATCATCTTTTAAATCAAGGTCAATAATCATTAAGTTAGAGGGGTGAATTGGTAAAAAAACTGAACTCCCATCAGTTTTAGTGAAAGTAACTCCTTCAATAATGACTTTGTAATTTTTAGAGTCAACACTTTCAACTTTTCCTTCATTGTCCTTAAATTCTCCACGGACTACTTGAACTTTATCTCCTGTTTTAATAGGTAAAGATCTTCTACCATAATCCTCTCTTAAATTTTTACTTAAATTTACGCTCATAATCTTACGGCGTGTATGTAATGGTGCATTGTAAAGAGCTTTTCTTTGTTTTCTTGGCTGTTTTGACATATGATCACCTTTAAATTAATATGCTTGCAGCACTTCCTACACTTGGCCATCTATCTGCAGCTTCTTTAGCAACAGGACCTCTTACTTCAGATCCTTTTAAAACACCTTCTGGAGTTATAATAACTGCAGCATTATCTTCAAATTTAACACGTAACCCATCAACACGACGAAATTCTTTTTTTTGCCTTACTATAACTGCATTCACGATTTCTCGCCTAATATCGGCAGTTCCCTTTTTAACTGAAGCAACAACAAGATCCCCAACACCAGCTACATCAAGTCTTCTACGTACTCCTTTATACCCCTTTACAGATATAATCTCAATTTCTCGTGCCCCAGTATTATCAACACATTGAAGACGAGCACCAATAGGTAATGATTTAGCTATATTTGAAGCTATAGCCTTCATTTAACTATCTCCTTTTACTTCAATTAGTACAAAGTGTTTAGTTTTGCTTATAGGTCTACATTCAGCTATTTTAACTGAATCACCAATGTTAACATTAATACATTCTGGTTTGTGAACATTGATTTTTGATTTTCTTTTCTCATACCTTTCATATTTTTTTATGAATTTATAGAAACTCCTTTCCACAGTAATTGTCCTTTCTGCCCTATCACTAGTAACAATTCCTTCAAGAACTTGTCCTCTAACTGGTAAAGTCCCATGAAAAGGACAATTAGGATCCGTGCAAACAGTTTCTGGTTCTGTAACATTAAGACCAACCATACTATCACCATATTATATTTTTTTAAATTTTTTTTTTATTCTATCTTCAGGACGGCTAACTAATATTTTCCCATGAATTTCGACCAAATTACCATTTGGTAGTTTAAAATGAAATACTGAAACATCTTTAGGAATTAATTTTTCTTCAATTCCATTTTTACATATTTTTTCAATCAAAAAAGTTTTTTTTGTTTCATCTATTACTTTTCCACTAATCCCAACAAATGATTTATTTGAACTTTCAATAACTTCACAATATAAACCGATTAACTCATGATAGAATATATTTTTCGAGGTTATCATAATTTATATAATATAAAAGAAGGGTTATTATTTTTATAAATTATCTTGTTGATATTAAGCAAACTATAGATAATTTATAATTTATTATTTAATATTATTATCAAAAACTTGATATATATCAAAAACCCCTATATTGTACAATATATGATTTTATGATCATGTGTGAATTATGATGATTTAGATATCCAACATCTAATGTAAATAGCTATAAAAATTAAAAAAAATTAAAAATTAATCATTTTAACTATTAATTTATATTAATTTAATTATGTATTACAATTTTCAGCTATTGAACTAATTTTATAAAATCAACATTATTTAATAAATGATATTGATATTTCATAAATTTCATGATTACAATGATATTTATAAGGATATACTTACCTTCTCTTCCGCCTATTGAATTTTTTATCAGCATCTCTAATTTCAATAGTGTCTGAAGAAAAGCCCATATCAGATAAAACTTCTTTGACTCTACGTTTATGATCACCTTGAAGTTCTATTTGACCCTTTTTAGAAGTACCTCCACAGGCACACCGAGCCTTTAATTCTTTAGTAAGTTCTTTAATATTTATATCATGTTCATCTATGCCTTCTACAATCGTCATAAGTTTTCCAAATCTTCTTCTGACTGTAAACACTTTAACAGTCTGAACTTCTCTTGCAATTTCTTCACAAGCACAAAGTTCCTCTGGAAGACCACATACATCACAGATTTTCATTTAGTTCTCCTTCTGTCTTTGGCTCATAATTGTAAGAACACGAGCTATAGTCCTTCTAAGTTCTTTAATTTTACCAGGATTTTCATTAACCCCTGCTGCAGAACTTTTAGAAATATTTTTGGCTAATTCTGCCTTGAGTTCAATCAATTTTTCTTGAACGTCCTCAATTTCCATTTCCCAAATTTCTTTACTCCTTAAAATTGCCATCTAATCCACAACTCTATATTATTAAATAATTAATTAATTGAATAGCTAGATGATTTTAATTATCATCAGCATCAGACCCATTATCAGTAGATTCATTAAGTTTATTCTCTATTTCCTCAAGTTCCTCTTCAAGCTCCTCAAGGGTTTCAATATCTTCCTCAACAACTTCAGAATCATTAATTTCTATTTCCTCAAGTTCTTCTTCAAGCTCCTCAAGGGTTTCAATATCTTCCTCAACAACTTCAGAATCATCAATATTTTCTTCATCATCAATGACAACATCATCCACTGAGGACTCCTCTTCAATATCTTCAATTGTTGGAGGAATTATCTCTACTTCATCAGGTAAGACAGCTTCAGGAGGCATGATTCTAACAAATATTCCTAAAACACCTGGTTTCAATTGAACAGTAGAAAATCCTTCTTTAACAAATCTTGTTGATGGTTCACCACATTTTTTGATATAACCTTCCACAAATTTAGCTACTGCGGATCTTGAGCCTCTAATTTTACCAGATATAGTTACTTCTACACCTTGAGCTCCAGATCCCATTATTCTACGAATAGTTGAATAAGCTACTCTTCTAAAATGCATTCCTCTTTGTAACATTGACGCAATTTTAGATGCCATGATTTTTGGATTTAATTCAGGTACATCAACTTCTTTTACCTCTACTTGAGGATTGTCAAGATCAAAGTTATTTTTAAGAGTTTGAGTAATAGCTCTTACGGTTTTTCCACCACGCCCAATGACCATTCCAGGTCTTTCAGCATAAACAACGACCATTGTACCAAGAGGAGTAACTTGTACATCCATTCCACCATAACCTGCTCTTTCAAGCTCATCTTCCAAAAATTCATCGATTCTGGTTCTTCTAAGCCCCTCTGTGACAAAATCTTTCTCAATCATTTATTTAAGCCTCCCCTAAAACGACTTGCACATGGGTTGTTGGTGTATTGAAAGGAGTTACTCTTCCAAATGCTCTTGGAATTCCTCCCCTAATTATAAATCCTCTATGACTAGAAATATGTTTAATTATCAAGTTTTCGCTGTCCATTCCTTTATATTCAGCATTAGCTTCAGCATTTTCCAAAATTTTCAAAATTTGAGTAGCTGCTTTAACAGGATAGCGACCACTAGGCCAATTTTTTAATCCTCTTCTATGACCTACTTTTTTATTATGTCTTTTGAAAGGAATTGCTTTTTTCATTGAAATTACTTCATCTAAGTAGCTTTTTGCACCTTCCAACTCCATTCCCCTCAATTCTCTACATATTTCAACAGCATGCTTTGGAGAAATCTTGAGAGACTTACCCATTGCACGTGCTTTTTTAGAATCATCTTCTTCATTATAAGCATATTTGATATTAGCCATGATATAATCTCCTTATTTAAGAGGCACAAACATAGATGATCTTGTAGCTCCCATACCAGGATCCCCGTGCTGAACTCTCTGCCTAGTTGGAGCAAATTCTCCAAAGTAACAACCTATCATTTCAGGAGTAAATTCTACTTCCATAAATTCTTTACCATTATATATTCCAAATCTTGTACCAACCATTTCAGGAAGAACAATCATATCACGACAATGAGTTTTAATAACTAATGGTTTTCCACCTTTCTGTTCTTGTTTTTTCAACTTTCTAAATTTATCCAGCAAAATCTGTTGTCTAGGTAAAAATTCTCTTTTTAAAGATCTTCTTTGTCTTGCTGGTAATACTTTTACTAAATCATCTAAAGGCATATCTTGTAACTCCTTTAGAGTAAAACCTTTATATTTAAATACTTTTCTTGCCAATGAGCCACCTCCTAATATTATCTTCTTTTCCCTGTTCGTTTAGCTGCAATAGAACCAACTTTTCTTCCTGGAGGTGCATGTCTGGAAACTGTAGTAGGTCGCCCAGGATGCTGTCTGTTACCTCCTCCATGAGGGTGGTCAATTGCATTCATTGCTACTCCTCTTACAGTCATAGACTTTTTACCCTTTGCTTTAAGAGCATGCCATCTTTTACCTGCTTTAAGGAATGGTTTCTCTTTTCTTCCTCCACCAGCAACAACACCTACAGTTGCTCTGCAATTAGGATTGAAAGATTTTAATTCACCAGATGGCAATTCAATAACTGCCTTATCTGAATCATGTGTGATCAAAGAAGCATAAGTTCCAGAAGATCTAACAAAACGTCCTCCATCTCCTGGTCTATTTTCAATATTATAAACTGGAGTTCCTTCAGGAATTTCAGCTAAAGGTAAAGAATTCCCAAAACTTATTGGTGCTGAAATACCACATTCTATATCATCATCTATTTGGATGCTTTCAGGAGCCAATATAAATCTTTTTTCACCATTTTCAAATTTAACATTAGCTATTGGTGCTGTTCTTCCAGGGTCATGAACTATTTCAATAACTTTCCCTTTCAAACTCCCCTCTTTTTCTAAAGAATCATATGCCCTATATTGAATTTTATCCTTAAAACGGTGTGAAGCACTACGATAAACAGGAGTTCCTCTTCCTCTTCTTTGGTGTATTAATCGTTTCCCCATATTTTTTCCTCCTTACCTAGAATACTCCCATTTTAACAGCTACATCTTCAGCTTTATTCTCTTCTGTGAGTTGTATATAAGCTAATTTTAATCCTTTAGAGTTAATATGTGTATTAACATTTTTTACTTTTTCATCAAATAGCTGTTCAAAAGCAGTTTTAATATTTGATTTATTAGTTTCTCTTAAAACAACGAAGGTTAATTCATTATTTTGATCAATCAAATTCATGGTTTTTTCTGTAATATGAGGTCTGACAATAATTGAGTACGGATCCATAATATCCACCTTCTATCATTCCATAGCTATAAAAAAGCTATTGGAATAAGCCTCCTAATTTTTCTATAGCTGACTTAGTAAATACAGTTAACCTACCTGGATGAGTTCCAGGTGCTAATAATTCAGCATTTAAATTATCAACAGTTACCACATCTACACCAACATGGTTTCTTGCACCTAAACTAATACCTTTATCTTCAGCTACAACTATCAGAGGTCCTTTTGTTATTTTATATTTACGGCCTCTTAATTTACCCTTACCTGCTCTGATTTTTTTACCCTTTTTAGCCCGAGTAATATCATCAATTATTCCTAATTTTTTAAATATTTCACGAGTGTCCTTGGTTTTTTTAATATTAGAAATCTCATCCTCAACAACTAATGGTAACTGAGGAATATTTTCTATTTTATGACCTCTCTTTTCAACTAATCCAGAATTAGAAGTAGCTGCAACAGCAGATCTAATAGCAAATCTCCTTTCTTTCACATTTATTTTCTCATGCAAATTTTTTTGAGGACGTGGCGGGTGTGCTCTTCTACCCCCAATAGCTTGTGGAATAAATGCTGCTTTAGAACCATTCTTAATTCTTGGAACCATAGCTGCACCTCTACCAGAACCCCAAGATTCTGCAGAAGTTCTTTTACCTGCCATTGGATCAGTTCCCCAAGGTTGTATTCTTGCTGTTTGTGAAGAAATAACTGCTCTTTTTATCAAGTCAGGTCTGTACACTTCATTAAAAATAGTAGGGAGCTCAATTTCTTCCTTGACTTCCCCTTCTTTTGAATAAACATTAACTTTCATCTCAACCACTCTTAAATAAAACACTAATCATCAAACACCTTGTTTAGATTTAGTGCTTATATGGTTTATTTGAGGTGCATCGTTAGATTTTTTATTTGCCCTCATAGGTTTTCTGAGTATAATTAATCTTTTACTTGGACCAGGGACGGAACCTTTTACTAATATATAGTCACTTTTAACTAATCCATATTTAATAAATCCACCATCTGGGTTGATTTGATCAACTTCCATGGCATCCCCAATTTTTAAGATTTTCTTATTATATTCTGTTCTTTTATGGTAGCCCATTTGTCCTGCCTGAGGGACAGTCCACATAGTTCTTGAAGGAGTCCATGGTCCCATAGACCCAATGTGTCTTTTTTTACTACTCCTTGCGGCTTTACCATACTGTATTCTAATACCCCATCGTTTAACAGGTCCTTGGAATCCTTTTCCTTTTGTAATTCCAATAGAATCAACAAATTGACCATCCGAAAATATTTCATTAGCTTTGACTTCATTACCTAGAAGTTCAATAGCTGCATTTAATTTTTCTTCTGGGGTCTTTCCACCTATACCACATTCAAATATATCTGGTTTTTTCTTTGGAACAGATGCAACTTTTGGATTAGTATGAATTAAAACTTTAATATCTTCTGTGTCTTTTAAAGTTTCTTGAATCTTTGCAATAGCTTTAGATTTATCATATTCTTTAGGAAGTGAAATCTTCCTTGAAAGTTCTTTATCTAAATTATCTGCAATAACCTCAGTTATAACTTTAAGTCCATAAGTAGTTTTTTCATATGCTCTAATGCCCATTACAACAACAGGTGGGACTTCTAAAACAGTTACAGGAGTAAATAGTTCCATTCCATTAGTTGGAGAGTTCTTGTCGTTATCCACAACCATGGTATGA
>JGI24696J40584_12961303_pt1 | contig 13325 bp, 4 predicted proteins | sample TergutCo191P4_FD_40584 | JGI IMG/M metagenome (IMG submission 40584)
GAGAGAATTATATGCTTTAACTAAAATTGCCAAAAAATACAACTATATTATCACTCAAAATCAAACTATTACGTAAATCTGTCATAGGTAGCGCAGCGAGGAATCACTAACCGTACAGTGCGCCCCCCACCCGTCATTCCGAGCGCAACGAGGAATCCCCAACCGTACAGTACGCCCCCCACTCGTCATTCCGAGCGAGCGTAGCGAGCGAGAAACCTCAAGTCAAAACCTGTTACGCAATATAAAACGCCGCTTTCTCCTGAACCGAATTGAAATAGAAGTTAGGGCTAACGCCGGTAATTTCCTTAAAGGCGTAGTAAAAACCGCTGTAGGACTTAAAGCCTACGTTTTGAGCCACCGAATTCACCGTGAACTTTTCGAAGTCGAGTTCCATGAACAGCCTTTGCGCTTCTTTGATTCTATAAGTGTTTAAGAAAGAGCGGAAGTTTTTGTTCAAAGCGCGGTTGATGACGAAGGAAATATATTTTTGATTGGAATTCAAATTGTCGGCTAATTTGTTGATGCTGAAATCGGGGTTGCAAATAATGGAGGTGTTGTCCATTTCATCCAAAATTCTTTTTAACAATTCGTTTTGTTCTTCATCGGATAAAGAGCAGGAGGCATCTTTTTCAACCTCTTCAACATTCATTTCAGTGGCAGAAATGAAATATTGGGTTTTGGATTTAAGGGTTTTGAGTTTCGGGGTTTCGAGGATATGATCTTCAGGTTTTTTTATTTGATGAAGTTCCTCATCGAGCGCCATGATTTCAATATTCTTGCTCACCAATACCTGATAAGATTTTTTCAGTCTTTTGTTTTGAACAAGCACAAGGTACAATACGCCACCCAGCGTTAGCAAGGCAGCGAAAATAATACCCATAATAATTCTGGTATAATACAACTTGTTTTCTTTAATTTGCGCGTCTAAAACAAGTTCTTCAATTTGTTGGTTGGTTTTTGAAACCTCATACTGCCGTTGCAGGTGGTTCACACTTTCATAAACTTCCGCATTATTGATGGAATCCTTCAATGCCATATAGTTTTCGTGAAAATCCAAGGCGCTTCTATAGTTTCCTTTCGATTTTTCTATTTTCGACAGGGTGCGATAGTTGTCTGCCAAAATGTTTAAGAAATTATTCTTAGAAGCAAGTTTGTTTGACAAATTAATATAATGCAGCGCGGAATCAATTTTCTTTACTTCAAAAAAGAGCTGACCCAATGCGCCTAAATTGATGGCTTCCGATTTAACAACCTTATTGGCTCTTGAATGGTGTAACGCCTCCCGATAATAATAAAATGCCGAATCATATTTGTTTTCATGTTGATAACAGGAAGCCAGATTGTTTAACAAACTGTATAGATAAGCATCTTGATGCCGTTTACTTATTTCCATTGCCAAGTTGATATGGTGCAAGGCGCTGTCAACGTTGCCGCTCACCAATTCGGTGGCGCCCAAATTGTTCAATAATAAGATGAGGGAGGCGCTGTCTTCGCAAATACTGTAGGATTTTTTATAATACTGTTTCGCAATCTCATTTTGATTAAGATAATGATAAATGCTTCCCATATTCATATATATGGCTGATTCGTAATCAATTTGATTGATTTTTTCACAAACAAGCAAAGCTTTTATATAATAATCCTGAGATAGTCGATAGTCGGAGAATGTTCCATAGATGGTAGCCAACCTGAAATAGGAGATCATAATTTTTGTTAGCTTCTCAACATCACCATTTTGAGGTACTGTTTTGGTGAGCAAATTATAGCACATCAAAGCAGTATCGTAGCTGAATGTGCGGTAGTAATGCGCAGCCGTATCGTAAAGTTCCTGCGCCGACAGTTGCATAAATTTTCCAATAACATCCTTATTTTGAGAGTTTTTTTGTCCAAAAATAAAAATTGGGCAACAAAGTAACATGATAAATAATAGCTTCTTCATCGTGATTTAATTTAAGGTTATTATTATAATTTTTGAGGGGGGCGAAAGTATAAAAAAAAGCGTCATGCACTTCTTTATAAGGAGTAAATTTTTTGCGTGCTTGGTGTAAAACGCTGCGTGTTTGTGGTAAAAAAAAGGAAAAACACTATTCATCGCATCTCTACCACCCCATCAAAAATTAAAAGCGCCCCGAAATTTCGGGGCGCTTTTAAAAACCAAATCTTCTATTAATATTTATTTTTTTACCATCTTATGCACGGCTTTACTACCTGTAATGCTTTCAATAGTTATGAAATAAATTCCTGTGGAGAGTGAACCTGTGGAAATTGTTTTACCGTCGAAAGTAACTTCTTTTACTTTCAAACCGGTTGCTGTTGTGATTTCAACGCTTTTCACAACTTCGGGGTTCGTAATGTTGATCTCGTTGCCGAACGGGTTCGGATAGAGTGCAACGCTTGACAATACGTTGTCGTTAATGCTTTGTAGAGGTTCAAGTTCTACCGTTTCGGTTTTGTCTTCAAATACCGCTACTGAACCTGATCCGTTTTTATAGTTTTCTGCCGTTACAATGTAGATGTAAGTTCCGGGAGTAACATGTAAGAATTGATAATTTCCTGTTTGTGTTACACCGTTCAATGTAATGGAGGCGTTTTGAATTTCCTCCTGAGTTTTGGCATTTTTCACTGTAAAGGTTACGGTATAGCTTTCAGGAATGATCTCTGCAAAGTTACCTACTAACTTACGGTTAGCGGTTGCTGTGAAGATGTAGGGGTTTTCAACGGTAACAGGGTTGCCGTTTTCTGTCCAGTTAATAAATTCGTATCCCTCTTCCGGTGTAGCCTTAAGGGTTACCTGTGCATCGGGATTGAATATGCCGCCGCCGGTTACTTTACCCCAGTTCACATTGTTTGAAGTTGCCTCAATGGTATATTCCAATTTCTTAAAGTTTCCTACTACCGTGCGGTTGGCAGCGGCTGTAAATGTGTATGGATTGGTTGTAGAAACTACAGCGCCGTTTTCTGTCCAGTTTTCAAATTCGAACCCCGGTTTTGCCGTAGCGGTAAGCATTACTGGCAAATTTTCTTCAAATTTTCCGCCGCCGGAAACTGTGCCCCAAGCGTTATTGTTTGAAGTAGCATTAATAATATAATACACAACAAGCACTCTAAAGTTGCCCACTAAATTACGGTTTGCCATAGCAGCAAATTCAAAAGGATTGGCAGTTGACACCTCAACGCCGTTTTCTGTCCAATTCACAAATTCGTGATCTTCTGCCGGAGTAGCCGTAAGGGTAACCGTTTGATATTTGGTGTAAGTGTTTCCGCCTGTTACCGCACCCCAAAGGGTATTGTTTGAGTTAGCCTGAATGGTATAGGTGGGAAGGGAGGCTGTACAAGCGCTGGTAAATTCATAAGTTACCATTTCCGTTACGCCTGAAGTATAAACCCCTTGAACGCCTGCGGTGTGAACACCTGCCGGAACATCAGTAAAAACATATTCCAAACTGGTAGTCATGGCTACAAAAACTCCATCCAAGTAGATAGCGTATCCAAGGAAAGATTTTTGTTCTTTTGAGCTTGACTTGCCACCCTCAACCGTTAAGCAGAAGTTATCATAGTAGGACATAGTATTATTGGTAAATGTGTATGTTTTACCTGCTTCAAACAGAAAATCGTCCTGTAATCCATCTGCACAAGCATACGAATCACCTGAAACATAAAGTGATGAATAGCGGGAATAAAGGAAGCAAAAATCGTAAACACCACTCGGAATTTGAACCGTAACTGTTCTGTTTGCCACCCAGTTAGAAGTTGGTGTATTACTGCAGGATAGATAAGCGCCTTCAGGTACGGTATGACTGAACGGATCAAAGAAATTCGGATTAGCGCTACAACTTCCTACATAACCTGCCTTGAAAATGCCATAAGCCGTTGCGGTTTCGTCCAACAACATTTGGAATCCTGTCCCGTCATTAAAAGGGTTACCTACGGTTACGGTTACAGTGGCAAAATATACATTGTTCCAAGAAAACGAATGTTCACAAGCGCTCGTTTCCGTAAGTTCCAAATTAGACGGCGTTTCATAAACCTCAATTAATACAACAGGAGCCAAGGTAGTAAAGTTGTCGGCAATGGTTACGGTAGCCGTATAGGTTTGATAATTCTCCAACACAACGGTAAGATCGTATGTTCCTTTGCAAACACCTTTAAACATCACATCGTTTTCGTTAATAATTTGTGTGTAAGTATCGGTAGCATTGGCAGTATTTATTAATGTAACTTGAGCTCCGCTAACAGGGTCGTTTCCATTTGTTGATACGTTAAGGTAAACGGTAGAAATCTCTCCCCATTTAATAGTATTTGACCATCGTGCGGCAGACTCTACATTACCTGTGTAGGCAGTTCTAACTTCCCATTTATAATCGGTTCCATTTACGAGATTGGTAGCAGGATCGGTGTACGTAAGCGCTGTTGTATTGGCTGCTACCAATACGCTGGTTGTCTCTCCAACAATGGCTCTATAAACATTGTATCCTGTAAATGCTTTTCCCTCCTTCGCTTCCCATGTAATAATAACAGCAGTCAATGCTTCGTTGGGTTCTGCAAAAACGGTGTTGGGTACGGCATGCGTAACCTCAACAAGAGTTGCATTGTGCGCAGGCGGATTATCATCATTAAGATTTAAAGATCCAGCAAGATAAGTTTGATAACCGGCAAATTCTATAGTAAGGTTATATGAAGCTTTCCAAATGTCGGAGAAAGATATGCCGGTAGCTTCCGATGCTTTCGTATATTGATATTGTCCATTTACACTTACTAATTTAACATTGGCGCCTGTTGCGGGCTTTCCATCATTGGTGGTGATATTCACCGTAAATGAAGTAGTTAATCTAATCTGCATCTCGTTCGATAATACAGGAATAGAGGTAACGCCCCCCGTATAAACGGCTTTTATGGCATATTGATAATATCCCGATGGCAAGGCATTCCATGCGTTGTTGTCGGTATAAGTAAGCGTAGGCATATTGGTTTGCAGTTGCGTCCATTCTGTTTCGGGTGCACCTTTCACTAATCGGTAAACGTTGTATCCTAAATGAGCTTTTCCGGGGATGGGCGCTGTCCATGTAACCACTGCATTGGGGGTTGTTGCGTTAGGCGCGCTCACCGTTACGGAAGGAACCGGATAACAGTTTTCGCTAAGTGTTATATTCTGAATGTAGTTGGCTCCATCAATGGTAATTTCTTTGGTGAAAGGCTGACGCCCCAACAAAGTAGCAGTCAATAAATAGTCAACTCCATCATACACGCTCATTGAATAGGAGCCGTTATTATCGGTATATACCGTTACAGGCTCACCATATCCGGAAAGCGTTATTGCAACGTTGGCAAGCAAGCCGCCTTCATTTCCATTAACCAAACCGCTAAGCGTATAAGTAGTTCTTGGCGTGAGGGCAAAATCGATAGCCTGTCCGAATGAGGAAACATAAATCGTTTTTGTTTGATCGAGATAACCTGCCTTGCTTGCTTTAAATACATAAGTACCCAATTGATCCAGTGCATACACATACGCACCGGTTGCATCGGTATAAACTTTTTGCGCCTTTCCGGGTATTTCAATCATTACACCTTCCACAGGGTTCGTAGTTGTATTGTTGGTTACTGTACCGCCCACACTTGTGGTTTCTTCAACTTTAAATTCATCCAGAAACATTGAGCTAACAGCAGTATTACTGAAGTTATGAATGGCAAAATAATAATTTCCGTTCAAGCCTGCAACAAATCCTGCTAATTGGGTATAGGTTATTTCTGTAAAATCGTTATTAATATAGAGCGGTTGTCCAATAATAGCTTCAGAAGAAGCGTCGGAGGCAAGATAAAGCGCTATTTTTTGATTGTTACTATATGAGTAGGCATTTTTTGCATAGAACGAAATTTTATAAGCTTTTGTGCCGTCAAGCGGTAAGGCAGGCGTAAAGAGCCAGCTATCAGATGCACCAATGTAACTGGGATTGTGAACCATTGAGTAACTTCCAGCAAAAGCCTGATAATCTTGATATTCCGAAGAGCGCGCCCACGAAGCGCCTGCTTGATTGTTCTCAATTGACCATATTTGCCACAATTCGCTATCTTCAAAGCCCATAGTGTAGGGTAGCGTAATATTGCCATAAACCATTACTTGTAAGTTTTCGGTTTGATTGTTATACGGGTCCTGGTCACCCACCAATTCAACTTCTCCGTAGATGTTTACAGTTTCCACTACCGTTGGCGTCCATGATAATGAAACGGTTTTCTTTTCTCCAAAAGCAATAGCTACGCCCGGCACACTTTGCAACACGGTGCCATCCTCTTTCATTAATTTCACATTATAGGTGGTTTGGGAAGCTGCACCAAAGTTTTCTACAGTAACGTTGTAGTTTACAGTTTTTCCAGTTGGAACAGATGCCGGTCCTGAAATGGCAACAGCGCCGAGTTCGTTCACCGGCGGTTCAGATACCTTTACATCATCCAAATACCAATAGCTACCCCCTTGGTTTGAATTCGCCACATAACGAAATGCTATATATATTTGTTCTCCCAAATAACTGTTTAATGATACCGTGCATTCTGTCCAATCGTACAATCCCTCAACTTCACTTTTTGTCCAAGTTTTCAACTCGGTAAAGTCCCCTGAAGCAGGGTCGTTGCTTGCTGTTGATATGAGTACGGCACACTTTTCATAGGCGTAAGTGCTTTCAAACTTAGTCCAAAACTTGAGTGTGTAAGTTCCATTAGTGGGAAGATCTAATTGAGGCGTTATCAGCCAGTTGTTTCGAGCGCTTACATAGGGATTAGCGCTATGATAAACGCACCCCGGCGCGCTGTAGTATCCATAACCTGATTGCCGCTCAAAAGTGGTGTAAGCATATCCCAGTGTATGACGCTCCCAACCTGCAGGAGGAAACGTTGTGCCGGTAAAGCTTTCCGACCAGGGCAAAGCAATTTTTGAATCATCAGGTTCTTGCGCATATCCCATACTTAGCGTAAGGAGCGCCACCATTAAAAAGGTAAATAATTTTTTCATGTGATAAATATTAAGTGATTTTTAAAAATGATTTTCAAACAAAATTGCTCGGCAAAAGTAGGGGTTTTCAAAAGGCAATGTTACTACTCCGGCGGAAGGTGATTCAAATTCATGAATTTGAATTAGGAGATATTTAAATGAAATATTTTCATTCTATCTTTTTATCATCTTCACTGTTTCGGAGGTTTTATCATGTTTTTCAAAAGTGATATAATAAACACCGTCAGGAATGGCTTCCGTAGTGAAAGATGATTTGCCTTGCAACTTTATGGTGGCTATTCTTTGTCCAAGCAGGTTGTCTATAAAGACTTTGTTTACAGTAGAGGCATCGCCTTCTATGTGAATGATGTTGTTAAAGGGATTGGGATAAGCATAAAAACTTGCTATACCATTATTGTTAATGGATGATAAGGAAAGTTTTACTGTTACTTCTTGATTGCCGTTTTCAACTTTAACTGTTCCCGATACCGTAGGGTATCCCGATTTTTTAACAGAATAGCTGTAAGTTCCGTCAGCAACAAAGGGTACTTTGAATTGGTTTTTAGCAAGTAAATAACCATCAAAAGTAATGGTGGCGTCGGTTACCGGTTGGTTGTATTCATCTATTATTATAAATGATACATTATGATAAACTTCCGTTTCGTAGATTTTGGCTGCCCAACCTGCTAATTGCGTAGAGGCATTCGATTTGAATACAAAGGTTAAAGCGCCTTCGGCATTAGTGGCTTTATAATTCTGCGGCAATTCTGAACCGGTTAACGTGGCTATCAGCGCGTTGCTTAACGCTGCCACACCGTCATATACCATCAAATTGTCAGTTGAAGTTTCCACATTAAATTCTGAAAAACTGATTTGTAATTTCTTACCTTCATTTACCGGTTTGAAAGTAATTTTCAGGTTTTCATTGGCAGAATAAGGGTTATTGGGACCGCCTGTATCATAAAAATCAGCATAAGTTGTTGACATTGTTTCATTTGCCATAAAATAGCTGGGAGAGGCGCCAATGGTGTTTGTATAGACCACACTGTTTTCAAAAGCGCCAGAGGAGGCTCTCAACACCACATTTACTACGGTGCCTGCCGAAGAATTTCCTATATTCATATTGATTTTAGCCAGTCCTGTTTTTCCTTTTTCAAGAATTTCTAAAGTAACTGCATTTGAAGGAATTGTTAAATGTGGAGAGGAGGTTGACACAGCAACATTTACATTAAATAAATCTGCAATCCCACTGTTTTCGAATAGCATCACTAAGGTATTGGTTGTATTGGCATTAAATTGGTTTAAGCGAACGCCGCTTAAATTTTCAATATAGATTTCCTTAAAGTCAAGCGTGGGAGCATGGGTGGTAAAATGAATTGTTGCTGTTCTTTCGTAGGTTTTACCCTCGTACTGGCAGGATATCAACAAGTTTAAAGCAACGGACAGGTTGTTCGGCACATTGTCTGCAATTTTCACAAGCAAATCATTTTCAGAAATATAAGAATTTCCTGCTTCAATAGTGTTAAATTCAAAAATTGATTGCGGAAGTGTAATGAATGGTGATGCCGTAGTTACTTTTACCACTACATTATTAGCGTTATAAGGTGCGGTTGAAACATTTTTCAATTCAAACTTCACGCCTACGGTTTGTCCATAGTCAGCATTAGCCTTTAAATTATAAGAAGGTACAATAAGATACGGTTCGGGACCCGCTTTCATGAGCACTGTGCCTTGATAGGTTACAAAATTTTTACTTGTTATGGTAAGTGTAAGTTCTTCCGGTACGAGTATCGGGCTGCCTATAGCTATTTCTGTTGTTCCATCACTGTTAATCACTCCCGTACCGATAATGATCACTTCGTTGTTTGCGCCAATTCGGGTCAGGGCGGCAAGTCCTTCCTGAGCATTACATGCAATGGTTAGAGAAGTGGAAACGCCCAGAATTAAAGTAGGGGCATTAGAAAATATTAGCTCCTGCGGGTTTTTTGTACGAAGCATCAAAGTGGGGTCTCCAAAAACAGTCCACGCATCAAAGTCGTCAGTATTTTTGGGATTACTTGTTCCGTGCACCAAGAGCATTTTCTGCATGGCGTTGATGGTGGATCCGGCAAAAGTTCTCTTAATTCCGGGTTGTCCGCCGGAGTATTGTGAGGGGATATCCATGCAAATATTAATAAACTCGTCTTGAGCAGTCATCGGGGGCGCCCAACCAATGCTGATAGTAGCCATCTGCGTGGCAACCGCTCCTGCGGGAGCGCCGTTATGGGTGGCGCGCATCCATGCTTCTGCAAAACAGGGCTCGGTGTGCACAAAACGTCCATTGAGACAGGCTACCGAAAAGATGAAAGGAAGTTTACCTGTATTGGTTAATGTATTTACTTCATTAGTAGAATATATGATAGCGCCGCCTGGACTTCCGGAACTTGATAATGTCCAAGCCGTTTCACTTCCATGATTGCAATAATTGGCAATGGAGACGCCTTCATTAAATCGTTGTGAGATTTGTTGAACGGAGGAAGGGGGAATTCCTGTGCCTGTGCCATATTCCTGATGTACCGGATTGTAACCATACGTCAACATTCTATCTCTTATCTTATTCATGTGTTTATAGTCGTTCTCGCCGCCGTCGTGTCCGCCGTTGGCTTCATCGGTGGCTATACAAATCGCCGAAGAAATCCAGGTATCAGCTGTGGTAATATCGCGTTCATACCAAATAGCGCGCTGTACTTGCGTTTGCACTTGCGCTATATTCTCTGCCGACATTCTGCCAATAAGAACTTCCATATATCTGTCATTTCCAACAAGCTGACCATAATAATTGTCTGAATAAACAGGAGCTCCCTGTGATGAGTTGGCATAAGTGTGCGCCGGCATTTGTGCAATGTCGCCCACCAAAAGTACATAAGCTAAATTATGGGTTGGATCATTGTAATAGTCTTTAATATAAGTTTTTATGTCGGAAGCTGTAGTTCCTGTAGCTATGGTGGAAACCATTGTTGTTTTGCGTCCTATGGTGCGTTTCCAGTTAATAAACGGTTTCATGGCATCTTCAAAAGCATAATGGCAAATAATCAACAATTCACCTTCTTCTGTTGTGGGATAATCTTTACTATGGGTGTTACTGTTGATAAACAGATTATTATACATATTTTGGAAAGTGGGCTCAAGAGTGGTGTGTTTTTTTTGAGTGGTAAATTCGTTGATGCCCGGGGTGTCGTTAAAAACTGCGGTAACAGTAATTTTCGAATAGATTCTCAGTGTTTTTGTAACCGGATTATATTGTACGGGATAGGCAAAAATGGATTGTCCTCTCACATCGCGCATGATAAAAGACTCGTTCGCCACTGCTGGGATGCCCGGAAAAAACGCGTTCGTTTCATAAACCTCTCCCTTTTGATAAGGCACTGTTGCGGGGTCAATACTGCGCGCGAAGTTTCCTTTTGAAGGCGCTATATCAACATTTTCAATCTCAGTATATGCACCATACATAATTTGAAGTTCTGTAGAACCTGTTTCGGGAAGCACGATAGCGGCAGTTAAATAAAGCAGTTCCGGTTTCCCTGCTTCAAGTAGCCGCGGAGCTTTACCTGATTCCATCGTGTACATTTTGCCGTGTTCTGTTTCTACCTCTATCAAATTCAACTCATTTACATCAAACTGTAGCGTTACGGAGTTTGGCGCCTCTCCAATCAACGTTACATTATTTTTATCTGTGTAATTTTTCCCAACAATAATTTGCCTGTTTTGGGCAAAAAGTGTTATTGACAAAAAAGTCAATGCAAAAATAAAAAGGTAATGTTTTTTCATAATTATTAGGTTATTTTTAAATGATTATAATTGTTTATAAATTTTCGGCAAAAAAAGGGGATTTCTAATATAAATGATTTAAAGATTTGATTAAGGTGATTCAATTTCATGAAAATGAATCACCCTATCCAGATCTCTAAATACCCCATATTGGAAATACTTATTTTTGCCAAAAAATTTTAATCTCAAAAGCATTATGAAAAAATTACTATCCTTTGCAATGATGATGGCAGTAGTGCTAACTCTTCATTCACAAACTGTTATCTTTGGAGATAACTTCGACAGCTATACTGCTGGCACAAAATTAACTGTTCAAAACAGCACTAACTGGACGACATGGAGTGGTGTATCCGGCGGCGCAGAAGACCCTGTGGTTTCTAACGCACAAGCTGAAACTTCTCCCAATTCTATTCATGTTTCAGCAAACAACGATCTTATTTATAAGTTTCAAAACCAAACAAGCGGTTATTATCGTATCGAAATGGACTACTTTATCCCTACAGGAAGTCTCGGAGGCTCTTTTAATGTGCAGCATGACCCCGGAGCCATGTGGGCTTTCGAATGTTATTTTAATGGTGCCGGTTACGGACAACTGAAAGCCGGAGGAACCACCAGCAACTTCAATATGCAGATAAATACTTGGGTTCATATTCAAGTGAATGTAAATTTGGATGATGACCTTTGCACTTTATTTATTGCAGGTAGTGAAATTCGCACGTGGCCCTTCCATTATACAGAACAGTCAACTACCGGCTTAAATCAGTTGGGTTGTCTGAATTTCTGGACAGGCTACATGGGCGGCGGAATAGCTACCGGCGGAAACTATTTTGTAGATAATTTTAAAATAACAGCCGTTAATTTTGGAAAATTTGTAATAACTCCTGAAACGCCTATCGTAAAAGATCTGTTCGCCGGAACTGGGGTAGCCGTTCTTAATTTAAGTAATACCGGCAACGCTGCTATTGATTATGAAGTGATTCCGGTTTATGAAATTCCTAATCCCAATTCTACCTCTACCGGGCAACAACAAATTACGCATGTTGGAACGGTTACAGGGAATGGTATTGGTTGGGTCAATCCAACCAATACCCAAATCACGGTGGCTTCAGGATACACTCCCGATATGTTGAGTAATCATATTGGAAAAACCATTAGAAAATTTGAGTTTGCTGTATCTAATGTTCAATATATTACAGCAGCTAAACTTTGTATTTGGGATATGGGGGCTATGGGAATGCCCAGTCTTGATGCTCCTGTATATCAGCAAATTATTTCTGCTTCTTCTTTAGTGGATGGCGCAAACAGTGTTAATCTCACTACCCCCAAACTGATTGATGGACGTTACATCTATATTGGGCTTGACTTAACCATTGATGCAGGCGCTCCGGTTAAAGTACATGTGGATGACACGCCAGTGGCTCAAGCCAGCAAATTTGGTCGTTTAATGAGAAGTGCACAGGGATGGAACTTGTTGAACGATACAGATGGAAACGGATTAGATTTAAATGGCGTTTGGGAGATGTACATCACGGTAGATGGTACTCCTGTAAAACCCTGGATGTTATTGGATCACACCATCGCAAAACTGCAACCATCTGAAAACAAAGATCTTGCAATTATATTTGGCGCTTCAGACATAGTTGATGATTGTCTAAAAAAAGCTCATTTGGTTTTCCATTCTACAGACTTTGATAAAGAAAAAACCATCATAGATGTAACGGCAAATTTTATTGCTGCTCCTGTTATCTCCGTAACCCCCACCTCCATTAACACTGAGGTTGCTCTTGGAGATGAGGATATTAAAACTGTATCTGTTGTGGTAAGAAATACCGGCAATCTTGCAGGTGAATATACGGCTACGGTTGCTCCGGCAGGCGGTTGGCTTACCCTTAGTGGAGATGCTCAAGGTTCGGTGGCTACTGCCGGAACAAAATCCTTTAACGCCATCATTGACCCTACCGGACTGGCAGAAGGTGTGTATGACGCTGCTATTAACATTTCGACCACCGATATTCAGAACAAACTCATTACCATCGCTTGCCACCTCAAAGTAAGTAATGCAGGTATAGAAACCTATATCAACGACGTTAAAACCATCCTATTCCCCAACCCCGCTACGGATTTGGTGAATGTTGAGTGTAATAAAGTGATCAACAGTATTCAAGTGGTAGATTTCAAGGGGCAAGTGGTGTATGATGCTACTGTAAATAATGACAAAACTACCATTAACACTTCAAATCTCAGCGCCGGTTACTATTTTATTAGAGTGGTTACCAACGAAAGTGCGCACAGTGTGAAACTAATTGTGAAATAATAATTACACAGTTGATGTGGACAGTGTTTCTCCCGAGCTCGCATTCCTACGGAATGCGAGCTCGGGTATCTTCATATTTTTATGCTATGAAAAGTTAATTTTCTATAAACCAAGACACCCAATAATGCAGTATTAACCTGAGTTCCGTTTAAGCAAACAAGTATTTTTCTTTTGATTTTTATTTAATTGGCTGAAAGCCAATAATATTATAGCCCAATGGCAACG
>JGI24696J40584_12961302_pt1 | contig 13294 bp, 13 predicted proteins | sample TergutCo191P4_FD_40584 | JGI IMG/M metagenome (IMG submission 40584)
CTTCTTTGCCGTCTCCGCGCTCTTGGAGCCTTCGTACAGCCCCACGAGGACGTCCATGCCGCTGTCGCGCAGATTCTGAGCGTGGGCGTGGCCCTGGGAGCCGTAGCCAATAATCGCCACGGTTTTGCCTTTCAATCGTTTGAGTTCGCAGTCTCTGTCGTAGTACATTTTGCTCATAGCCGTGTCTCCTTTTCTGTTTTGATGAAATAATTACCGCTTGACTTTTGCCAGCAGAGTAATTTCCTGCACGTCGTACAGCTTGGAAAGCTGACGCACCATCTGGGTCTGGATTGCTTCGTCTCCCCTGGAGACAATCAGCATGCGGGACAACGCCGGGTTTTCCGTCTCGTTCACATACAGGCTGTCGATGTTGTAGCCGCGCCGGGCATACAGCCCGGTGATGCGGTTGAGCACGCCGTAATGGTTGGAGACCAGCAGCTCAATCGAAAATCGATCTGTTCCCATCTGTGATCACCCCCTCGTCATAATATTTTTCACCGAACCGCCCGGCGGGATCATGGGCAACACCTTTTCGTCCATATCGATCCGGCAATCGATGACCGCGGGGCCGTCCGCGGGCAGGCGCTCCAATATTCCGGTCAGCCGCATCAGGCTTTTGGCGCGATAACCCTCGGCGCCAAAGGCTCTGGCAAGCGCCGCGAAATCGGTTCTGCGGTCCAGCGTTGTCTGTGAGTAGCGCTTGCCGTAGAACATGGTTTGCCATTGCCGCACCATGCCCAGCACGCCGTTGTTCAGGATAACCACCGTAATCGGCAGCCGTTGCGAAACGGCGGTGGCAAGCTCAGTCAGGTTCATGCCGAAACTGCCGTCGCTGGTGAAGAGCACCGTCCTGCGGTTCCCGTTTGCCATGCAGCCCCCTATGGCGGCCCCCAGCCCAAAACCCATGGCTCCCAGTCCGCCGGAGGTGAGAAGCGTGCGCGGCTTGCCGAAGGGGTAGTACTGCATGGTCCACATCTGGTGCTGGCCCACGTCCGTAGCGATGATGGTGTCCTCATCGCAGAACCCGCTGACGGTTTCTATGATGTTTTTGGGCGTGAATCCGCCGTCCACCGGCACCCTGTCCGCCTGCTTGAGCTCCTCCACGCGGGATAGCCATCCGGCATTTTTCATGGGCGGCAGCACCCGCAGCAATTCTTTGAGCACCGCCTTCACATCGCCGCAGATGTCGATACCTGGGGACACATTCTTCCCGATCTCCGCCAGGTCGATGTCCACATGGATGATAACGCGCCCCTGCCGGTAGGCCTCAATGTTCCCTGTGGCCCTGTCGGAGAACCGCACGCCCAGCGCGAGCATCAAGTCGCATTCGGACTGCGCCACCGAAGCGGCGTATGTACCGTGCATACCGCACATGCCCAAGTTGAGGCCGTAATCGTCCGGCAGGGCCGTCAGCCCCATCATGCTGAAGCCCACTGGCGCGGATAATCTTTCGGACAGCGCGCGCAGGTCCGCCTGTGCGCCGCTGGCAAGAATCCCTCCGCCTGCGTAAATGTACGGCCTTTCGCAGCCCTTGATCGCCTTTACAGCCCGGCTGACATCAAACGGAGCCGCCCCGCCGTCTGTCTTTTCCGGCTCGCCGCCGCGGTATTCGCAGGTATCCGCCTGGACATCCCTTGGGATATCCACCAGCACGGGGCCGCGCCGCCCGCTGTTCGCGATGCGGAAGGCCTCGTTCAGTGTATGCTCAAGCTCCTTCACGCCGCGGACTACAAAATTATGCTTTACCACCGGCTGCGTGATACCGGCGATGTCCACCTCCTGAAAGCTGTCCTTGCCCAGCAGCGGCACCGCGACATTGCCCGTGATCGCCACCAGCGGCACGCTGTCCAGGTACGCGTTGGCGATGCCCGTCACCAGATTTGTGGCCCCCGGCCCGCTTGTGGCGATAACCACGCCTGTTTTGCCGGATGCCCGGGCGTACCCGTCAGCGGCATGGGCCGCGCCCTGCTCGTGCGCCGTGATGACGTGGCGGACCCGGCGGGCATTCTCATACAGCGCGTCATAGATCGGGAGCACCGAACCCCCCGGATACCCGAAGACAGTGGCCGCGCCGTGCGCGCACAGCCGCTCGATGACAATCTGCGCCCCGCTCAGTTCCATTTTATTTCCTCCTTTAGCTGCGGTAATATGAAAAAAAGAGGCCCCATCAGCGTGTTGCTGATGGAGTCCCTCTGTATGTGGGAACTTTTATCCTCCGCTATCAGCGCAACGCAAAACGGCACTATCGTGAATTACGATAATGCTTACGGCCACGATTGCGCTGGAGCGCCCGAATGCCATTTTGCGTTCTCCTTCCCGGATGATTGTTTTGCATCATAGCATAAACCCTTTGGTTTGTCAAGAGGAATCTTTCAACATTATTTCCTGTTGACCTTCAGCCTGCTTCAAGGTTTACAATCATATAAAAGCTGCCTGGAGTCCAGAGCTTTACGAATATTCCGAAAGGAGAGATGCTTGCTTAATGACTATAAAACAGGAAAATCTGCTGACAATCAAGGGGTTTTCAGCACTGACCGGAATAGAGGAGAGTGCGCTGCGGTACTGGGACCAGATTGGGCTATTCCGGCCGGCAATGCGCCACGAGGACAACAACTACCGGCTTTATACGTTGGAGCAATTGGTCGCGGTGGATTTTATCACGGTGCTGAGCAGTCTGCGGCTGCCCCTGAAAACGATCTGCGATGTCAGGAAAGACCGCGATCCCTACAAAATCCTGTCGTTGTTACAACAGCATAAATTTAAGATCGACAGGGAATTGACCCGCCTGCAGGAGATCTATTCCACCATCCACACGCTGGAGTGTATCATCCGCCAGGGCGTGGAGGCGGTGCCCGGGGAAATTGGCATACGGCATTTGGATGAAATGCCCATCATTATGGGCCCCAAAAACACATACGGCGAGGGTGAGTTGTTTTACAGGGCGCTGAAGGACTATTACAGGCAGGCAAAAAATAACCGCGTGAACATCTACAACCCAACCGGCGGTTATCACACAAGCATGGAGCTTTTTATCGAGGCCCCGGCCCTGCCTCAATACTTTTTTTCAATTGATCTCACGGGCAGCGGCAGCCGCCCCGCGGGAGACTATCTGGTGGGCTATGTGCAGGGTGATTATGGACAGATGGGCGGCATGCCCCAAAAAATGGCCGCCTGGGCGCGGGAAAACGATCTGGAGTGCGAAGGCCCGGTCTATGTGGTCTACCTGCTGGACGACATCTGCGTGCCGAACCCCGCGCAATACCTGGCACAGGTCAGTGTGCGGGTGCGCAAAATAAATAAAAATACATGGCATACGGTGAGCGGGTGATTCACTGTTGAACGAGGAGCCCGGAACCATGAAAATGAAGAATATCCCAAATATGCTGTCACTGTTCCGTATTTTGTTTTCTTTCAGCCTGCCGCTGTCCCACCGCAATCCGGTGCTGTTTGTCGCGTTCTATTTTATCCTAGGCGCCACCGATGTGCTGGACGGAAAACTTGCCCGGCATTACCATTGGCAAAGCGGGCTTGGCGCGAAGCTGGACGGCCTGGGGGACGCGCTGTTCTTTCTATGCGCTTTTGTGAGTATGCTCCTTCCGCCGCGCCTGGAATTCAATATGCCGAAAACGCTGGTTACGGCCGGCGCAGCTATTCTGCTCAAGCTGATCGTTTTGCTCCTTACCCGTATACGCTTTCAGGAATGGAATGGAATGCATACATATCTCAACAAGTTTTTTGGCTCACTGCTGTTTTTTTCCGTGCCGCTGTTTGTATGGATGGGCGAAGTGAACTATTGGGTGCTGCTGGCGCTGTCCGCCGCGCTGAGCGCAAGCGCATTGGAGGAAATGTTGATTCTGTTTACGGCCGATACCTATAATCCGAACCATAGAGGGATCCTGGCTGAAAAGCTGGCGGCCGGGCGCGGACACTCCGCATCGTAAACATTTTTTTGGCTTGGAATTGGGCCGCGAATCTGTTCGGCTGAGGAAAACCACAAAAGGCCCCCCTTCAGGCAAGGCTTGGGGGGCCTTTTCGTATACGTATGCCGCATGTTTATTTCAGGATTCCCGCCGCATCCGCAAAGCCAACCTTGAAAGTGCCGGGCGCATCCCCGTTGATTTTATACAGAACAATCGCAAGCCCGCATTCCTCTCCGATGCAGGCACAGGAGCTCCCGGCGAACAGTTTGCCTATTTGCTGGGTCATCGCGCTATCGGCGCAGACAGGAGTCTCGCTGGACACTGGACATTGGTAGGTCTGATTCATTTTAGTAAATCCTTTCTTTGTTACTTAACGGTTTACATCTGCATCGCCGTGCACTGATTCTACCAAATCACAGTGTTAAATACTACACCCTAAAGGGCGAATTTTCCTCCGTTTGCTCCTGCAATTGTTGAAACAGCCTCCTTACCAAGCGGCAAACGCACGCGATGTTGGCGCGCAGCGCGGCCTCGTCCCTGCAATCGCAGTTGTGCAACTGCGTCAGCAGGACGCTGTATATCCCGCCGACCACATAGCTGCGCACCATGAGCTGCGTATCGCTATGCTCTGTATCCGGCAGGTATCCCGGCAGCGGCGCAAAAAAGCGGAACAACAGCATAATCATGTCGTAGCTCGCGTCCGCAAGCACATTTTTGGCCTGGATCATATGCTCCTGCAGCAGGGAGCAGCCGAAATCCTCCAGCGCCCGGTCATCCCCGCTGAAAAATATGGCGGCCAGTTTCTCGTGCAGCGGCTGCAGCGCGTGCTCCAGGAGGTCATATTTATCGCTGAAATGGGCATAAAACACGGTGCGGCTCACCATCGCCTCCTCGCAGATGCCGCGCACCGTGATTTTTGTAAAATTCCTGCGCCGCAGCAGAGTGAACAGCGCAGTGCAAAGGGCTCGCCGGGTTTTCATAACCCGCAGGTCCTCGCGTCTGGTGATGTCCGGCATACGATATTTCTCTCCCGTTGTCCCGCAAGATATGCTGCTGTAACTACACCCAAAAAAGCGGCAGCAGCAACAGCCAGCGCCAAATTTTCAGCAGCCGCAGCCCCACGGCCTTCAGCGCAGCTGCCAGGGCGCACGGTGCTGGTTCCGGCGCTTGAAGTGGCACGTAGACATGGAGCTGCGTCATTTCGGCAAACTGCGGATACTTCTCGCTGCCGAACACGGTCGCGTTTTCGGCGCGCAGGAACCAATCGTACCAGCCGGAGTAACTCGTCTCCGTACCGTGCGGCTTGTCACGGGCAAACCAGGTCTGATCCGGCAGCAGGCAGGCGGAGGCGTCGATCAGGCGGTCAGGGGAAATATGGCTGTGGCCGCCGCATGCCTTTTGCCTGTAGCAGGAGGGGAATGGGGCCTCCAGAGGCGCGCAGACGGCGCCCAGGCTGGCGTATGCGGTGTCCACCAGGCTGTCCGACTGCACGGCCGGGCCTGTGCCCACCGGGAACTGCGGGAAGCCGTAGGCTGCGCGTACGCCCACCTTGACCTGCCCGGCGGCGGCAAGGAGCACCTCGTCCGCGAAAGCGAGCACCTCGTTGCGGTAGCGGTCCAGCTTCGCCACCAGACCCGCGTACCGGGGATCCCCGCGGAACAGGGCCTGTTTGGCCGCCTCGTAATCCTTTACGGGCACATACGCCCATATCTCCGGTATCGTGAAAACCAGCGGGATGATAATTTCGTCGTACAGGCGGTTGACCACGCGCCCGGAGGCCAGCGTGAGCAGCTTTGAAGCCGCGTCCAGCAGGCCGGTTTCGTAAAGCGCGCGCAGCACGGGTTGCATGGACCCGAGGTCAAGGCCAATCGCGCCGAGTATCCGGGTTTTGCTCAGGGCGTCCGCGTTGAGCACCAGACGGCGCTTCGCGATCTCGCCGAACAATGTGGTGCCGTTGTGCATAGAGATATCGAACACAACGCTGGCGGCGCGGTCCAGGCCGTAGAGCTTCAAATAGGCAAGCAAAATCGGCCCGCTGCCGCTCATGCCGAAGAGGTTAAACCTGTCAATCCCGCGTCTTTCCCGCACAAGCGTGATAAAATCGTGCAGCCTGCGCGCGTTATCCACAGGGTCCAGCCGCCAGTCGAAGTGGAACGAGATTTCCTCTCCGAATATGTTGCCATCGGAATACGTCCCCTCGTCGGCGGAGATATTCGGCGCGGCGCTTTCGCCGTTTTCATCCATCCGGATAGGGCCGAACCAGCGCCACATCGCTTCCTTCGCGATGTCCACCACGCGGTCGAAATCCAGTGCTTTGGCGGCCTCAAGCAGTTCGCCCGGGACCGGCGAGCCCCCTATGATCAGGGGGTCGAAGGCCACCCGCTGCTCCGGGGTGTGTTCGTCAAAATACAGCTGATGGAAGCCGCCTGCCAGGCGGATGGTGGGATGGCCGCTCACATCCGCTGTTCTGAGATCCACACCCTGCGCCCGGGCCGGCGGCAGCGAAGACCACAGCAGCGCCGCCGCCAGCGCGAGAGCGGTCAGCCTGCCGCCCTGTTTCATACATTTGATACGCATTGCGCGTCCCCCTTTTTGCATAATATCTTTAATTATATACCTAAAACCAGCGTGAATGTCAACTGACAATAAGCGTGAAGCATTCAGAAAACTGACAATTGATACAACATTGTCAGTTTTCTGTCGATTGTATAAATATTGCTCCCTGACAAGGGGGATTTTTTCTGCTACAATTGCATACAGTCAATAAATTTGCAATGACTGGGAGGAGCGAACGATGGGAGTTTCTTCTGCGGCTGACCCGCACTTGGCGCATTACGACCGGGAAGGGCTTCAGTCCGCCTTCGAACGTATCGACCGCAACGCGGACGAATTCATGTTCGGATTGCACCACGGCCGGCAGCGAAAGGACTATGCCCTGAATTTCATGGGTGTGCGCACCACGTATGAACAGCTGGATGCCGAGGTGGAGCGGACGGCCCGTGCCCTCTGCGGCTTTGGAATACGGCAGGGGCAATATGTATCCATTGCCCTGCCCAACTTAAAAGAAGCGGTTGTATATATCTACGCCTGCTGGCGCATCGGGGCCGTGGCGAACCTGATTGACCCGCGCACCAACGGGCAGGGCATTCTGGAACGGGTGCAGCGCACGGGTTCGAAGCTGCTTGTCACGGTGATGAATATCTGCGAACCGAAAATCGACGAAATACTGGAAAGACTGACGGTGCGGCGCGTCGTCCTGGTCTGCCCGTCGGATTCCCTGCAGCCGTGCCGCAGCATCGGAGCCACACTGGGCTTTTTTATTTACCGCAGGAAAAAGCAGGACTTCGCCAAGCGCAAATTGATGGCCGCCGGCGGCAAGTATATCTGGCACACCGATTTTATCCGGGCATATACCTATAAGGACGATCTGCGTGCAATATACCAACCCGGCCTGGTTGCCGCCGTGCACTACACCAGCGGCACCGCCTCCGACGGCGTCATCAAAGGGGCGGTGATTACCCACAAGGCATTCAACGCGGCCCCCTGCGCATTCAAATACAGCGTGCGTCCGGAGGAGTACCAACGGGGCTCCACCTTCGGCGGCTTTATCCCCTTCTTTTCAGCCTACGGCGCCCTGTGCGGCATGCACGCAAGCCTGTGCGGCGGGTTGGAGCTCCTGCTTGTCCCCATGTTCGATCCAAATAAGTTTGCCGGGCTCCTGCTGCACCTGAAGCCGAATATTTTCCTGGGAGTACCCCGGTTCCATGAGCAGCTTACGGAGCACCCAATGCTTCAGAAGAAAAACAGTCGTCTGTCGTTTGTCAAAATCGCCATCTCCGGAGGCGACAGGATTTCTCCGGCCTCCCTGGAGCGGATCAACGAAACCTTTGCCCGCAGCGGATGTAAAAGCGGGCTGCGGGTGGGATACGGGTCCACGGAGCTGGGCGGGTCCATCGCTGTCATGCCGTATTACGAACCGGAAAAAGACGATTTCCCATGGAGAAAAGATGGGAATGTGGGCTATCTCCTGCCCCATTGCAGGGGCATGGTGATCGACCCGGACACAGGCAGGGAACTGCCCTTCGGCCAGGACGGCGAGCTTTGCGTACACAGCGCAAGCCAGATGGAGGCCTATCTCGGGCTGCCGGAAGCAACGCGGGAGATTACCTTCATCGGGCCGGACGGCGCGAAATATTACCGGATGGGCGACAAGGGCCATCTGGACGGGACCGGCTGTTTTTATTTCACCGGCCGTTACAAGCGCTCCATGATGCGGCCCGACGGCCACACGGTGCATCCGGCTCCCATCGAAAACGTGATTATGAGCCACCCGGCCGTGGAAAGCTGCGCCGTAGCGGGGCTGCGCTTGCGGCAGGACTCCGCCGGGGCAATCCCCGCCGCGTTCGTGGTGCTGCGCGGCGATGTTCCGGCCAAGGAAGACAGTATTTCCATCCTGCGGGAAATCGACAGACTCTGCCTGCAGCGGCTGCCCGAGCGCGACCGTGCCATTGCATATAAAGCGGTGAAATCCCTGCCCTACACGCCCATGGGGAAAATCCATTTCCGCGCGCTGGAACAGGAACCGTTCAGCCCGGACGATTTTCTGATTACGGATTTTGATATGTTAAATATATAAATACGCACATAAGGGGGAGACACCATGATACTCAGCTTGGTGTACTCCCGTATGCCCTCCATGAGGAAGTCGTCGACGTTCTGTGCGGCGATGATCACCGATGAGTTTTTCTTTCTCACACGCTTCATGGCGTTTCGGATGGATCTGGCATTAGGCGCCATGTTCAAGCGGCGTCTGCTTTGCGCTTAACTGGTTACGCCCATGATTGCAGATGCAGCCGTCAGCCAAAGGTTTTGCCACGGCAAAGCCTTTGATTTTTATATTTTACCGACCCATAAATCGCTTGCTTTTTCGCCGCGAAACAGCTATAATATAGAAGTTCTGCGCGCGTATAACAATGACGATACAGGCGGTAACGATATGAACGTTCTGGTTTTGGCCGGCGGCTACAGCGCCGAACGCGACGTCTCCCTGGTTTCCGGCAGCAAGATCGTGGAGGCCCTGCGGCGTAAGGGGCACCGCGCGATGCTGCTCGACCCCTACATGAGCATAGAGGCCGCGTCCTCCTTCGAGGCGCTGTACGGCAAATACGCGCGGGAGGCCTACGATTTCGCCATCCCCGCGTCGGAGCCCGATCTGGCCCGGCTGAAGGCCGACCACGGCAACGGGGAGGATCTGCTGGGGCGGCAGGTCCTGGAGGCCTGCAAGCTGGCCGACGTGGTCTTCCTGGGGCTGCACGGGGCCTGCGGCGAAAACGGGCAGCTGCAGGCAGCCTTCGACCTGTTCGATATCCGCTACACGGGCAGCGGCTATGTGGGCTGCATGCTCTCCATGGATAAGGCCATCGCCAAGGCCATCATGGAGCTCCACGGCGTGCGCACGCCCAGGGGCAGGGAGGTCTCGATCGAGGACGCAAGCGCCGATGAGATCAAGCTGCCCGCGGTGATCAAGCCGTGCAGCGGGGGTTCCAGCCTGGGCGTCACCATCGTCAAAGAGAAGGCGGAAGTCGAAAGGGCGCTGCAATACGCGAAGGCCTTCGAGGGCAAAGTTTTGATCGAGGAATACATCGCCGGGCGGGAATTCACCGTCGGCATTTTGGAAGGCCGGGCGCTGCCCGTGCTGGAGATACGGCCCAAACAGGGCTTTTTCGATTACGCGAACAAGTACCAGGATGATTTGACCGAAGAGATATGCCCCGCGTCCATCCCCGAGGAGCTGGCGCAGCGGATGCAGGACATCGCGCTGCGGGCGCACCGCGCGCTGCGGCTTGGGGATTACTCCAGGGCGGATTTCATCGCGGACAGCGGCGGCGAACTCTACTGCCTGGAGGTGAACACCCTGCCCGGGATGACGCCGGCCAGCCTGGTCCCCCGGGAGGCCCGGGCCGCAGGGATTTCCTATGACGACCTGTGCGAAAAGCTCGTGCGGCTGGCGCTGGTGAGGGGGAGATAGCCTTGGAACAAATGACCCTGCGCGAAATCGCGGGCGCTGTCCACGGAAAACTGCTCCACACGGACGGGGCGGTTTGGATCGACAAGGTGAGCACCGACAGCCGGGAGGCGGACGGCTCCGCGCTCTTCGTCGCCCTGAAAGGCGAGCGCTTCGACGGGCACGATTTCATCGATGATTTTTACCGGGGCGGCGGCGCGGCGGCAATCTCCGAGCGCGAAACGGAAGGCCCCGGGATTCTTGTGGAGGACACGCTGCTTGCCCTGGGCGACCTGGCGAGGCACTACCGCGGCAAGTTCAGGCTGCCCGTGGTGGGCGTGACCGGCAGCGCGGGGAAGACCAGCACGCGCACGATGATCGAAAGCGTGCTCGCCACCGCCGGGGCGACCTGCGCCACCCGGGGGAACCTCAACAACGACATCGGCCTGCCACGCACGCTGCTCACCCTGGATTCGGCACACAAATATGCCGTCATCGAGATGGGCATGAACCACGCCGGGGAGATACGCTACCTCACGAACATCGCGCGGCCGGACATCGCGGTGATCACCAACGTGGGCACCGCGCACATCGGGAACCTGGGCAGCCGGGAGGCCATCCTGCGGGCCAAGCTGGAGATATTGGAGGGCCTGAACCCGGGCGGCTTGGCGTTGCTCAACGGCGACGACGAGCGGCTGTACGCGCGCAAGCTCAGGCTCCCCTGCCGGGCCGTGTACTACGGGATCCGCAACCCGGCCTGCGACCTCATCGCCCGCGATGCGGCCTGCGGGGCCCTGGAAAGCCGTTTCCGCGCCGGCGACGACGAGTTTATCGTCCGCGCGCCGGGGGAGCACCATGTCTACAACGCCCTGGCGGCCATCGCCGCGGGGCTCGCGCTCGGGCTGCCTGCCGCCGATATCCAAAAGGGCGTGGCGGATTTCCGACCGGCCGACATGCGCCAGACCATGGCCGAATTCGGCGGGGTTCGGGTGATCGAGGACTGCTATAACGCCAACGCGGATTCCATGGAGGCGGCCCTCGCGGTGCTCGCGGCCTCCGGCGCCGGGGGGCGTAAAATTGCCGTGTTGGGCGACATGCTGGAGCTGGGGGAATTCACCGACGCCGAGCACAGGCGCGTGGGCGCCTGCGCCGCGCGGCATAAGATCGACCTGGTGGTCACGGTGGGCGAATACGCGGCGGCCATCGCCGTGGAGGCCCGCCTGGGCGGCGCGGAGGCGATCCACGTGGACAGCAACGCGCAGGCGCTGCAGACGCTCCTGGAGCTTTTGCGGCCCGGGGACACCGTTCTGGTCAAGGCTTCGCGCAGCGCGAGGTTTGAAGAAATTTCACATGGCCTTCGGGCATTTTTGACAAAAAGCTTGTAATCGCGCGATAACTATGGTATACTATAAAAAATTCAGTGCCTCGAAGGGAGAACAACCATGGCGAAACAAAACAAGAGACTGCTGGCGATTCTGACTGCCGTGTTGCTCGCGGCGCTGCTGTTCGCCCCGGCGGCACAGGCCGCCGCGAACGACTGTGCCACGAAGTACCCGATCGTGCTGGTGCACGGCGCGGGCTTCAGCGACATGAACGTGGGCATCAACTACTGGGGGCGCATCCCGGAGCTCCTGGAGGCACGGGGCGCGAAGATTTTCTACGGGGGCACGGACGGCTGGGGCAGCGTGGAGGACGGCGCGGCCATCCTGAAGGCCACCGTGAACAAGGTCCTCAAGCAGACGGGCAGCGCGAAGGTGAACCTCATCGCGCACTCCAAGGGCGGCCTGGAGTCGCGCTATATGATCTCCTCGCTGGGCATGGCCGACAAGGTCGCCAGCCTGACGACGATCTCCACGCCCCATGGCGGCTCCATGGTGATGGACGAGATCCTGGGCGTGCCGGACTTCCTGATGCGCGGCGCCTCCCTGGTGGTGAACGTGACCCGCAAAATCGCGGGCGACCAAAAACCGGATTTCTACAGCGGGACCCAAAGCTTCGGCACGGAGCAGGCGAAGGCATTCAACAAGAAGAACCCGGATATGCCCGGCGTGTATTACCAGAGCTTCGCCGGCATGCTGTACGCCCCCGCCAGCGACATCATCCTGAGCATCCCGGGCTATTGGATCAAGAGCGTGGACGGCCCCAACGACGGCATGGTCACGGTGGAATCGGCGAAATGGGGCAACTTCCGGGGCGTGATACGCGGGGCCGGGTACCGCGGCGTCTCCCACGCGGACGAGGTGGACCTGCGCAGGACGGACATCGAAATCCAGCCGCTGCTGGGCGCGAAGACCGTCACCGGGGTTTATCCGGCGATGGTGGCGGAGCTGAAGAAAATGGGGTATTGAGGACAGGCATGTAGAGACGTACGGCAGTGCGTCTAATACCGCATGGTTTTATTTCGGAGACGCACTGCCGTGCGTCTCTGCATTTATAACACACACCCCGGCGGGAATCCCTTTCCCGCCGGGGTGTGTTCTTATTGCGAAGTGGTTATTTCCATGTAATCTCGAAGGCCGGCGTGGGTGTCCAGCCGTTTTCGTAGTTGCCGTTCCACGTGACCGCCTGGTAGGGGATCTTTTCCTTGTCCAGCGCGCCCTTCAGGGCGGTGTACATCTCGGTATCCGCCGGCACGACGACGGTCCCCAGCGTGAGGTGCGAGGGGGTGTACAGTTTGCGACGTACGGCGAAGCCCGTGAACCACCAGTGTATTTCCACGTCGCGGTTGATGAGCACGGGGTCGTCGATGGTGGTGTCGTCCGTGGTGATTTTGAAGGACATGTAGATGCGCTCTTCGTCCGTGGCGCAGTCGTAGAACTCGATGAAGCGGTCCTTCGGCTTGTTGTAGAGCCCGATCTCCCCGCCGGAGGTGTTGAAGTAGCGGCCCTTCCACAGCTGGAGCATCCAGTCCTTGCCCTTGTAGCCGAACTTCAGGCGCACGGTGTCGATGTTGACCATATCGGAGGTCTGCAGCAGCAGGGTGTCGTAGAGCTTCATATAACCCAAGCCGCGCTGCCAGGAGTTGTTGGTGGTATAGGCCAGGGCCTCATTGAAATTGAAGTTGTAGGACAGGCCGCCCACGCCGTTGCCCTCGCCGAACTCGCCGGTGAGCTTGTTGTACCTGGAATACGTGTCGATGCTGCACTTGCTGTTATCCGCATAGGTGCAGGTGATGTGGATGCCGTATTCGTAGGGCTCGCCCGGGGCCACGGTGATGCCGGTTGGCTGCAGTTCCGATACTTCGGCAACCGGCGGGCCGGCCAATTCTTCCTCTGCGGCAGGGGCGTCCGCCTCCTCTGCGTCAGGCTCGTCCGCTTCCTCGGCGGGCAGGACCGCTCCTTCGACGGGCGGCGCATCGAGCCACAGGACG
>JGI24696J40584_12961297_pt1 | contig 13191 bp, 14 predicted proteins | sample TergutCo191P4_FD_40584 | JGI IMG/M metagenome (IMG submission 40584)
GGGGCAGTTTTTTGCGTTTGTAAACACTGCGCATGGCTGCAAACCGTTGATATGTAAGGGTTTGCTTGTGCCCCTTATGGATCGCCGCACCAGGCCACCCAACCAAACAAAAAGTGAGGCCCATCATGCTAGGACTCGGCAAATGGAAATTCACCGTGAACACCCGTTTTTACAGCGGGGAGGCGTACCTGGTCATCGGCGGGAGGGACGGCGCATACGATATCCGGGCGGAGCTGGCCAACGGCAAGCGGCCCGATTTCCGCTTCAGCCAGCTACAGGCGCAGGGGGACACCCTCACGGGCGTCGCCCAGCACAGCCTGCTCCAGGGCAGCCTGATCCCCTTCCGCATGACCTTCGAGGGTGATACCGCGAGCGGCTCCCTCGACGTGCCGTTCATCGGCATGATCAGCTTCAGCAATGCCGAGAAGGTCGGCTAACTCAAACGATGGAGGCTTACCTATGAAATTGCGCTTAGGGCTGCCCACAGGGAGCCTGCAGGAGGCGACCTTCCAGCTGTTCCGGCAGGCGGGCTTCGTCATCTCCGCGCACAGCCGGTCCTACTTCCCGGCGGTGAACGACCCGGAGCTGGAGATTCTCGCCATGCGTGCCCAGGAGATCCCCCGCTATGTGCACGAGGGGATCCTGGACGCGGGCATCAGCGGCTACGACTGGATCCGGGAGAACGACGCCGACGTGGCGGAGGTCGCCGCGCTGACCTACTCGAAGAACACCTCCAACCCGGTGAAGCTGGTGATCGCCGTGGCCGAGGACAGCGGCATCAACGAGGTCGCCGACCTCAATGGCAAGCGCATCGCCACCGAGCTCGTCCACGTCACCGAGAAATACCTGCGCGCGCACAATGTCAGCGCCACGGTGGAGTACTCCTGGGGCGCCACGGAGGTGAAGGTGCCCCAGCTGGTGGACGCCATCGCCGAGCTCACCGAGACCGGCAACTCCCTGCGGGCCAACAAGCTGCGGGTCATCGCCACCATACTGGAGTCCACCACGCGCCTGCACGCCAACCGCGCCGCCTGGGAGGACCCCTGGAAGCGGCAAAAGCTCGAGAGCATCGCCCTGTTGCTGCAAGGCGCGCTGCGGGCCCGTTTCAAGGTCGGCCTGAAGATGAACGCCCCGGGCGACGCCCTACAGACGATCCTCGGCATATTGCCGGCCATGAAGCAGCCGTCGATTTCCCGCCTGGTGGACAGCGACTGGGTGGCCATCGAGACCGTGCTGGACGAAACCCAGGTGCGCGAGCTCATCCCCGCGCTGAAATCCGCCGGCGCGCAGGATATTATCGAGTACCAGCTGTCGAAGGTGATACCGTGAGGCGCATCTCCTGCATTTGCATGGCATGCAGCATGTTGCCCATCGTGCCAAGATAATCGTCGGCGATGTAGGCCAGGGTTTGTTCGCGCACGTTTGCGTCGTCTATAATGCAGGCAAGCAGGACTGCAATTTTTTGCCGCAGGATGCTGAGTTCGGTCAATGTGGCTTCGGTTGCTGCCGGATTATCTGCCATGATGTTTCTTACCACCCTTCATAATGAACTTTATAGCGCGCTATATTGTTCGTTGTGCGATTATTATAGCACGCTATGTAGTGCATGTCAAGAGCAATATAAAAAATTTTTTGGAGGGCTTTGGTCGTGTTTGTAACTCGATTAAAAGAACTACGCAAAGAACATGGCGTCACCCAGATGGACGTTGCTGTTGGTACCCATGCACAGGTGCGAGTCTACCAGTATTATGAGTCGGGGAAAAGGAAACCGGGATTCGATTCCCTTATCGCCCTTGCGGATTTCTTCAATGTGTCAATTGATTATTTAGTTGGACGGACGGATAAGCAGGAGGTCAACCGGTAGGATTGCGCTCGGCAAGAAGATACGTCGCTCCGCGATACCTTCCTCAGTCGCCCGAGGCGACAGCTCCTCCCACGCGGAGGAGCCTGGGGGAATAAGCATGGCTACATCTACTTTCACGAATTTGTAATTGCACATCCGGTTTTTACTTAATCCCTAAGGCTCCTCCGCGTGGGAGGAGCTGTCGCCTCGGGCGACTGAGGAAGGCATCCGCGGAGCGGCATCCCGCTCTGCAAAAAAATGCAACAGGAGAAGAACAATGTCCATCAACCTCGACCCGCCCTATGACAGCGCCACCATCGAGGGCACGAATATCCTCAAGCTGGATTTCACCAAGCTCAGCCGCATCCCGCGGGACAGCCTGGTCATCCCCGTGGCGGTGCAGGACGCCGTCACCCGGGAGGTCATCCTCATCGCCTACACAAACGCCTTCGCGCTGGACGAGACCATCAAAAAGCGCAAGCTGATCCTCTGGAGCACCTCACGCAACGAGTTGTGGTTCAAGGGCGACGGCTCCGGCAACACCTTCACGGTGCACGCCATCTACGTCAACTGCGAGCAAAACTCGCTGGTGTACCAGGTGACGCCGGACAAGGGCAACATCTGCCACACGAGCGTGGGCGGCGCCGCCAACAACTGCTACTACCGCAGGCTGGACCTGGATACCCTTGAGCTGGTGCCGGCATAAGATTTGTCTGTAGAGACGCACGGCAGTGCGTCTCCCAATGCAAGCAATATTTGATCGGGAGGCGCACACCGTGTGTCTCCCATTTTTTATTTAAAGAGAGCGTTTCTCCCGGTTGACAGCCCGCCGACAAAATGCTATAATGAACGGTAGAATCCGAAAGTATTGCATTGAGGAGCGCTTTTTATGGAATGGACAGGCCTGAACGAGCTGCGGGAGAAATTCCTGGCATTTTACGAGGGCAAGGGGCACCTGCGCATGCCGAGCTTTTCGCTCATACCGCAGGGGGACCCGAGCCTGTTGCTCATCAACTCGGGCATGGCCCCGCTGAAGAAATTTTTCACCGGGGAGATAACCCCCCCGTCCGCGCGGGCATGCACCTGCCAGAAGTGCGTGCGCACCTCCGACATCGAAAACGTGGGCAAAACCGCCCGCCACGGTTCCTATTTTGAGATGCTGGGGAATTTCTCCTTCGGCGAATACTTCAAGCGCGAGGCCATCGCATGGGCCTGGGAGTTCGTCACGCAGGTGATGGAGATGGACCCGGAACGGGTCTATTGCAGCGTGTTCTACGAGAGCGACGACAACTGGGACAGTGAGGCCTGGGACATTTGGACGAAGGAGATCGGCAGGCCGGAGCGGAACATGGCGCGCCTGGGCCGGGAGGACAACTTCTGGGAGCACGGCGCGGGCCCCTGCGGCCCTTGCTCGGAAATATACTACGACCGCGGTGAGCAATACAGCTGCGGCTCGCCGGATTGCGCGCCCGGCTGCGAATGCGACCGCTACGTGGAGTTCTACAACCTGGTGTTCACGCAGTTCGACAGCGACGGTGCGGGCAACTATACGCCCCTTGCCCGTAAGAACATCGACACGGGCCTGGGCCTGGAGCGTCTTGGCTGCATCTGCCAGGGCGTGGACCAGCTCTTCGAGGTGGACACCGTGCGCCGCATCCGCGGGCACATCTCGAACATTTCCGGCGTGGCCTATCATGCCGGCGCGGCGAGCGACGTCTCCTTGCGGGTGATCACCGACCATATCCGCGCCACCACCATGATGATCAGCGACGGCGTACTGCCCTCCAACGAGGGCCGGGGCTATGTCCTGCGCCGCCTGCTGCGGCGCGCCGCGCGGCATGGCAGGCTCCTGGGCATCGACAGGCCCTTCCTCTCCGAGGTCGCCGTCACCGTTATCGCCGAAAACGAGCGCGCCTACCCCGTGCTGGCCGAAAAGAAGGAGTTCATCCTCAAGGTCATCGCCAACGAGGAGGAGAATTTCTCCCGCACGATCGACGCCGGCCTCAGCTTGCTGAATAGGATGATTGCTGAGTGTAAGTCGGCGGGTGGCAAAAATGCCACCCCTACAGCTGTTTTGTCCGGCGCGGACGCCTTCAAGCTCAGCGACACCTACGGCTTCCCCATCGACCTGACGAAGGAAATCCTGGAAGAGAACAACATGACCGTTGACGAGGACGCCTATAAGGCCCTTGCCATCGAGCAGCGCGAGCGTTCCCGCGCGGCGCGCAAGGAGGCCGGCGGCTGGGATTCGGACGAGGACTTCGATACGCGGGGCCTGCCGCCCACAAAATACCTGGGCTATGAGCAGCCCGAATGCGAGGCGAAAATCCTCGCGATCTACGATATTGATGGCAAAGACGGCGAATCCGTCGATTCCACGGAATGTCGCGCCGTCCTTGTCCTTGACCAGACGGTCTGCTATGCCGAAAGCGGCGGCCAATGCGGCGATCTGGGCGTCATCGCCAACGAGGACACCGAAACCTATTTCAGCATCACCGACGAAACCACCAAGACCGCGCAGGGCGTATACTTGCACACCGGCGAAATTGTTGACGGTGAAAAGCTGTGCGTCGGCGATACGGTCCGGATGATTATCCACCCGGAATACCAGCCCGCCATCCGTGCTAACCATACCGCCGCGCATCTGCTGCACTCGGTGCTGCGTAAGGTCCTCGGCACCCACGTGGAACAGGCGGGCCAGTCCGTCACGCAGGAACACGTGCGCTTCGACTTCACGCACTTTGCGGCCTTAACAAGCGACGAGCTCACGCAGGTGGAGGGTCTTGTCAACGCCGCCATCCGGCAGGCCATCCCCGTGAAGACCGAAGTCCTCCCCATTGAGGAGGCCAAAGCCCGGGGCGCGATGGCCCTGTTCGGCGAGAAATACGGCGATACCGTGCGCATGGTGAGCATCGAGGGCGTCAAGAACGCCTCCATAGAACTCTGCGGCGGCACGCATGCGCAAAACACCAGCAACCTGGGCGCGTTCCTCATCACCAGCGAGGGCAGCGTCGCCTCCGGCGTGCGCCGCATCGAGGCCGTGACGCGGGACGGCGTGGAGAGGTATCATCAGGCGCAAAAACAGAAATTGCAGGAGCGCAACGACGCCCTGCTGAAGCAAATCAAAGAGAAAGACAAGCAAATCGCCCAATTGGGGCAGAAGCTCTCCAACTACGCCGTGCGGGACCTCCTGCAAAACGCTGCTTCAATCAACGGCGTGCGTTTCGTCACCGGCGCCCTGTCCGGCGATTTAAGGCAGGCCTGCGACATCGTAAAGCAAAGCGATGAAGCCGTTGTTGCCCTGTTTGCCGCAATCACAGACAAAGGCACATTGCAGTTAGCCGCGGTTGCGGCGCCGAAGGCGGTAAAAGCCGGGGCGCACGCGGGGAACCTCGTGCGCGCGGCGGCGCAGGCGGCGGGGGGCTCCGGCGGCGGGAAACCCGACAGCGCCATGGCCGGCGGGCGGGACGCCTCCAGGCTGGACGAAGCCTTGGCGGTGGGCAAAGCCGCTTTGGAAGGGATGGTGCGCTGAAAAATTAAGCATTCAGCATTCAGCATTAAGCATTGAAATAGGAGGCGTTGCACATGAAAATGCGTTACATTCCGAATATACTGTCGATGGTGCGCATCCCCTTTTCCATCGCGTTCCCGTTCCTGGCGTATTATTTGAAAAGCCCGGTGCCCTTCCTGGTCGCCTACGGCATCGCGGGGGCCGCCGACGTGCTCGACGGCTTCCTGGCCCGCAAATTCCACTGGGAGAGTAAGCTCGGCGCGAAGATGGACAGCATCGGCGATACCGTATTCCTGATTTTCGCCATCCTGACGGCTCTATTGACCCTGGATTTTACCTTCAAATGGTATGTGCTTGCCGCCCTGGGCGTGCTGGTGGCCGTGCGGGTGACCAACGCGATCATCACGCGGGTGAAGTTCAAGCAGTGGGGCTTCATACACAACCTGTTTGTCAAGTATTCCGCCCTCCCTATCTTCTTCCTCATGCCGCTGTTCATCGCCAAGCGCACGGTATACAACGTGCCCCTGGCGGCCATGCTTGTCCTGGTGATCCTGGCCAGCGTCGAGGAGACCTGGATCCTGAAGCTCATGGTGGACTACGACATGAACATGAAGAGCATCTACCACATGAAGAAGCTGAAGAAGCGCCCGGCCCCCGAGTTGGACGCGCCGGAGGAGGTGCCCGTATGACCGATTGCCTGTTCTGCAAAATCGCCGCGGGGGAAATCCCCTGCAATAAAGCCTATGAGGACGCGGACGTCCTGGCCTTTTATGACATCCACCCCCAGGCGCCGGTGCACATTTTGGTGATCCCCAAGGCGCACGCGGCGGCCGGGGCGGGGGAGATCACCGCGGAAAACAGCGCGCTTGCGGGCAAATGCTTCGAGGCAATCGCCAAGCTGGCCGGCGAGCTTGATTTATCCGCCGGTTTCCGCGTGGTCACCAACAACGGTCCCGCCGCGGGTCAGACGGTCCCGCACCTGCATTTCCACCTCCTGGCCGGGAAAGATTTGTCGTTGACGATGGGGTGATGCCATGGCGCGCCCCTTCGCCGTCGTCGGGTTCACCGCGCTGTTTACACTGGCCCTGCTGTTTTTCCTGCCGGAATGGGCGGTGTACCTCGCGCTTGCCCCGGCCGCCTCGGGCTTTGTCCTGAGCCTGATCCTGCGCAAGCCGGGGAGCAGCCCCGTGATCCCCGCGGCGCTGGCCTCGGCGGCCCTTGCCTGCGTGCTGCTGCTGACGCAGCTGGCGCTCGGCTACCACCCCGCGCTCCAGGCGACCGGCGAAAACCTGGAAATCCACGCCCGTATAGAAAGCAACGCGCAGGCGAAATACGGGCGCTACTACTACCGGCTGCGAATTTTGACCATTGATGGCAAGGCCGCGCGCCTGATAATGCGCCTTTCGTCGCCCTACGCGATTGATTGCGAGCCCTACGACGAGATCGCCTACACCGGCGCAGTCATGCCCCTGGGGCGCGACGACCCGGAGATGACCGACTACTACAAGGCGCAGGGCGTCTGGCTGGGCACATACGCCACAAGCTATTCCGAAGACCGTTTCGAGGTTGCGCCGGGCCATGGGTTCCACCCCATGAAGCCCATTTTGCGTATGCAGCGCGCCATTGCCCGCAGCTTGGATTTGGCCTATTCCGACAGTGTATCCGGCCTGCTGCGCGGCATGCTGCTGGGGGACGTGAGCGGTCTTTCCTGGACCGTGCGGGAGGATTTCCGGCAGTCGGGCACGTCGCATATCTTCTCGGTCTCGGGGCTGCATATGTCCCTGTTGGCGTGGTCGGTGTTCCGGCTGCTGCGCGCCCTGAAATGCCCGCGCAAGGCCTCGGCCCTCCTGGCGGGCGCGTTCGTGGTATTCTTCATGGCCCTCACGGGCTTTTCCGCGCCCTGCGTGCGTTCGGGGGTGATGATGCTCCTCCTGCTCGCGGGCGAGCTCTCCTCCCGCCGGGCGGACAGCCTGAATTCCCTTGGCTTAGCCGCCTTGGTGTTGGCGCTCGCCTCGCCGCTTTCGGCCGGGCAAGTTGGGCTGGAGCTCTCCTTCGGGGCCACGCTGGGCATGGTGCTGTTCCAGGGCCGCTTTAGCGCGCCGCTGAAGAGGAGATTCGCGCGCCTGCCCAAGCTCCCGCGCAAGATAGCGAATTTCCTGAACGAGAGCACCTGCGTCACGCTCTCCGCGCTGGCCCTCACCGCGCCGATTCTGTGGCTGCGCATGCCGGGCGGGCTGTCCCTGGCCACCCTGCCCGCGAACCTGGCGCTCGTGCCGCTCTCAAGCCTGCTGATGATCCTGGGCGGGGTTTCCGCCCTGCTGCCGGAGCCCCTGCGCGCATGGCTGGCCTTCGTCACGGAGCCCCTTGGCCGCCTGACGCTGAAAACCGCGCAGGTGATGGCGGATTTGCCCGCACCGGTGATTTGGGGCAGCCTCAAAACCCTGGCTATCCCCTTGGCGGTTTGCCTTTTAATCGCGGCCTTCGCGCTGCTGCGGAGATACGCGGGCAAGCCGGTTCCCTTATGGATCACGTCACTGGCCTGCGTGCTGGTGATCCTTCTGGGCGGGTGGCTGCCGGGCCTTGCGCAAAGCGGGCGCACGGTGATCACGCGGCTGGAGACAGGGCAGGGGATGTCCGTCCTGGTCAGCCGGGGGCGCAAGGCGGCCCTGCTGGGCTGCGACGGGGATGAACTCCCCGGGGGCGCGGCCAAGGGCGCGCTTTCGGCCATGGGCGCAAGGGGCCTCGAACTGCTTTTGATTCCCGGGAACGACGCGGGCGCGGCGGAAATTCTGCGAGACGTGCCGGTGCGTCAGGTCATAGAGGCCGAAGGGGTGACGCGATTCTCGCTCTGGGACGGCACGGACGGTATCTTCTACAGGCAGGGCGATATCGCCGCGTGTTTGATACGCACGGAAAGCGAACTGGTACTGATACAATTTTCCGGGGAAACACCGGCTGAATGGCGGGAGGTGGCGCGGCTTGGCCCTGATTGACGAGGCGCAGATACGGCAACAGGTTAAAGACGGCGCTTTGGCGCGGCTCTACGTGGTGTGCGGCGGCGAGGGCTACCTCAAACAGCACTACGCCGCGCGGCTGTGCGAGGCCGCCGTGGAGGACGCCTTCCGGGACTTCAATTTCCATCGCTTCGAGGGGAAAGACCTCGAGCTGGATACCCTTTCGCAGGCCACGGAGGCCATGCCCCTCATGGGCGAGCGCACCTGCGTGCTCGTGCGGGACTACGCCCTGGAGGCCATGAACGGCGACAAGGACTTCCTCGCCTTCCTGAAGGAGCTGCCGGACTATGTCGTCCTGGTGTTCTGGATGGACACCGTCGATTTCCACCCGAAGAAGTACAAGGTCCTGGCGGAGGCGGTCAGCCAAGCGGGCCACATCGCCCAGCTGAACCCCCCGGACGAAGCCCAGACACTGCGCATCCTGGCCGCCGGGGCGAAAAAACGCGGCTGCGCGCTGGACCGCCCCACGGCGAAGTATTTCGCCGAGAGCGTAGGCGGCGACCTGAATTTGCTCCAAAACGAGCTGGAAAAGCTCTGCGCCTACGCGGGCGGGGGGAACCTCACCCGGGCGCAGATCGACGGCGTGTGCGTGAAATCCGTCGACGCGAAGAGCTTCGACATGGTCAAGGCCGTTTCGATGGGCGACGGCACCCAGGCGCTGCGCCTGCTGGACGACCTGTTCCGGCAGAAGGTGGCCCCGCAGATGCTGCTGGGCTCGCTGATCGCCAATTATGTGGACATCTACCGCGCGTTCGCCGCGATGCAGGCCGGCAGGAGCGCCGAGGCCCCCGCGGGGCTGTTCGACTACAAGGGCAAGTCCTTCCGCCTGCAAAAGGCCGGGGACATGGCCAGGCGCATGAAGCTGCCGCAGCTCAAGCGATGCATGGAATTGCTGGCGCAAGCGGACCGAAGGCTGAAGAGCACCGGCATGGACGACCGCCTGGTGATGGAGCAGTGCGTGGTCGGGCTGTTGGGGGTGCGGTGATGAGGGAGAAGTATTACAGCCGGGAGCTCACGCGGCTCGGCCAGTTAGTCGCCTGCCCCGCTGACGTGACGCGGCTTGACCCCGCGCAGGACGACGATTTCGCGTTGTTGCAGGCGTTCTACCGCCCCCGTTGGCCGGAGGTGACGCGGGAAGCTTTGCTCCATGTTCAGCCTGCGTGGGAGTATTTCGCCGTGATTGAGGACGGCAAGATCGTCTCCTTTGCCGGAGCGATGCACATGACGGCGGAAAACTGGGAGATTGCCGGTGTGTACACGCTGCCGGCGTACAGGGGCAGGGGACTAGCCAAGGGCGTATGCGCCGCCGTTGCGCGACACATTCTGGAGGCGGGCAAGCGAGCCACCTGCGACACCAAAAGGGACAACACCGCTATGCGCTACGTGATGGACGCCATCGGCATGGTATAGCCGCACGAAGACGCGTCGCTCCGCGATACCTTCCTCAGCCGCCCGAGGCGGCAGCTCCTCCCACACGGAGGAGCCTTGGGGATTAAGCATAGACGGGTTTTGCAACCACAAGGCAGAGGAAGCTTGGTCGCTTGCACCTAATTCCCCAGGCTCCTCCGCGTGGGAGGAGCTGTCGCCTCGGGCGACTGAGGAAGGTATCGCGGAGCGACTGACCGCTCTGCAAGGTAGGGGACGGCCTCCGGACGTCCCGAGCAAAACAAAAGGAGAACACATGCCAAAGCTCCCCCTCTCCCAGGCCATCCTCTGCGAGGGCAAGTACGACGCCATCCGCCTGGCCTCGCTGTTCGATACGCTCATCCTCCCCACGGACGGCTTCCGCATCTACAACGACGGCGAGAAGCGCGCGTTGCTCAAGCGCCTGGCCGCGCGGCGCGGGCTGATCGTCGCCACGGACAGCGACGCCGCCGGGTTCCAGATACGCGCGTACCTCAAGAGCTTCCTCCCCGCCGCGCGGCTGTGGCATGTGTATATCCCGGATATTCAAGGCAGGGAGAAACGCAAGGCCTTCCCCTCAAAAGAGGGCAAGCTGGGCGTGGAGGGTATGGAGACAGCGGTCCTTCTGAAGGCGTTTGATGAAGTGATCAAGATGCAAGACGCAAGAGGCAAGAAGCAAGAAATCACCAAGCTCGACCTGTACAAGGACGGTTTTTCGGGCACCGCGGGCTGTAAGGAGAGATATCACGCCCTGCTGAAAGCCCTGGATTTGCCGGAGCGCCTGAGCGCGAACGTGTTTTGCGCCTGCGCGGGCAGGGAAGAATATAACGCGGCGAAAGAAAAGTTGAGGGTGGAAGAATGCGCATAGGCCACGGGTACGACGTGCACCGCCTTGTCCCGGGGAGGGCCCTGGTGCTGGGCGGGGTGCGAATCCCCCATGAGACGGGCCTGTTGGGGCACTCCGACGCGGACGTGCTTACCCACGCGGTGATGGACGCCCTGCTGGGCGCCTGCGCCCTGGGGGACATCGGCAGGCATTTCCCGGACAGCGACGAAGCGTTTTCAGGCGCGGATAGTTTAGGTTTGCTGCGCCGCGTGCGCGCCATGGTCGGCCGGGAGGGCTACGCGGTCGCGAACATCGACGCCACCGTCGTCGCGGAACAGCCGAAGCTCGCGCCGTATATCCCGGAGATGCGCGCGAACCTCGCGCGTGCCTGTGAAGTACCGTCTGCGGGAGTCAATGTGAAAGCCACCACCGAGGAGGGCCTGGGCCTGGCGGGCGAGGGCATCGCCGCCCACGCGGTGGTTCTTTTGGAGGGAAACGTATGAGCGCTTTTCTGGACGGCATCGGCCTGTTTTTCGAACGGGCGGGCGCGGTGGTCAAGGACTTCAACTATGTTTCGGACACCCTGGATATCCTGTTCGTGGCGCTGCTCATCTACGGCCTGATCCGCCTGATCCGCGAGACCCGGGGCGTACAGCTGCTCAAGGGGCTGTTCTGGGTGGTGGCGGCTTGGGGCGCGGTGAACCTGTTGCACATGAACGCCAGCATCTACCTGTTCAAGCAGGGCTTCGACAACATGGTGATCCTGCTGGTGCTGCTGTTCCAGCCGGAGATACGCGGCGCCTTCGAGCGCGTGGGCCGCAGCAGCGTGACGAATTTCCAGCTCTTCCCGCAGAAGGACAAGCTGCAGGAGCGCAGGGAGACCGCCGCCGCCGTGCGCCAGGTCTGCGAGGCCTTCCGCCGCTTCAGCGGGGAGCGCACCGGGGCCCTCGTGGTGTTCGAGCGCGTGACCCGCCTGGGCGAAATCGGGAAGACCGGCACGGCCATCGAGGCGAAGGTCAGCCGGGAGCTGGTGGGTAACATCTTCTTCCCCAAAACCCCCCTGCACGACGGCGCGGCCGTGGTGCGCAAGGGGGTCCTCAAGGCCGCGGGCTGCATCCTGCCGCTTTCGCAGAGCCAGGACATCGACCCCGCCCTGGGCACGCGGCACCGCGCCGCCCTGGGCATGAGCGAGCAGAGCGACGCCATGGTGGCCGTGGTCTCTGAGGAGACGGGCGCCATCTCCCTGGCCGATAAAGGCACGCTGCGCCGCCCCCTGACCCCCGAGGAGCTGGAGGCCGCCCTGCTGGAGGGCCTGCTGACCCAGGAGCCCGCGAAAAAGAAATTGGACCCGCGCAGATGGGTTTGGCATAAGGAGGGTTGATATGAGCGATCCCAAAGAGAAAACCGGCGAGAAGCCCGGCGAGAAAAACGGCCGCCTGCACACCCTGCTGCGGGACCGGCGCGTGCTGATGGGGATATCCCTCCTGCTGGCCGTGGTGGTGTGGCTGGTGCTTGCCGTCATCAACGGCGATATGCAGCCGAAGACCATCGAGAAAGTGCCCGTGCGGGCCGATTTCTCGGGCACCCTGGCCGAGGAGATGGGTCTGCAGCCCTTCTGGGCCGGCCCGCTGACGGACCCGCATCACCTCACCGTGGACGTTGTGGTGAAGTGCAAGCGCTACGAGAACATCACCGCGGACACCCTCGAGGCCGTGCTGATGGTCACCGGCAACGAATACCCCGCCGGGGAGCACAACCTGGCCATCCGCGTCACCCCGAAAAGGGAGGCGGACCGGGACCGCTACGAGCTGGTGAGCGTGACGCCCGCCTCCATCTGGCTCTACTTCGACCGCTACAAGTCCCTGGAGTTCGGGCTGACCCCCGCGGTCGTCGGGGAGGTCAGCGCGGCGGAGGGCTACTACGCGGACGCGCTGAAGCTTTCGAAGAAGGGCGTATCCGTGTCCGGCCCCGCCCAGCTGGTGGACGCCATCACCCTGGTGAAGGCGGAGGTCAACCTGGGCGAAGAGACTTACGGCGAGACCGCCGTGTTCACGGACATCCCCGTCTATCCCGTGGACAGCAACGGCGATACCTCGCCCTACCTCACCGTGGAGGAGGGGGAAGTCAACGCCACGCTGCCCGTGTGGAAGCGCGTGACGCTTGTCCCCGCCGTGACCTTCGAGGATATCCCCCCGGCCTACCTCGGCGAGCCCCTGCCGGTCAAGCTCTACCCTGCGGAGCTGCACGCCGCCCTGCCGAAGGGCCGCATCGCCGAGGACCTGCGCTACAGCGTGGGGACGATCGATTTCCGGGCGCTTTCCCCCGGGAACAACCGCTTCAGCTTCCCGGCGGAGGACCTGAAGGAGATCAAGCTCTTCGACGACACCGAAACCTTCACCGCCGTGGTGAACCTGGCCGGCTTCGATACCGCGCGCTTTACGCTGCCGGGCGCGCAGGCGCAGGCCCTCCCCGACGAGCGCTTCGCCGCGCAGTTCGAGGACGTCGCCAACGTGGTGGTGGTCGGCCCGGCGGACGTGGTGAAAGCCCTGGCGCCCTCCGACCTGGCGGGCGAGGCCGTCATCCCGGCGGACGC
>JGI24696J40584_12961296_pt1 | contig 13150 bp, 10 predicted proteins | sample TergutCo191P4_FD_40584 | JGI IMG/M metagenome (IMG submission 40584)
AAAGCCAATCAGTTTTCTTATTAGCCTACCTGTTGAAAATGCGCGTGCGATACATTATGTCGAAAATTTGAATCGTAAGGAGCGACTATTTAAAAACAATCATCATTCATTTTTTTATTTTTTTGCCGCCAAATTCTAAAAAGTGAAAGACCTGTCATTACACATCATGGATATTCTTCAAAATTCTACGAGGGCTCAAGCCTCTAAGATAGAGTTAGACATTATTGAAGATACTGTAAAAAACAGTTTTAAAATTATTTTCACCGATAATGGTTATGGCATGGATGAAGAAACGGTGCAACGCGTGGTTGATCCGTTTTTTACCACCCGCACAGTGCGCAAAGTGGGTTTGGGGCTTCCCCTGTTGAAACAAAACTGCGAACAAACAGGCGGCAGCTTGCATATTGAATCTCAAGTAAATGCTGGAACAAAAGTGGAAGCCACTTTTGTGCATAACCACATTGACCGCCCTGCCTTGGGGGACATTGCGGGCGCCGTTGTTCTCACCGCATCTGCTTATCCTGACATCTATTTCATCTATCGCCATGAAAAAGATGGAAAGTCATATATTTTTGATACGGAAGAAGTTAAAGAAGCATTAGATGGAATCTCCATACAAACGCCCGAAGTTATTCAATATCTTCGGGAGATGATCGCTGAGAATTTGGTGGAATTCATGTAATAGCGTTTGAATCATTTTATTTTTGCTACCGAAAAATTACCTTTCTTTAATTTGAACCTGTACCTATCTTATAATAAATTTAATATAGTCATGCTAAAAAAAACACTTCTCTCCGAAAAAACGCTTTGATACAGGTAATAGTGTTAACAATGGCAGGGTGAAAGTAAAGGGCGCAAAGAATTGAATTTATTCTTTGCGCCCTTAATGTAAGATTTTGCGTTTATAAAATTAATTATCCTAAGAACGGATACCCATAATTTGTAGGGGGTACCAGCGTTTCTTTAATGGTTCGTGGACTAATCCATCTATACAGATTCAACTCACTACCGGCTTTATCGTTCGTTCCTGAAGCTCGTGCACCTCCAAACGGTTGATTTCCAACAACGGCGCCTGTACATTTGTCATTGATATAGAAGTTGCCTGCTGAATAGCGCAAAACATTTATGGCATCATTTACTGCATAACGATCTCTGCCGAAAATAGAGCCTGTGAGCGCATAAGCGGAAGTTTCGTCGCACAATTTCAACGTTTCTTCATATTTATTATCCTCGTAGATATAAACTGTTAATACAGGTCCAAAGATTTCATCCACAATAGATTCATAATCAGGAGTTTTTGCTACGATAATGGTGGGATCTACGAAATAACCAACCGATTTGTCGTAAGTGCCTCCCAAAACGATTTCTGCGTTTGGAGAAGCTTTTGCCCTGTCAATATAACCGGCAATATTGTCAAATGATTTTTCATCAATTACAGCATTAACAAAATTGGAGAATTCACGCACACATCCCATTTTCACCGTTTTCATCATCTCTTTCAGGTGGTTTAGCGTTTCATTCCACAACGATTTGGGGATATAAGCTCGAGATGCAGCCGAACATTTCTGTCCTTGATATTCAAAAGCGCCACGCAGAAGCGCCACTGCCAATTCGCGGGCATCGGCAGAGTGATGGGCAAAAATAAAATCTTTTCCGCCGGTCTCACCTACAATCTTAGGATATGTTTTGTAATTGTTGATATTATCGCCAATGGTCTTCCAAAATGCGTTGAAAGTTCCTGTGCTTCCGGTGAAGTGCACGCCGGCAAAATCGGGAGAATTAAACACTACATTACTGATGGTTGAGCCGCTGCCGGGCAAGAAATTGATAACGCCATCGGGAATGCCGGCTTCTTTGAATACTTGCATCAAATAATAGTTGGATAAAATAGCAGTAGTTGCAGGTTTCCAAACAGTTACGTTGCCCATTAAAACAGGTGCAATGTTCAAATTGGCAGCAATGGCGGTGAAGTTAAACGGTGTAATGGCATACACAAAGCCTTCTAATGGTCTGTATTCCATTCTATTAATTACAGAATTGTCGGAAAGGGGTTGTTGCGCATAAATGAGAGAAGCAAAATAGGCGTTAAAGCGCAAAAAGTCAATAGCTTCGCAGGGTGTATCAATTTCTGCTTGAAAAGGGCTTTTTCCTTGCCCCAACATAGTTGCTGCATTTAGCACATAGCGATATTTTTTAGACATAAGCTCAGCGGCTTTCATCATGATGGAGGCGCGTTCCACCCAGGGCATCTCTTCCCATTGTTTTTTTGCTGCCATGGCGGCATCAATCGCCATTTTAACTTCTTTTTCGGTAACTTGATGATAATTTGCCAGCACATGTTTGTGTTCGGTAGGCATTACCACCTGCCCCATCTTCCCTGTCTTAACTTCCTTCCCCCCAATAATTAAAGGAATTTCGATTACTTGATTGTATTGTTTTTCCAATTCGGCTTGTAAAGCGGCGCGTTCCGGTGTTCCTGGCGCATAAGAATAGATAGGCTCATTGAGCGGTTGTTTGAAGTGAAATAATTGATTGTTCATAATATTAAGGTTTTATGTTTTAAAATATTTGGGGGCGAATATAGCAATTTTTCAGAGGAAAAAAATTCTCGAAAAACAATTTTTTTTTTTATTTTTGCAACAATTTTTTTATAAGCAGACCTTTCTATCTATCCTTAATCTATACTATGAATTTCTTTGCAAACTATTTGAATACCAAGCCAAATACTCTTTTTTTAGCACCAATGGAGGAGATTACAGATACCGCATTTCGCTGCATCTGCAAAAGTATGGGTGCAGATATTTTAGTGTCGGAATTTGTATCTTCCGAAGCGTTGATTCGCAATGTTCAAAAGAGTTTCAACAAAATGAGTTTTGATGAATCGGAGCGCCCCTTTGGCATACAAATTTTTGGTCATGATGAGAACTCATTAGTGAAAGCTGCGCAGGTTGCGGAAGCGCAGCATCCTGACTTTATAGATATTAACTGGGGATGTCCGGTAAAAAAAGTAGTTTCAAAAGGTGCTGGTGCTGCCATATTAAAAGATATTCCCAAAATGGTAGCTTGCTCAAAAGCAGTGGTGGATGCGGTAAGACTGCCTGTTTCTGTAAAAACACGTTTGGGTTGGGATATGAACGACAGACCTATTGTTTCCGCTGCTGAGCAACTACAAGATGTTGGAATTCAAGCAATCACTATTCACGGGAGAACACGTTCGCAAATCTATTCAGGTGTAGCAGACTGGACACTGATTGGAATGGTGAAGAATAACTATAGAATGAAAATTCCTATCATTGGTAACGGCGACATTACTTCAGGCGAAAAAGCCCTGCTCTTTAAACAAAGGTACGGAGTTGACGCTCTCATGATTGGACGTGCAGCCATTGGGAATCCATGGATTTTTAAAGAAATAAAGAATACTTTTGAACATCAAATATTTACACCTCCAACCTTACAAGAAAGAATAGACACATTACTGCAACATATCAAAAAAACTATACCCTTAGCAGGCGAAAGAAAGGCATGTCTTGAGATACGGCGGCATTATGCAGGATATTTTAAAGGTGTAAGCAATTTTAAGACTGTTCGGATGGAGTTGATGAAAGTGGATACGTTGGAGGAGCTTGAAAAGGTACTATATACTGAAAAACAGGATGCCTAAACAAAGTACTATTTTTTCTCGTTACTTCCACATAAAATATCCGCAATATGAATTGTCTCCATCGTAATATCAAGTGTATTCAGTACGGCATCAATATGTTGCAGACAATTCACATCGGTTGAGGTGATAAATTGGGCGCCCATTTGGTAGGCACGGTCAATGATTTGATGACACAATGCGTCGGAGACTTCAGTGTTGACAAGTGCAAAATGGCTATTGCCTCCGCAACAGGTGTTGAGAGTGTCGTCAATCAACAAATCTAACCCTATGGTGTTGCTTAACAACAGTTCAGGCTCATCTTCTAATTTATAAAGGTTGCGAGCAGCGCAGGATTTGAAATAAAACACACGGTGGTTAAAAATGTTTTCTATTTTTTCAAGTCCCTTAACATTAACAATATAATCGCAAAGCTCATAAATATTTTTGGTGAAATTTCGAAGCATAGTTACTTCCGCTGCATTTTCCAACAGTTCTTTATAGAAGTTCTTGATATATCCCACACACGAAGTGGTGGGCACTACCATCGGATATTTCATATCATACTCCAGTATCAGCTTGTTGGCTAATTCTTTAGCAAGTTCCAACTCACCGGTTTGGTAAAATTGCCTGCCACAGCAAGTCTGCTCTTGATTATAGATTACTTCATCTCCCAAACGCTCTAAAACGGCAAAAACACTTGGAGGAACAGATGAACTGAACATGTCCATGCAACAAGGGATAAAAACATTTACTTTAGCCATAGGGTTAATAAATAAGATGCGCAAAATAACACCATTTTTTTACACAAATCAAAAAAATCTAAAATATTGATTAAATGCTGATCATAAGTCAATTCAATATTTCCTTCAAAATTGCCACTGACTCAATTTTCTTTATCTGTTTGTTATTATTTATCAAATAAAGAATCATACCATTTAACAATTCTATACGAATTCTCTTATCTGGAACCATATGGTTTTGATTTTTAAGAATGGTAAAAAGGTAAAAGCTTGCCTCTTTGGACAAAAACAGAGGTAACTCTAAAAACCGACTTCCAAAATTGGAATCTTCAATGGAAAAAAAGGGTGCTTGTAGCGAAAAATTTATTTCCGGCTTATAGCCCAGCTGTTGAATGAGTTGAACTAAAAAAACAATATGAAAATCGAGAGGAAGTTCCTGAGTCGCCTCCAATGTAAGTAAATGTGCTTTTATAAAATCAAACAGCGCTTCATCTGGCGCATTGGCATGATACAACAACTTCATTAACAATTCCTGATAAAAAAGAAGAATCGAATTTTTTCTAATATCATAATGAATGGCATGGAAAGGATGTGCAAGGACAACTTCCTTTAAAAAAGTTAGTTTTTCATTATAGGTTTCATTATAGATGACATCCAAAATTGTTAAAGGCGCAAAATAAGAAGCTGGCTGTTTGCTCTTTTTTGAAAAAGCATTCTTAACAATGAAAGAGACAACCCCATTTTTTTTAGTAAAGATTTTGGCTATCAAACTATTATCAGCATACTTTATGCTTTGCAAAACAATTCCCCCTGTGGATATGTACATAACATTATGATAATGCAGTTATACTGATTTTTTCTACCCGCTTTTGATGACGCCCCCCCTCAAACGGCGTTTTAAAAAATGCGATAACAATCTCAATAGCTTCTTCTTGCGAAATAAATCTTGCAGGAAGCACCAAAATATTGGCATCATTATGCATGCGCGCCAACACTGCAATCTCCTTATTCCAACACAATGCCGCCCTTACATTGGGATGTTTGTTCGCCGCTATCTGCATCCCGTTACCCGAACCGCAAATGAGAACTCCTTTATTATCGGCATGCGCTGCAACTGCAGTTGCCACAGGATGTGCAAAATCAGGATAATCCACACTTTCCAATGAATTACATCCTTCATCTTTCCATTGAAATTCAGGAAATTTAGAAATAATAAACTGCTTTAATTCAAAGCCGGCATGGTCAGAAGCTATGGGGGTCATTTATTTAAGGGTTTATGTTTTATGGTTAAAGGTGTAAAGGTGTAAAGGTGTAATTCTATCTCCTTTTCGCGCCTACCTGAGGGTTGCCGCACATTCCCGTTCAAACGCTCCTACCAACTTACTCATAATCTTGTTGATTTCCTCGTCGGTCATCGTTTTTTCAGAATGTTGCAATACAAAATTCAAGGCGTATTGTTTTTTGCCTTCGGGGAGCTTGTTACCTTCGTAAACATCAAACAGTGAGACTTTTTTGATGTGTCTGGAGCCGAATTGGGCTGCTACTTTCTCTAATTGTTGGTAGCTTACTGTTTTATCTACCACCAGCGCCAAATCTCTCTTTACTGCCGGAATAGTCGCGATAGGAGTATATATCGTTTTATTCATCAAATATTTAAAAAACAAAATAGGCACTTCTATTTCCGCATAATAAACCGGTCTTTTGATATCAAAATACTTCAAAATTTTGGGATGCACCTGACCTGTTATGGCAACATATTGCTCATTATTGAAATAAGAAAGCGTGTTGATGAGCATCATACCATTTTCTGAAGTAGAGGTATGCGTGTTAAAAGCAACGCCCGTTTTATGTAGAATATTTTCAATAAAGTTTTTCAAGAAGAAGATATCCAAGTCTTTAGATTGTTCTATCCAGTTTTCGTCATGTGTTTTTCCGGTTACAAACAAAGATAGCTTTTCTCTTTCGGAGAAACGTTGCAGAACATCAGTGGCTTCTTTATTCACAAGATGGTAGGTCTTTCCAAACTCAAAAAGTTTGAGGTTGTTGTTCTTGTTGTTAAGATTTCGAGCAATGGTTTCCAAGCCAGAAATAAGCATGCTTTGGCGCATAGCATTAAGTTCGCTGCTCAATGGGTTCACCAAGTTTACACGTTCATTTTCATCCACAAAATCAAAAATTGAGGCATACTCTCCTTTGGAAATGGAGTTGTTCACCATTTCATAAAATCCATTGTCTGCTAAATAAGTAGAAATATCTTTTTGCAATATACGCAAAGTAGCCTCCGGTTTGCTGTGCCGGAAATATCTAATCTCGACAGGAATTTCAATATTGTTATACCCATAAATGCGTAATACCTCTTCAATCAAATCAATAGAGCGAGTAATATCATGTTTGTTCAGGGGAATAGTAACAGAAAGTTTATTTTCGCTTATGGCGCTGTTTTCAAATCCAAGATGGAGCAGGATAGAAGAAATAGTTTCCTTATCAATTTTTTTACCTGCCACTTTTTCAACCTCTTCTATAGAAAGTGGAAGTACAGCTGGCTCAATAATAGTGGGATATTCATCAATCACTTCGGAGGTGATTACGGCGTTTGCCAATTCCACCAATAATTGTGCAACTCTTTGGAGAGCATAAACGGTCATATTTACATCGCACCCACGTTCAAAGCGGAATGCCGCATCTGTTTTCAAGCCATGTCTTTTCGCAGTTTTTCGCACAGAAGTGGGATTAAAATAGGCGCTTTCTAAAAAAACGTTCTGGGTAGTTCCTGTAATTCCGGAATCTTTTCCCCCGTAAACGCCTGCAATACATAAACCTTGCACGGTGTCGCAAATCATTAAATCTTCTTCATGCAACTTGAGTTCTTTATCATCCAAAGTTCTAAAAAGAGTGTCCTTAGGTAAGGTTTTAATAATTATTTTTCTACCTTCAATCTTATCGGAGTCGAAAGCATGCAGGGGATGTCCGGTTTCAAACATGACATATTGTGTAATATCCACTACATTGTTAATAGGTCTTATGCCCACAGAAAGCAATCGATTTTTAAGCCAGTCGGGCGATTCTTTTATTTTGACATCCTCAAGACATATTCCTGAATATCTTGGACATGCTGTTTTATTTTCGATAGTGATGGATATAGGTGGTTTACGTTTACTGGGGATAAAATCGCCAATAAAAGGTAGTGGCAGTTTAGAGCAGGGTATCTTATTTTGCTTCAATGCTGCAAAGAGGTCTCTTGCTACGCCAATATGCGAAATGGCATCACTACGGTTGGGGGTCAACCCTATTTCAAAAACATAATCTATTTCTATGTTAAAATAGTCTGCAGCCGGCTTTCCAACCTGTGCATTTTCAGAGAGTTCCATAATTCCCTCGTGACTTTCGCCCAACTGTAGTTCTTTTTCGGAACAGATCATTCCTTCGGAGGCTGCACCTCTTATTTTAGATTTTTTAATAATAAAAGATTCATCTCCAGCATAGAGTGTTGCGCCAACGGTAGCCACTGCCACTTTCAATCCTGCGCGCACGTTCGGGGCACCGCAAACAATGTTGAGTGGAGTCTCTGCACCAATGTTTACAGTAGTAACATGCAGGTGATCTGAGTCGGGATGATCTTCACAGGTGAGCACTTCTCCCATTACGATGCCTTGCAGCCCCCCTTTTATCGTTTCAAATTTTTCGATCGCCTCTACTTCTAATCCGCAGTTAGTTAGATAAATACTAACTTCTTCAGGAGATAAGTTAAAATTAATATGTTGTTTGAGCCAATTGAATGAAATTTTCATTAGTGTTTAATTTTTTGAAACGGCAAAAATAGAAAATATTAGGGGAAACAGAAGTAAAAAAAAGAGAAGACAGATTTTTATTTTTAAAACTTCAATATGGTGTAATTTTTTGTTTTTTACCTTTTACGGCAAAATCAGGCATTACCCAAGGTGTAAATGATGCCCCATCTTTTCCTGCTTTGTCTTTAAATATTTGTAATTATCGCTTTTAGGATCAATAATAATAGGAATGGTGGAAACAATCTCTATGCCATGTCCTGATAAACCCACGCGTTTTGCGGGGTTGTTTGTAATAAGTTGAACTTTAGTGGCATTCAGATCGCGGAGGATTTGTGCGCCCACGCCATAGTCGCGTTCATCGGCGCGGAAGCCGAGTTCCAAGTTGGCTTCCACCGTGTCGCGTCCCAATTCTTGCAGGTGATAGGCTTTCAGTTTATTTACCAAGCCAATACCCCGTCCCTCCTGGTCCATGTATAACACTAATCCTTTTCCTTTGTCCTCAATCATTTGCATGGCGGTATGCAGTTGGTCTCCGCAATCGCAGCGACAGGAACCAAGAATATCGCCGGTTACACAAGAGGAGTGCACGCGCACCATAATCTCTTCATCTTTATTCCATTCTCCCTTTTTCAATGCCAAATGGGTTAACTGATTGTTTAACTGGGTGTAGGCAATGAGCTTAAAGGTGCCCCAACGCGTAGGCAAAGTTACCTCTGCTTCTTTCTGGATTAAGGTTTCCGTTTTAATACGGTAGGCAATTAAATCTCTGATAGATATTATCTTAATATTAAATTTCTCAGCAATCTTCAATAGTTCGGGCAAACGCGCCATGGTGCCGTCCTCGTTAATAATTTCGATGAGTGCGCCCACGGGGTTAAGTCCTGAAAGGCGAGCCAAGTCCACGGTAGCTTCGGTGTGTCCTGCGCGCACCAGCACACCGCCGTCGCGCGCGCGTAACGGGTTGATGTGTCCGGGTCGCCCGAAGTTTTCAGGTTTCATATTCGGATCGGCTAATGCTTTAATGGTGGCGGCTCTGTCGTGCATGGAAACACCTGTGGAGCAGCCGTTTCCTAACAAATCTATAGTTACGGTGAAAGGGGTGCCGTGCAAAGAGGTATTGCTGAGCACTTGCATTTCAAGATCAAGCGCCTTGCATCTTTCTTCGGTGATGGGCGTGCAGAGCACACCGCGCCCGTGACTCATCATAAAATTCACCTTCTCAGGTGTAATCTTCTCAGCTGCAATGATAAAGTCGCCTTCATTTTCCCGATCTTCATCATCCACTACAATTAAAAAATTTCCTGCTCTAAAATCCTCAAGGGCTTCTTCTATTGTGTTTAGCATAGGTTTTGTTTGTGGGGTTATTTGGGGTGTAAGTTGGGGTATAGGTTTAAAGGTTTTAAGGTTTAAAGGTTTTAAGGTTTTAAGGTTTAAAGGTTTAAAGGTTTAAAGATTTAAAGATTTAAAGATTTAAAGATTTAAAAATTTAAAAATTTAAGGATTTAAAGTTCAAAGTTGCCATTCTTAATTCTTAATTCTTAATTCGTAATTCGTAATTCGTAATTCTCATTTATTCCTCAGCTCCACCTTTCGAATCTCCCAGTCGTAAGTCGTTATCTCCGTGTTGGGGGCGTTGTATCGGAATGCAATTTTGAAAGTGGTTGCATTAATATTTTTGATAGGTAAAGCGTTGCTCCATCCAAATTCGTTAGGGAAAGAGGTGAGCGTTCCTAATGGTTTCCAATCGTTAATGTTAAAAGTAGTAGCGGTTGATGTGGTATAATATACTTGATAAGCATCATAGTTAGCATTTTCCACGTTAAGTTTATGCTCAAAGCGCAAATATCCCTTTTCCAAATCGGAGAAGTTGATTATAGGAGAGATGAACCAGTTGTCCATAACCGCGTGGTAAGTGCCGGACTGATTATTGGGGTGCAGCATTACGCCGGAGGAGGGTCTGTAGATCCAAGGGGTGTTGGTTTTCAGCGATTGCACACTCCATCCGTTTTCCAGCGGATTTTTTGTGAAATCAAATGCAAGAGTTTCCTCCAATTGAGATGCCACCACAATATCTTCTTTTACTCGAATCATTAATTGATAGGTGTCTCTATACTTGGTTAATATTCCGGTGAGATTATATTCTCTGTTTTGAATAATAGTGCTTCTAAATTTGGCATAATTAGAAGTGCGTACTACTACAGCTTGCGATTTTCCATTTGCTAACGGCACAGAGATATTCCACTCCGTAGTAAATTCGTTAAATGCAATAGGTTTACCAATAGCATCTTCGTCAACAAATCGAACCCCTTCCAAACATACCAATTTGTTAATATCACTATTTCCCGAGAAATCAATATCATTATTGGTCAACGCTTTCGGAACATTTTTGAGGCTGGGCATTCCATCTCTAATAATATATTGGTCAATAAACATAGAATTGATTCTCCCTACCTGGTTGCCATTATAAATCCAGCCTATTTGTGGCAGATAATTATAGTCGCCAATTACCAATCCGTTGCAAACAAGTACAATCTTTTGTCCCACAGGATAAGTGTTGTATAATCCTGTCATATCCAATTGCAATGCCACGCCACCGGTAGAATCTTGAATGGTCATTGTTTTATAGAAGTTTCCGCCCTCGTCCGAACTTACCACCACGGCTCTGATGTAGCGCAAGGTTTTTCCGTATTTGCTTATCGGCACAAGCGAATCGGGCGCGTTGCCAATTGTATGCGCACCTAACACAAAGCTACCACCGATGGTCCAAAACTGCGTAGGCTTGATGCCTTTATCATCAAAATTTTCTATTTTAAAATCAGGCTCTGTCCACTTGTTACACCCAAAGAGCATAACTATGCTCATACATAACACTAATAAAAGACGTAATTTATTCATAATTGATATAATATTTATAATTCCTAATTCTTAATTCCTAATTCTTAATTCTTAATTCCTAATTCTCACATCCCCACATTCCCCATAACCACAATCTCATTAATCAACCATGTTGGGTAAAGTGTGGTAGTTTTATATTGAAAAGCAATTTGCAGGTTAGGGTTGGTTGCAACATTGTCAGGCAATTTAATAAGGGCTTGCGATGTTGCTCCTATATTTGGGGTGAACGCTAACGATTGCCAATTTGTACCGTCAATGGTATAGGTTATATTCACGTTGTCTTTAGCGCCGTTAATTATTCTGTATTTGAAACTTATTGCGATATCTTTTTCTCCTGAAAAATTAAACTTGGGAGAAACAAACCAACACTCGGTTTCATTGCCTGAGAGAGCTTCCATGCTCATATATCCGGGGTTTCCGGAATTATATTTCCAAATGGTTGCGCCTTGCATAGACTTGTTTGTCCATCCTAGAGAGAAAGGATCGGAGTGCATATCGTAATTTTTCAAAATTTTCTCAACAGGTTTCTGCTGAACGTCGGTTGCACTACAAATGATCAGTTGCTGGGTTGTGCCGAACATGGTTAATATTCCTTTAATATTCAGGGCGCCTGTAGGTAAAATATCATTAGCAAACGTACAATACTTGCTAATACGAGCAGTTACAGTTCCTGAACCTCCGTTAAATACAATATTGCGGTTTGTGGTTGAAAATGATGGATTAGAATAGGTTGCCGTACCGTCAGCGTCCGTAAAACGGCAATTAACTAATTTAACTAAAGTGTGATAATCTGTGTAATAAGTATGGTGGTCAACATCCATATCCTTTTCGTTAGTAATAGTTTTGGGAGCCGGTGGCGCTTGGAGTATTCCTGAAGGAAATAGATGCTGCGCCTCTTTTTTGGGAGAAAGATCTTGTAATTTTCCATTTATGTTTCCATACAATCCTAACTGATAATATCCATAACGTCCACTGCTAATATAGTTACCCAAATAAAGTCCTTTTGTTTTTACAAAGACTTGTCTTCCAATAGGATAATTTTTATAGTAGGCACTATTAGAGATACAGATGCTAATTCCACCGGTAGAATCTTGAATAAAAAGTTCTTGGTAGCTGCTGCCATATTCATCGGTAGAAATTACAATACCGGTAATGATAATATCATCCTCAATGAGCGTAGGCGGGAGGTCAGTGGTTAAGGTGTGCAATTGACGAAATTCTGCAATTGTCATATTAGCCTTGCCGTCAAATGTCAATACCGACACCACTTCGGGTTCAAAACACCCTGTTAATAAAACAACGAGGATGATTATTAATAGTATTGGTTTCTTTATCATAATTATAGTATTAATTTTTTAGTTACGAAATTTATTAGGAATTATTGTTTAATAATTTTCTTTATTACATTACCTGCTTCAGTGCTTATTTTTACAAAGTAAAGCCCTGCGGGCAGGTGCGAGATGTTTATCAGAGGTGAGGAATGAGAGGTGAGTTTTCTGCCGTAAACATCAAAGACCTCAATACCTGTAATTCCTAATTCGTAATTTGTAATTCGCAATTCTCCGGTGGTGGGGTTCGGGATGAGGGTGATGTTTTCGAGGGTGGTCTTGGTATTAGAGGTGAGAGGTGAGGAATGAGGAATGAGAGGTGAGGAATGAGAGGTGAGTTTTATCGTCTCATCATCTAATCCTCTAATCACTTCATCACCGCCTTCTTCCTCAAGACAAATTCCGTACAACACACACAAGATGTTGTTGGCAAATACAGTTCCTCTTCCGGTGTGGGTTGTTACATACTTAATTAAATAATCAAGTTCACTTTCATATAAAGTGTAAATAGTTTCGCCCTTTTCTTCTAATTGTTGCAGCCAATGAATGTATTCCTGAAAACCTTTCAACTCGTTCGCTTGCTCTTCTGTAACTTCAAATAATTCATACATTCTAAATAAAGTACCCAGCGCCTCACCATATTTGCTTTCAGCTAAATAAGTTTCCACAATAGAAAGATTATCACTATAGTGATTCCGATAAGCAAACAAATAACGAAGTAATTCGTAATTCGTAATTCCTAATTCGTAATTATCTTCC
>JGI24696J40584_12961295_pt1 | contig 13139 bp, 13 predicted proteins | sample TergutCo191P4_FD_40584 | JGI IMG/M metagenome (IMG submission 40584)
CCATGGGGCCGCATCCATTCCCTACGATTGTGCGCGACTTCCAATCTGTAATCGGCCGCGAAATAAAATCGCAATTACTAGCCATAGAAAGCAGACTGCCTGATACTGTAATCGCCTGTGTCGGCGGCGGAAGCAATGCTATAGGATCGTTTTACGAATTTTTAGGCGATAGTGGTGTTAACCTAATAGGCTGTGAAGCCGCCGGAAAAGGTGTGGACACACCGTATAATGCCGCTACCATGGCAAATGGGTCTGTCGGGGTTTTCCATGGCATGAAGTCGTATTTCTGTCAGGACAAGTTTGGGCAGATTGCGTCTGTGTATTCGATTTCTGCAGGTTTGGATTATCCCGGTGTTGGACCGGAACACGCGAATCTATTTGATTGCGGGCGTGCTAAGTATGTCTCTATCACTGATAACGAGGCGGTTGGTGCAGTGGAATACCTCGCGAGAAGTGAAGGAATTATTCCTGCAATCGAAAGCGCGCATGCCCTAGCATACGCTATAAAATACGCTCCAAAGCTGGACAAAAATAAAATAATAGTTGTAACTCTTTCAGGACGCGGAGATAAAGATATGGCTGCTATTGCCAGATATAAGGGGAGGAATATCCATGACTAGAATTCAAGAGGCGTTTTCTTCAGGGAAAGCGTTTATTCCGTTTATTACTGGTGGCGATCCGGATATGGAAACAACAGAGAAGCTGTTATATACACTTTACGAAGCAGGTGCCGAAATAATTGAGATAGGGATTCCATTTTCCGACCCGATTGCCGAAGGCTCTGTTATAGAAGCAGCGGATAACCGTGCGCTTAAGGAAGGATTTACTGTGGATAAGCTCTTTGCGCTTGTATCTCGCATTAGATCAGATATACCAGTGCCGCTTTTATTTATGACATATTACAACCCTGTGTTTGTATACGGCATCTCAAAATTCACAGAGCGCTGTGCCAACTGCGGCTTGGATGGATTGATTGTGCCCGACCTTCCATTCGAAGAGAGAGAAGAATTTCTCAGCCCATGTATGTCACGTGGGCTTGATCTCATATCTCTTATTGCACCCACTTCCGGAGTAAGGATAGCCAAAATCGCCAAAAATTCCAGCGGTTTCCTATATTGCGTCTCATCACTTGGTGTCACAGGGGAACGGCATGACATTGGAAATAGTGCCTGCAATATGATTACTCAGGTAAAGTGTGCGGCAGACATTCCCTGCGCAGTTGGATTTGGTATCTCAACACCTGAGCAGGCACGTGATGTTGCTGCTTTTGCCGATGGTGTTATCGTAGGAAGTGCCATAGTCAGGATTGTCGCAGAACATGGTCGCAATTGCGTAGAGCCGGTATATCAATTTGCAAAGCAAATAAAACAAGCTATTACAAGCTAAAAGGAGATAACGAAAATGTATAAGGAAATTCTGGGTAAAATCACTGCCGGTAAAGAACTTACAGAGACTGAGATTTCTGAACTGATCTCTGCTATAAATGCGGGGACAGTAAGCGATATACAAATAGCTGGTTTTCAGGTGGCCTTGCTGATGAAAGGTGCGTCCTTAAAAGAAACTTCGTTTATTGCCAAAGCTATGAGGGATAACTGTGTCCAACTCAAGCCTAAGGTGTTGGGTGAATTGATGGATACATGTGGTACCGGCGGTGGCCTTTCCACATTCAATATATCAACTGCCACGGCGCTTGTTGCTGCAGCAGCCGGTATTTTAATCGCCAAACATGGCAGCCGTTCCATAGCCAGCCTTTCCGGAAGTGCTGACGTGCTTGAGGCTCTTGGCGTTAATATCAGCTTGCAGCCGTATGAAGTGGAGAAAATGATCGAGGAGATTGGAATAGCCTTTTTATATGCTCCGCTTTTTCATCCGGTAATGGGAAAGGTGTTGCCGCCCGAGCAGGATTTAGGCATTAAAACGATATTTTACTCCATCATTGGTCCTTTGATTAACCCGGCTTTCGCACCGAGACATTTGCTGGGAGTATACAAGCCGGAATTGCTTGATATTGTCACATATGTGGCAAAAGAGCTGGGCTACACAAACGCAATGTTTGTTCATGGGTTGGATGGGCTGGACGAAATATCGCTGCTTGGAAAAACACGGATTAATCATTTAAAAGACGGCGAAATAACCACATTTGAAGTGGCACCAGAGGACTTTGGTCTTGCCAGATGCACTCTTTCGGATATCAAGACAGGCACGCCTGCTGAAAATGCTGAGACGATAAGAGGAGTATTCTCCGGAAAGATAACAGGTGCAAAACGCGATGCCATTCTAATAAATGCTGCTGGTGCACTGACCGTCGGCGGCAAAGCCGATGATTTTAAAGAAGGCTTGTGCCTAGCCGGTGACATCATTGGGAGCGGTGCGGCTACTAAAAAGCTGAATGAACTTAGAGAAATGTCCAATAGCTTTGGAAAAAGCAAATGAATACCATGTTTCTAGGTGCATTTTCCAAAGCCATAGCTTCAGAAAATGCGATGGGATTTGCTGCCGTAATACCTGACATAAAATGTTTTTCGCCAGAAAAAGGAGAGTTGCTGCATGGGCGTGACCCTGTTGAAATGGCAAGATGCTTTGTTTCCTATGGTGCACCTGTGCTATCAGTTGTAACTGAGAAAGAACATTTCGGCGGCAGTCAGGAACTGCTGCATGCAATTACAAATGCTGTGACAGTACCAGTTTTGCGGAAAGACTTTATTACAAGTGAGAGTATGCTTAAAGACACAGTGACGCTTGGCGCTTCAGCTGTTTTGCTGATATGTGCTATCACAGATAACAAAACTTTGGCAGCTCTATACAACAAAGCGTTGGAACGGGGACTTGAGCCTTTGGTGGAAGTGCATACAGAGCAAGAGATGGAGTTTGCCATCAAGCTTAAAGCATGCCTTATTGGTGTAAATAATCGAGATATTAGGAGGCTTGAACGCGATAATGGCAGATCTGATCAGACAGTGGCGCTTGCAGCAAATGTGCCCAATGGTACGCTGCTTATTAGCGAAAGCGGTATCTTGTCACCAAGTGATGCAAAACTGGCCGTGTCAGCTGGGGCGGATGCGATTCTGGTAGGAACAGCACTGTGGCAGGCAGATGACGTAGAGACAGTATATCATTCTCTTCGCGTTGAAAGAGGAAACAAGTGCGTCCAATTGTAAAAATTTGCGGCTTAATGAATGCGCAGGACGCGCGCATGTGTGTGCGTTATGGTGCGGATATAGTTGGATTTGTTGTTGATTATCCTCGCCCGGTTCCTTGGAATATTAGCATTGAATGCGCAAGAGAACTCATAGTAGCTACTCCAAAACCTGCACAAACTTGCATAGTTACGGGCGGTTCACTGGATAAGATACTCCATATTACCATGGAAGCTAAGCCTGATTATATCCAGCTCCACAGCACAGAAACACTTGAAGAGACTTCACTAATCGTACGTGAACTTGCAGAATGCGACGTAAAAGTCATAAAAACGATCTTCCCTCATATGCCTGATTTAGAAAAAAGCGCAGTTGATTTTTGTGCGGCTGGTGTTTTTGCCTTACTTTTTGATCCGCGTACGCCTGATAATGCAATTGGCAGTGGCTTAACCGATATTCCTGCATTTGTAAAGATTAAACATGCAGTAAACTGTCCGGTCATCTTTGCCGGCGGAATTACTCCTGATAATGTATGCGATATTGTCTTAAAAACAAAGGCTCAGGCCATTGATCTGATGACTGGCGTAGAACGGAAATGCGGCATTAAAGATGAAGAAAAAGTTGCAACGCTTTTTAGTGCGCTACAAGATAGATAAAATATTACATCTTTCAGCGTATCTTTTAAATTCTCCTGAAATTGGTTTTTGATATGTTGCAAATTTTGTATGGAATTTTGTACGTTTTATGGTTACAATAAACTTACAATATCTGGTAGGGAGACTTCTATGAATACGCAACTATTTCCGCAAATCCGGCCTTTGTCGGATCTGCGCTCGAGCATCGGTGAAATCCCTGCGTTTGTAGACAACCAGCAGACGCCAGTGATCTTTACGAAACACGGGCGCGGCAAATATGTCTTCATAAGCATGGAAGAGTACAGTGAGCTTGTATCACGCAGAGAGCTGTACCATCTCCTTGATGACGGATTGGATGATATCGCTAATGGACGCACGCAGGAGTTTAGCGCGGCCATGAAAGAAATCAGTAGGAAAGCCTCAGATGAGTGCGTATCGAATTGAAATCGCATATAAGGCAATGCTGGACACGTGTGAAATACATGCTATATATCACGCAATCTAAGCGAGCCGAATATTGTTGACAGGTTACTGGATAAAATAGAAGCCTCGATTGAAACTCTAAAAATATGCCGCTTATGCATGCGATTGAGAGAAATGAGCAGTTAAAGCTGAGAAATTTACGTTAACTCATTGTGGATAACTAACTTGTTTTCTATACTGTAAGCCCAAAAACTGCAACCATCTCTATCGTCAGGGTGGTATACGGACGCCGTGATTGGCTGAACATGATGTAGCTGCATTGCTCAGTACTTGTAAATTATAAAAATGGGAGATCAACCAAATGTCTGAACGATTTGTTTCAAGCAATAAAAAGGGTGCTTTGGAAGGCACTAAAATCATAACCGATACCAAGACGGGGGTGCAATATTTGTTTGCCTTCTCAGGTTATGCCGGTGGCTTAACCATACTTGTGGATAAAGATGGCAAACCGCTGGTGGACGAGAGTAAAATGAGCTATATAGATTAGGTTTTTAAATGATACAGTGCCAGCACTGCTACCCAATCGCTCATCCGCGCGATGTTGTAGTGGCAAATTATCCTATTAATAACATTGCATGAGCTTTAAAATTTATGAACGTTGGTGTTTTACAGTTTCATTTGCGCCTGCCTGAAAACTTGTCCCTTAAGGGTAAGAGACAAGAGCTTAAGTCCATCATTGCCCAGCTGCGCAATCACTTCAATGTCTCAGCGGCAGAAGTATCGGATAATGATCTGTGGCAATTGGCGACTATTGCTGTGTGCGTAGTATCAAATGATCAGCGTTTTTCCAACGAGGTGTTGTCTAAAGCTGTGAATTTAGTTGAGAGCGGACGCTTTGACGTAGAATTACTAAACTACGAAATAGAGATTATCTCCTTGTAAGGCCATGCTGGATACAGCTGATTTTATAATACGCCTTAAACACCAGAATTTTTACGATGGACAGATTATTCATAATCAAGATATCCTGCCGCGCTCTGCTCGCTATGGCAGGCTTGAATCTCCTCTTTCCTATGTACTGGATGAAGTGCTGTCACGGCATCGCTTAGGGCCGCTTTATACTCACCAGACACAAGCTATCAATCTCATACGCACCGGCAAAAATGTCGTGGTGTCGACATCTTCGGCTTCAGGTAAGAGTATGTGCTATAACCTGCCTGTTATGCAGACGGCTTTGGATGACCGCCGTGCCTGTGCCATCTATCTATTTCCTGCAAAAGCCTTAGCGCAGGACCAACTGGACAAAATTAAACATTTATTTTCACCGTGCGTGCTGTGTGCCGATGAGTTTGATACATTTGATGGGGATACGCCAAGTCATGCCCGACATGCCATACGCAGCCATGCGCGCCTTATTCTAACAAACCCTGATATGCTGCACGTAAGTATGCTGCCAAATCATAACTCTTGGGCCCGCTTTTGGCGTAACTTGCGCTATGTGGTAGTGGATGAAGCGCATGCATATCGCGGTGTTTTTGGCTCGCATGTGGCATTGGTTTTGCGGCGTTTGCGCAGGTTATGCGATGCTTATGGTTCTTCCCCGCAGTTTATCCTCTGTTCTGCTACAATCGACAATCCGGCTGAGCACGCAACAAATCTGACAGGGCTGCCTTTTACGTTAGTAGACGATGACGGCTCTCCCAAAGGAGGAAAGGATTTCATATTTTGGAACCCGCCGCTTGTAGATTCAGTAACAGGCAAGCGGCGCAGTGCTAATGCTGAGGCGGCTGATTTGTCATCGCAACTAATATCAGAGGGTATTCGTTCTATCTGCTTTGCACGTACACGCAGGCTTTCCGAACTTTTAGCCAATTATATACGGGATCGCCTAATTGATGTTGCTCCTGATTATGCTTCCCGAGTTAAGACATACCGCGCTGGTTACTTGGCAGATGTGCGCCGTCAAATTGAACGAGAGCTTGCCTGCGGAGAATTGATAGGGGTAGTGGCTACCAATGCTATGGAATTGGGTATAGACATAGGAGATTTGGATGCTACGGTGCTTACAGGCTATCCGGGAACTATCTCAAGCACTTGGCAGCAGGCAGGACGCAGCGGGAGACGTGATACGCGTTCTTTTTCTTTTCTTATTGGGTTGGATAACCCCTTAGACCAGTATCTTATGCGCCAGCCGCACTTTTTCTTTGAGCATAACTTTGAAAATGCATTGGTTAATCCTGCTAATCACTATATCTTGTGCGCGCATTTGCTTTGTGCTGCATGGGAGTTGGCTCTCACGCCACAGGATGCTCAATATTTTGGAGAGGTTATGCGCTCCAAGGTTATGGCTTTGGCGGCGCAAGGCTTGCTTAAAGAACGGCGCGGACGTTTTTTTCTTTCCACTGCGTTGTCTTATCCTGCTGGTGACGTGAATATCCGCACTGCGTCAGGTGACCATTTCTCACTGATAGATGCGCGAAACGGCAAGCTGCTTGAAACACTTGAGCTTTCACATGCTTTCATGCAGGCACATCTGGGTGCAGTTTATTTACACCAAGGCGAAAGCTATAAGGTTACAGAGTTTGATCTTAGCGGTAAGGTTATTAAAGCTGAACCCTGCGCAAATAACTACTATACCGTTGCCAAAGATCTGACTGACGTACGCATACTCTCCACACATAAGGAAAAAGCTTTCGGTACACTCAAAGTGTACCTTGGGGAAGTTAAGGTCAGTATGGATGTGGTGAGTTATAAGAAAAAGAAACATTTCACCGAAGAAGCATTGGGGGAAGAGCCGCTAAGTCTTCCTACTCAGTGCTTCAGCACAGTTGCACTTTGGTTTGACCTGCCGCATGAGGCTGTGAATAACATTACTGCAGAAGGATTGGATTTCCTTGGAGGCATACATGGCATGGAACATGCTGCCATTGGGTTGCTGCCGCTTTTTGCTATGTGTGATAGGAATGATATCGGAGGACTCTCAACGCCGCTACATCCAGATACTGGCAAACCGCAAATATTTATCTATGATGCATATCCTGGCGGTGTGGGTATTGCGGAAAAAGGCTTTGAGATTATACGGGAGTTATGGCAGGCTACGCGGGCAGCTATTGCTGAGTGTCCCTGCTATGATGGCTGTCCGTCATGTATTCAATCTCCCAAGTGCGGCAATAACAACAAGCCATTGGATAAGCAAGCGGCGCGCATACTGCTGGATGGCTTGCTTGGTGTTTCTAAGCTTGTGTAGCTAAAAGTGCTGAGGGTAAGCCATCTAGTGTATAATTAACCAATTTCTATTTCTATTAATTTCAATATGCAATGGAGCGAGCATGAATGCCATAGAAATTAATGTCAGCCCTGTTTTGTTTCGCATAGGCAGTTTGGAAGTGCGGTGGTATGGTGCCATGATGGTGCTGGCCATTGCCGTACTAATTTTTTGGGTTTATATGCAAATAAGGCGTGGTGCCAAAATTACATATGATGATTTGCTTGGCGGAGCCATAGTAGGCATCCCATCCGGCATGGTTTTCGCTCGTTTGCTGCATGTCTTTGATGGAACTGAAAATATTCGTCATTATTTTTCTAATCCGATAAGCATCTTTGGGGGCAGTGGCCTTACGGTCTACGGGGCTATATTGGGTGCGGCACTTGGCGTTTGGATTTACAGTCGTTTCAAAAAACTTAATTATGCATACTTAGTTGATGTAATAACTCCTGGCGTAATCATGGCGCAGGCGCTAGGACGTGTAGGCTGTCTTTTCAATGGCTGTTGCTATGGTAATGAAGGTAGCCATTTTAATATCATATATACCCACCCTGAGTCTTACGCTCCTCTAAATCAAGCTTTCCAGCCGACGCAGGTTTACGAGATTTTGTTTCTTATGGCACTGCTTGCTTTCATTATGATTTTCCGCAGAAAGTTTAAGCCTGCTGGTGTGCAGTTTATGGTTTACCTTGGCACGTACTCGTTGTGGCGATTTGCTATTGGCTTTCAGCGCGAGGGCGGGACGCCGTGGGTGTTTGGTTTGGTAGAGGCTCAGATTATAGGAATTATTGCGGCGGTTATCTGCTTCGGTGGGATTAGCTTCTTGCTGTATCGTATGTCAAAACAACCAACAAAAACTGATGCAGATGCTGGAATTTGCCCTGAAAACACTGAAAACGAATAGTTAGGTTGTTGCCAGTTGCAATTGATGCAACAGTTAGCTGATTACTCGGTTGTTAATGGCGCTGTCGAAAAGTTCGGCTGCGCGGAATGAACTTCTCACCAGCGGTGCAGAAGCTATACCTTTAAATCCCTCATCCAGTCCGATTTTTTCGTACTCGGCGAATTTTTCCGGTGTGATAAAGTCTACGACTGGGTGATGTGCTTGTGAAGGTGCTAAGTATTGCCCCAGCGCCAATAGTTCACAACCGGCTTGTCTGAGGTCGTGCATAGCATCAATTACCTCGTTTTGTTTTTCTCCAAGCCCAAGCATAAGCCCGGATTTGGTGACCATGTTGGGATTCAACTCTTTGGCTGTTCTGAGCACGTCTAGCGAGCGTTGGTAGCAAGCCATATGCCTTATAAATGGATAAAGACGCGGCACTGTTTCCAGATTATGTGCGAATACTTCAGGAGATGCTTCAACGGCGGTTTTTATTGATTCTTTGTTGCCGTTAAAGTCCGATACCAGCACTTCAACACGCAGCTTGGGGATTGTTGTATGCAATATCCTCACTGTCTTGGCAAAATGTGCGGCACCCCCGTCTGGTAGGTCATCACGTGTGACGCATGTGATGACCACATAATTAAGCCCAAGTTGCCTGCCTGCTTCGGCTATGCGTTGCGGTTCGTCATCGTCAAGTGGTAAGGGGATCCCCTTGCTCACTGCACAGAAAGTGCAGTTGCGCGTGCAAACATCTCCCATAATTATGAAGGTGGCAGTGCCTGCACGGAAACACTGTCCGATGTTAGGGCAATGAGCTCCCTCGCATACAGTATGCAACTTAAGGTCTGCTAGCAGCTGTTCTACGCGGCGCATTTCTCCTGCACGCGGCAGTTGCTGTTTAAACCAAACTGGCAGTCTTTGATTCAACGATGGCTCCTGATAACTTTAAGTGAGCTTTGTCCCAAAACACTTTTGGTCAAGCTGGTTCTTTGATATGGGGTTCAGATTAAAGTTAAAGATTTCGGCGAAAGCCTGCTCAACTTTAGGTAGTACTTCTGTTATGGAGACAGCATGCCACAGTTCGGCTTCAAGAGAAGTCGCCTGACATCCTTCAATCCCGCATAGGTTAATGACGTTGAATGCAGTAAGATCTGGGTTCACATTTAAAGACAATCCATGCGTGCTGATGTGTTGCCTCATCCTTAACCCGATAGCGGCTATTTGCTTGCCATATACCCATACACCAGGGTGATCTGAATCGCTCTCCGCAGGGATGCCGTAGCTTCTGATGATGTTTATTGCTATCTCCTGCATTTTTGCGATGTAGTTACGCGGCCCTATCTGGCGCACATTAATGATAGGGTGAATAACAAGTTGCCCTGGGCAGTTAAAAGTAGCATCACCGCCTCTGTCTGAGTTGTAGTATTCTATTCCTTGGTGTGTTAGTTCCTCTTTTGACAGCAACACATTCTTGATATTGCCGAACCTGCCTAAGGTAACTGTAGGAGGGTGTTCAAGGATAAGTAGTATATCGCCAGTCTTTTCTTCATGGTACAACTTGAGTAAGGCGTGCTCATAGCGTATGGCTTCAGGGAATGAAATCAACCCCAGCCGGCACACTTGGCAATGGTTGTTTTTGGTATCCGCCATCTCAATTTAATAATATATGAACTTTGATTTTGATATTAAAATCGGTCCTTGATACTCTTGCGTGTGAATACGCGTTTCCAGCTGCCGCCTTTGCGGCGCATTTCAAACAGGCGCGGGATGTATTTTATAAATGGCATCAGCACGACTAATATAGAGAATATGACATAACGCCCATTGTTGTATATCAGCCATGAAATAAATGGGAAGCTTACCATGGCTATCCCATAGCTGATAGTTGGTACGCGGGTGATGGCAAGCAGTACTGCGAAGACGCAAATGCCGATAGGCCAGCCCCACGGGATAAAATATAGCACAGCGCCGATGGCTGTGGCTCCTCCCTTGCCTCCCTTAAACTTCAGCCAGACGGGGTAGTTGTGCCCCAGTACTGCTATCGCCCCGGCGGCCATTTCAATGTATATCCACCAGTCAGGAGTAGCACTGAGAGTTTTACTCAGCAAGTGTGCTAATGCCACTGCTGCAAGGCCTTTGCCAATATCGCATATGAGGACAATGACGCCATATATGAAGCCTAAGTTATAGATACTGTTCATAGCTCCCATGTTATGGCTTCCGACAGTACGTATGTCTAATCCCTTGCGCAGTTGCCCCATGACGTAGGCACTGGGCAGTGAGCCTAATAAATAGGCTGCTATTATGGCGATGACGATAGCCAATGGTTGGCTCATAGTTTAATTATTCTCCTTATACCAATTTAATGCCACGGCTTCTGACGGAGCGAAGTCTATGACGTTTAAACGAAGTTTAGCACCCCCGTTCCATTCATCGAGTTTGAGATTATATACTATATCCAGAAGTCCTTTCACTTCACTGCTGCGCTCCCCCATGTTGAAAGCTACTGCATCCCATATACTGTCACCGTGTTTCAATTTAAGGCGCAAGTGTATGCCTCCGGTCCCCATATTGCGAAAGTCGATAACATTTACGCTCTGGCTCAAGAGCACAGGTGCCGGGTTGCCCATGCCGAATGGCTCCAGCTTGTGTATTTGGTCAAATACTTCTCTGCTTATTTCGTGCAGTTGTACGGCAGCATCAATATCTATCTGCGGGCGTAAATCAAGCCCTTTCAGGTGCTTACATGCAATTTCGTGCAGCCGTGCTTCAAAGAGTGATAAGTTTTCAGATGATACGGCAAAACCGGCGGCTTGAGCATGCCCGCCAAAACGTGTTAGCAGATCGGCGCATTGGGAGATTGCTTCAGTGATATTGAACTCTGGAATGCTGCGGCAGCTGCCGTAGCACATATCTTTGCCTGTTTGCACTACGATGGCAGGGTGGTAGTATTCTTCACATAATCTGCCTGCTACCAAGCCAATGATACCTCTTGCGCCGCTATCATCGCGTATGAAAAGCAATGGAGTAAGGTCTTGTGACGTTACTTGTTCATGGGCACGGCTTAAAGCGGAACTGGTAAGACGCTGCCGTTCGCTGTTCTGCGCCACCATATTAGCAGCCAGTTCGCATGCTTTTTCATATGAATCTGTAACTAGCAGTTCATATGCGGAGATAGCGTGTTCTAATCGTCCGGCGGCGTTGAGACGAGGAGCCAGCCCGAAAGATATATCTTGGGTGTCCATGTTTTCTAATTTGATGGAAGATAGTGCAGCTAGTTCCAGCAGCCCATAACGTGCGGTGGTTCTTAATTTCTCCAGCCCTGCTTTCACGAAGTAGCGATTTTCATCTGTTAAGGGCATCATATCTGCCACTGTGCCGAGAGCTACCAAATCTAAGAATTGTTCTGTTTCGTTTTCCCGTCCTAGTCCATTATATAGTGCCTGTAGCACCTTATATGCAACGCCGACCCCTGCCAGCTCCTTAAATGGGTAGTGCGCACCATTTAGTTTGGGATTTATTATAGCTATAGCGGATGGCAGCACGTCTGGTGGTATATGGTGGTCTGTGATTATTAAATCCAGCGGAGGCATGCGTGAACTGTGACATTCTTGCGTTTGCACTATACCGGTGATGCCGCAATCAACGGTTATGACCAAGGTGGCACCGTGTTTGCTTAGTTCAGCCAAAGCTGATATGTTAAGACCATGGCCTTCATGCAAGCGATGCGGTATATAAGGTATGACGCATCCGCCAAGGTTTTCCAGCCCTTTTGCCAAAACTGCTGTAGCACTGATGCCGTCCACATCAAAATCGCCATATATAGCAATTTTCTCACCGCGCAGGATGGCTTTCTGAATGCGTGATACAGCTTTATCTATATCCGGCATCAGCCATGGATCTCCGCACAAGCGTTTATCTGTGCTGAAAAAAGACTCAGCTTTTGTGATTTGATCTAATCCTCTGTTAAATAGCAATTGTGCTACTAGCGGTGCATAGGTATCCTTAAGAGCATGCCTTTCAGGCAGTTGTGGCAAAAGATTCCAACGGCTGCGACTCAAGAGTTTACTCCGTTAAAACGCCCTATGATGAGTGTTGAATTGTGTCCGCCGAATCCGAAGGCATTGGTAAGGGCAAGGTTTACTTTATGATGGCGTGCTTGGTTTGGAACATAGTCTAGGTCACAGTCAGGATCTGGATTGTGCAAGTTAATGGTTGGCGGAATAACACTTTCGTTGACTACCAGCGCACAGAATGCTGCTTCTGCTGCACCGGCAGCACCAAGAAGGTGTCCTGTCATGGATTTAGTAGAACTTACTGGGATTTTGTATGCGTAATTCCCAAAGACACTCTTGATAGCGCGTGTTTCCATCTTATCGTTAAGTTGCGTAGATGTGCCGTGGGCGTTGATATAGTCTATCTGTTCCGGTGCTAAGTGGGCGAGTTCAAGAGCTCGCTGCATGGAGCGTATGCCTCCGGCTCCGCTTTCAATAGGCTTTGTCATATGATAAGCATCGGCACTGGCACCGTATGATACAACCTCGGCTAAGATGTGAGCCCCGCGTTGTTGAGCGTGACCTAAGCTTTCCAGTAACAATACTGCTGCGCCTTCGCTCATGACGAAGCCATCGCGTGCGGCATCAAAAGGGCGTGAGGCTGTACTTGGGGCGTCATTGCGCGTTGAAAGACCTTTGAGTGCGTTGAACCCGGCTATACCTAAAGGGTTGATAGAAGCTTCTGCTCCTCCGGCAAATATAGCAGAAATGCCACCGCGCTTAATCGTTTCAAAAGCG
>JGI24696J40584_12961294_pt1 | contig 13136 bp, 6 predicted proteins | sample TergutCo191P4_FD_40584 | JGI IMG/M metagenome (IMG submission 40584)
GGCGGAATATCCGTGCGGTTTCGAGCAATCCTGAATTGAGCAATGTGGTCGGAATTCATTCCGACCGAGTTATTTTGTGTGCGTTTGGTATCGGCTCAGCATTAGCGGCGGTGTCTGGAATTTTAATCTCTTTCGATTTGGATATGCGACCCACTATGGGCTTTAACTGGCTGCTATATGGCGTGGTGGCAATGATTATAGGCGGAGTTGGCAGTAATTGGGGATTGGTGGGCGGCGCTTTGCTTTTAACTATATCACAACATTTAACGGCTTACTACATTGGCAGTCAATGGATGGATGCCGTCGCCTATATTATCATGATTTTGTTTTTGATAGCCAAACCGCTTGGCTTTAGCGGGAAGCAATTGAAGAAAATGGAGATTTAGTATTTTGGAATATCTACTGCATTTATTCATATTAGTCGGTATCTACGTAATGCTTTCGCAAAGTCTGAATCTTTCTGCAGGTTTTGGCGGAATGATTTCGTTGGCGCACGCGGGATTTTACGGCGTTGGAGCATATACTGCCGCTTTACTTGCAGTTAATTTTCAAATTCCGTTTCTGCTTGTTTTACCTTTTGCCATTCTGCTGAGCGGATTGTTGGCGCTGATTGTCTCTGTAATCTCCTTACGAACGATTAACGACTATTTTATAATCTGCACATTGGGCATTCAGGTTGTTGTTTTTTCGTTGATGAACAATTGGATGTCAATCACAAGAGGGCCGCTGGGGATACTCGGTATTCCTAACATTCAAATTTTTTGTATCAGGGTAGAAAGCAAATGGGCGTTTCTACTTTTGACGTTCTCTTTTGTCTTCTTGATATTCTTTTTTCTAAAAAAAATTACCGGTTCATCTTTTGGGCGTACATTGAGGGCACTTAGTGAAGATGAGATTTTCACACAGTCGCTGGGTAAAAACGTATATTTGTCCAAAGTGATTGCATTCACCATTGGAGCAATGATTGCCGCCATTCCGGGCGTACTCTATGCACACTATATCAGCTATATTGACCCAACAAGTTTTACGGTGGACGAATCTATTTTTATCCTTTCCATTGTCATTATCGGAGGGATGCGTAATTTATGGGGAAGTGTCATTGCAGCCACATTTCTTGTCTTTCTTCCAGAGATTCTACGCTTCGTCGGGATGTCGAATGCAATTGCCGCTAATATGCGCCAAATTATCTACGGTGGTATACTGATTTTTATGATGTTTCGGTATAGTAGAGGGTTTGAGACACAACAAATAAAAGAAGTGAAATGACTATATATTAACTAAATTGCCCAATGTTTATATGGATAAACTATTTCGATAAAATATATTTCATAATTATTACATACGTATTAATTCAATGATAAAGAATTGCATAATAATATGTATCTATAATTGCATTAAGATTTTTAGTGTAACAAATAATTTATACAGTTAAAAAAATAAATAATATGAATAATACAAAAAGCACATTAACAGTTGTAATTGGAGATGCAACACGCCCTAAAATTGAAAAAATTAAAGATTTTAAGACATCATTTTTTCAAGACTCATATCAAAAAGCCTTTACTTTGGTAAGCGATATTGTTTCAAATTTTAATGAAGAAAAAGACGAAAACACAAGAAATGATTATTATCAACAAATTCGAAATAATATCATTGCTTTTGCAGGCGACAGAGGTTCAGGGAAAACTTCTTGTCTGCAAACTGTATATCAAGTATTAGGATGCTACGATAATACTTCTTTAAAATACATAGTGGATTTATTTGAAAATGAATTTAAGGAAAAAATCAGGAAAAATTTTGATGATGTAACTTTTCAAACCTTACCCACGATAGACCCCTCGTATTTTGAAGAAAATAGCAATATCCTTGAAATTGTTCTTGCCAATATGTTTTCAACGTTTAAAGAACATGCGAGTAAAACTCAAGCATCTAACAACAATGAAAGTTATTTGGAAAAAAAGAGAAACTTAGTAACGTGTTTTCAGAAGGCAAAGGATACTTTAGACACAATAAATAATGAAGAAATTAAATCTTCAAACGATTCTATCGAAAAATTATCTGCATTGTCGGCAGGTATTAATATGAAACAACAGATGACAGATTTAGTGGAAAAATACCTTGAATATTTTGAGAAAAATGATTATATTAATAAAAGAAATCATAAGATTCTTCTTATTGCAATTGATGATATGGATATTCAAACAGAACACGCTTTTAAAATGGTAGAGCAAATTCGCAAATATCTAATTATTAAAAATGTTATTATTTTAGTGGGTGTAAAATTAACCCAATTGACAGATATAATAAAGCAAGCATATTATGAAAATTATAAGACAATTATTGATAAACAAAGTTTGTCTGATACTGTAGAAGATATGGCAGGGAGATATATGTCTAAATTAATACCCTACAATCATCGCATATTTTTACCTGATTTAGAAATAGAATTGAATAGACCAATAAAGATTGATACAGAATATTTTGACAGAATTGATATGGCGGTATTGCATTTAATATATCGAAAAACAAGATATATGTTTTATAACTCTGATACAGGTACAAGTTTGGTTGTGCCTCGTAATTTAAGAGATTTGTTAAATTTATGTTCATTACTTTATGGTATGAAGACAATATATAAAGACAAAGAAAATAAGGATGATGAAAACAAAAACAAAGACAAAAAAGATAAGAATGATGAAAACAAAAACAAAGACAAAGAAGATAAGGTTGAAGATTATATAACTCTTATTCAAAAAAACAGAATACAATTTAGAAAATACTTTATTGAATCATGGTGTTATGAGCATTTAGATTCGGAAAAGTATATGTTTATACAAGAAGTAATGTCCTCAAGCATAGAAAATATTAATAAAAAAATTATTGATTATTTAGGTGATATATGCGAGCAAAACAAAGTGTTTATAGATAGGAGGTTATGTCATATTAACAATAGAGTATATAATGTTTCATTAGCTGATGTTGATTATTTCTTAGATAAAATCGATTGTATTGGAAATAAACCAATTATCAGTTATTTTGTTTTCGCATTACGCTCTATTTATTCTATGTTGCTTTATGAAACGTTTGAAAAAGATGATATTGACAGTCAATATCGTGATGAACAATTTGAAATACGATTAGGTATAAATAAGGAAAACCATAAAAACATAAGTAAAGCATTAAGGAGAGAAAACAAACTGTTAACTTATTCAAATTATGAAAGATTATTAGGTGGGGAATTATTACTTATTGAAAACGCATTTAACAGACCTCCAAAATCAGATGGAGAACAAATACAAATGGTAGGAGTTAGAGATAATAAATTAGTTGTTATATCACAAAGAGATGAGTTACAAGTTTCGAATCTTATACATCATCACAATATTGACATTGGACTTTTAAAACAGGTGTATCAATATGCTATATACCAGCCAAATACATTAAATATTAATGATGTCATAGAAAAGACATTTCCTCGTGATTTAGCATTTAATATTTGTGAGTTTTTTCTTTTAACTACATATTCTACAAAATCAAATGCAAATTATCGTCAAGATAAACATTGTTATTATGATAATTTTCCTGATGAAATTCTTTGGAAAAGTAATCCTGAAGCGGATAATATAGCCATATATAATAGCCCTTCCATACTTTTCAATATTGTTAAATATTATAATTATTACAAACAATTTAAGAGATTACCATATAATAACACAAATAGTTTTTTGATATTTTGGAATTTTATGAGCGATAAATACTTTAAGCAGTCACTAATTAGAAAAATGTTATATTTTAACTTGGAAAATACGCAAAATAAAAATGAAGATACTAAATTTCAAAACAAAAATATAGAACAAATTTTTGTGCGAAATTTAGAAATGCTTGAAAATTTGCACGATTACTTACCATATACAGGTAAACAAAATTTATCTCAAAATGATAAAATATGGGAGATAATAACATTTTTTTTCAATAAATTTTCTGAATTTGAATTTTATTTATACCCCAAAGAGAAAAATGGGGAAAGTAAAATTGTTAGTTTTAATGTTTTTAAAGAAGTTTGTAGTTTTTTTAATGAATTAGAAAAAGATTATAATGAGACAGCAAAAGAATACTTCATGAAAATCTTTAATCCTATTCAAAAAGAAGATAAAAATTCTACCAAACAGCAAGCTAAAGTGGGCAATAAATAAACATAGATGGACAACATTCGCAATTCAATAGAAATTCTTTTCAGTAAGTCCAATCCTGAAAAAATAATTCAATTATTTTTTCAAGGTATAGACGCGATTGATATGTCGGAAGAGATATCAAAAGAGCATTTTCTATCGATAAGCGAAACTTTAGAAAAAGGTAAAACCAAAGACGAATGGGAAGCTGTTTATAATATCGTAAATGACGAATGGAATAGGTACTCAATAGATAAATCACGTAATAGTCAGGAATACAGAAAGAATGTGTTTTATATTTTATACAATTTTGCAAAAGATGTTTTAATTGAACAAGAAGAAAAACCTGTTTGCGAATTTTCACAACTGCTGCGTTGGCGCGATATATCGTATAAATTAGGCGAAGATATTTTCACGACAGCTTTTTTTGCTTATGAAGATTTACCGCGAAAACGCAAAAGGCATTATTTTTCGTGGTTACCTATAATTCCGACAAATAATTATCATTTGCAGGAAATACTTGAACGTGGTATTACAGATATTCATTTTCATCTTTATGGTTCTTCGCTCAATTTTGATATTAGCTGGATTTCGTTAATGAATCGTATTACAGGACGAAAGGGTGAATTTGACAAAATCAAAATATCTAAAAAACCCGATGCGCTTCTTTGGTTTGGTGAACCGAATTTATCGTTGTATTCTTTATATATTAAAGCATTTGCAATCAGGCAAATGCTTTTTAGGATGATCATCAAGGATACACTTCAATTTAGAGAAAAAAAGGAAAAAGAGGAAAAGAAAAAGACAGAAAAAATTGAATTACAATCAGAAGAGGATAAAAAACAGGAAAATAAAAACGCTTTTGTTATTAGAAACGTTATTGATGAATTATACCTTCCTGTATTACGCTGTAAAACCGAAGAAGAATTGCTTTTTTTTACGTATGATTTACAAAAAGAAGCCGAGATTTTATCACATTTATATGGTAAGAAATATGGAAATGATTATGTTGACTATGCTATAAAAAAAACATTTTCGGACAAAAACTACGATGCGGATTCGTATCATAATTCTGTTTTATACGGCGAAAGGTGGCTGATGTACAAGATGTTTAGCTTTGTTTTTTCGGCAAAAAAAGAACGTACGATTTATAAGGCGTTTTTTTACGCTTATTTAATTATCAAAACAAAAATAGGAAATGAACTCATTCAGGTAAATCCATACCCAGGTTTTCGTAATTTTCAAGAAATTCAGGACAGAAAAAGTATTTTTATTCACGATGATTCCGTATATGAAGACCTATTGGTAAGTGTGGCGATTAATAACGCATTACAAAGCTTGAACGTGAAATATCTTGAAGCACGAGTACCTCCTAAAAATACCCTCAATGAGATTGAAAATTTAATCAGGAAATTAGATAATGATGTTCATTCTAAAAAATTCACATGCCCTGTTAAAGAGATACCATATAAAAAGCCACTTGAACACAATTTGATTTATGATGAGAATTTTGATAAAAAATACATTGATAATAAAGATAGATATTTTTATATTTTCCATTTTATAAAACAGAAAGATAAAGAAATAAAACAGAAAGATAAAGATGAACTATTTTATGAAACACAATATCTTTTAGTTAATCCACGACATTCTGAACTTAGAAAATCTATAAAGGAACAAACAATGGCAATTAACTTGTTACGCAGACAGGGATACCCTTTACAAAAACCACCTATAAAAGAACGGTTAGTTGGCATAGATTCCGCAAATTCCGAAATCGGCTGTCGCCCCGAAGTATTTGCACAGGCATACCGCTATTTAAAAGGATATTCTACTGAGTTGGATAATCATTTTCTCACAAGTTCTACAATCATGCATTTGGGTTATACTTATCATGTTGGTGAAGATTTTCTTGACATTGCAGACGGGCTTCGAGCGATAGACGAAACTGTGAAATTCCTCAACTTTAGTCGTGGCGACCGTTTGGGGCATGGCTTGGCGTTGGGTGTAAATCCAAATAATTATTATGAAAAAAAAAATTATCAAATTGTATTGCCCAAACAGGATTTTTTAGATAACGTTGTTTGGATGTTGATGCAAGTCAGAATATATAATCTTACTGCCACTCAGTCTTTACTTTTTGAGTTACAAAACCATTACACAGCTTTAATTCATCATATATATGAAAGCGAGTTAATTGGCAAAAAGAAAGAGAAAAATAACGGCTATATTACTATAGATGTTTGTGGCATTCCAATAGAAGTTTATTATTTATCGTGGTTGTTACGTGGCGATGAGCCCGATCTATATTTCAAGAATATATACGGAAACTTTAATCCGATTACTTATTGGGAAAAATGCGGCGAAAATTATTTGCCTGAATGTGATAAAGCGCGTAATAACAGCATAGCACGGAGCTTATATAAAGCGTATCATTTCAGCGCAAAGGCAAAACGGTGCGGTAATGAGTATGATGAATTTAAAATCAGCCGTGATTATGTTAACCTGATTATAGATATTCAAAATGCAATGATGCGAGACTTAGCGCGCAAGCACATTGCTATTGAAACAAATCCAACTTCTAATAAGTTAATTGGCGACTACAAGTTGTATGCAGACCTTCCATTAAAACGTTTTTTTAATTTAGGATTGACTTACGATTCTCAAGAACTTTCTTCAAACCCACAATTATCCGTTTCCCTGAATACAGACGATTTGGGCATTTTTTCTACAAGTATCGAAAATGAATATGCCCTGATGGCAATTGCATTGGAAAAGGAAACAACTTTTGATGGACAACCCCGATATATAAGCAGAATGATATATGACTGGCTTGACAGAATCCGCTCAATGGGGTTTGAGCAACGGTTTAAGAAAAACATTAATTTTCGCGGAGAAAATGTAAGCTTAATTAACCTATAAAGAACCTAAAAGACTTTTTAACATTTATCAATATCATATTAAATTCTATAATAACTGATTAAAAACATAAATAGGAATGGCTTCAACAACACCAAACAAAAAAGCAATAGTAGATTTCCTTTGGGAATGGACTGTCAATCAAAAAGATTGGAGTAAATTACTTATCGACAAAATTGTTACTACAGAGAGTCCTCTTTCTACTGCTGATAGGAGTGAGGTTTTTAATTACTTTCTTCAATCTATAAATCTTCATTCCGGATTGCCCTCTCTGACGATAATAAAGCCTTCTTATAGTCCTACGGAGAAACAAATAGAGTTAGATTCTCTTTCAGATATTACAGGCGTAAATCGCCTTGCGAAGAATCAAAGAATCGAATTTTCTAAAAACATTACCGTCATTTATGGCGAAAATGGAACAGGTAAAACCGGTTATAGCAGAATTTTGAAAACGCTTGGATTTAGCTACGATGTTAACAAAACTATATTGCCAAATATTTATTTAAGTGATGAACCACAATCTGCTAAAGTAGATTTCAAATCAAATGGAGATTATAAAACTTTTACATGGAATGGAACAAATAATGATTCTGAACTTCAAAACATCTCTGTATTTAATAGTAATTGTGTGCAAATTTCACTCAAAGACAGAAATTTAATAGTTTCACCTATGGGTTTTCATTTATTCCAACTTGTCAGTGAAGAGTTAAATGAATTAATGCAGTTGCTTTCTATAAAAATAACTACACATCCAACAAACCTTAGGTGGCGAGACAATCTTACAATAGGAACAACGCAATACAATTACATTAATTCACTTTCAGCAAATTCAACCGTGAATGAACTTACTGTACTTTCTAATTTTACTCCTGAGCACCAAACTACCCTAACAGCAAAAGAAACTGAATTGGCAAATCTAAACATAAAATTAATGCAAAATGAAATTCAGGAAATGAGAAGTCAAATTCAGGATCTTAACAGATTAATTGAAAAAATCCAAAAAGTGCAAAACATACTTTCCGAAACAAATTTGCAGACTCTAATAAATTACAACAAAGAAATTTCGGAGTTGGAAAATAGAACTCATTCTGGGATTAAAGAAATAGCGGAACAACAAGGAATTGCTTTCTATCAAACAGATGAATTTAATAACTTCATTAAAGCGGCAGATAATTACATCAATATTATCAACAAACCTGAGTATCCAGATGAAGAAAGTATATGTGTTTACTGTTTACAACCGCTAGGTAATTCAGCAAAAGAATTACTGAAAAGTTACAGAATATTGCTTAACGATAGAACACAGGAAAGACTAAATACTTTAAGAGTTAAAAAGGAAAATCTAATTCAGTTAATTTCAGAAATAGAAACTAATCTCACTTTAAATCAACCATGTTTTGGAGTCAACGAACATCAAGTAGCTATTCAACCAAATGAGTTAACAGACTATAATCACAAATTAGGGACTTATAAAAATGCATTTATTACGTGCTCTATTGCTCAAGATGACTCTTTTATTTTTGATTATCAAACAGTTCTTGAATTTCTGATTAGTAAGCGTACAGCAATAAATGAGATATTAAATCAAAAATCGGACATGCTTTTAAACATTGCAATAGTGGAAACCACTTTAAAAAAAGACATTAATGAGCTAAAAGACAGAAAGTATTTGTCTGAAAAAGTCGATGAAGTAAAAATTGCAATCAAAAATCATGAAATTGTAAAAATACTCAACAGCAATGCAAACAGTTTTAATACTTCTACAATAAGTCGAAGAACATCAACTGCAAGAGAAGAATTATTACAGCAGAAATTCGAAGATATTTTCAAAAATGAAATGAAGGCTTTAAGACAAGCAAATATTAGTATTAACTTGAAGTTTGTGACTGACAGGGGTAGTTCAAAAATTACTCAAAATATAAGTAATCATACCATAACAGACATTCTCAGCGAAGGTGAACAAAAAGCAATTGCTTTAGCTGAATTTTTAGCAGAATTACAACTTGATAACACCAAAGCGCCTGTTGTTTTTGATGACCCTGTCAATTCGTTAGACCATAATATTATTGATGAGGCAGCAAGACGACTTCTTAAACTCTCAAGCGAAAGACAGGTTATTGTTTTTACTCATAGTATTCTATTATTCAATAGTTTTTTGTATTTCAAAAAAGAACATTCTTTTGAAAGTCTTAGTTGTAAATTCTATAATTCAAAAAATGAATTTCAGATAACTGGCATTATAACTGAATCTGAAGAAGAAATAAATAAAGTCAGAAGTTATATTTCAAAAATCAATTCGATTATTAACAATACTCCTAAAGACCGTTCAGAAGCAGATATTGCAGAAGATGGTTATGGTTTTTTGCGTTCAGCTATTGAACTTTTGGTCGAGCACGAAATATTTCAAGGAACAGTCAAACGTTATCAGAAGAATGTTGCATTAACCAATTTTGTGAAAGTTGATGGGGTTTCACTTGATGCTCATAAAAACAAATTAAATGAAATTTTTGAAAGATGTTGCGGTTTTATCAAAGGTCATAGTAATCCAATTGAAATTCACAATGACCCTACAGTCTCCGAATTAAAACAAGACTTTGAGGAATTTATTCAAATCAGATCTCAGTTTACTAATAAATAAAATGACAATAAAAACGGACATGCAGACAGTTTGTTTTAGTGTTACGTATAATTCCACATACGACAATGCGAGAACGTAAAGGGTTAAATTTCCAAAGTCTAACTTGATTACTGACTGTATTAAGGAAACAGTGAAAATAATGAAATTAACTTATGAAAGACGATTATAAAGACGAATATTTACCGCGACTTCAAAAGAGTTATATCTACAGCACACTCAAGAATAAATGTTATGAGAAAGATACTGAAGTAGTCGCTTTGGTTGAAAATGCTATTTCTTATGCTGTTCAGCGAACTAAAATGATTGTTAAACATATGGGCGAATTTACGCTTCACGATAGCGACCACCTTTTTAGAGTTTTGACTTTGGAGGAAAAATTATTAACTAAACACACCATAAATAATTTATCTACACCCGAATTAATGCTTTTGATTATAAGTGCATTCTTTCATGATATAGGAATGGCTCCAGATGAAAAACAAGTATTAACTTGGAAAAAAGTTTGGGATAAAAATCCTGAGATTAGTAATGAAGAAGAACAAGATTTTAATGAATTTAATCGTTTCTATCTTGCAAGACCGGAACAACAAGAGTCTATTGAACAGCTTATCAAACAAGAAAAATACTCAAATGTAGACACAATAAAAGCATATTTGATAACGGAATTTATTCGAAAATCTCATGCTGAAAGAGCAAGAGAAATAATTGAAAAAGACTGGAATAGAAAAATTCGATATCATGATACTGATTTGACTGTTGATTTTGCTCAAATTTGTTATAGTCATAACGATGACGCATTATTTTTACTCGAACTCGAAAAAGATTATTTATGTGCAGAAAATACTACTGCTTGTTTGCCATTAATAGGAGTAATTTTGCGTTTATGCGATATTTTAGATTTTGATGCAAAACGAACACCTGCAATTTTATTTTCGAACTTATTTGTTAGAGACCCCATATCACTAAAAGAATGGAATAAGCATAGAGCAATAAAAGCGTGGGAAATAAATACCGAAAAAATCCAATTCAATGCAAAATGCAATCACCCTGCAATTGAAGCCTCGATACACAAATTTTGTGATTTAATAGACCGTGAATTGAGCGTTTGTAATAATGTAATTTTGAATTTAAACGAATTTAACAACTATAAAAACAGAGATATAGCAATTAAAATTCCATTCACTGTAAATCGAGAAAAAATTACAACAGAGAAAGATATTCGTAATAAACCTTTATACATTTATAGAGACACGCAATTCACATTAAGCAAGCGACAAGTTATAGACCTCTTAATGGGAACAAAACTTTACGGTAATCGCGAAGTTGCTCTTAGAGAACTTTTGCAAAATTCCATTGATGCTTGTCTTCTTCGACAAGCACAAGAAAAAAAATGGGGCAATCCTTATAACCCTGAAATATTTATAAAATACTATTCTGAAAATGATATTAGCATTCTTGAGATTGAAGATAACGGTACAGGAATGGATCAACATATAATTGACAATTATTATTCAAAAGTTGGTTCTTCGTTCTACAAATCTACGGACTTTTACAATTTAAAGTCAGAATCTAATGCTGATTTTACACCAACTTCAAGATTTGGGATAGGTATTTTATCGTGTTTTATGGTTGCAGACACATTAATAGTAGATACTAAAAGAGTTATTGCTCCGCACAAATCAAGCGAAGCATTAACTATTAAAATTGAAGGTCAAGAGAGTATTTTTTGGATTAAAGAAGGTAAAAGAGAAAAACCGGGAACAACAACAAAACTCATTTTAAGAAAAGAAAAAAATCCATGGAATAAAATAAATGATAATAAATTTATTCAATCTGTCGAGAACGTAATTCCAAATCCACCATTCAAAATAAATATTCAAACGAACTTAGGAAAAGAATTAAAACAAAGAGTTAGAGACGAAAACAGTTTTAAAGAAGTAACTGTAGATTCATTAAAAGATTATACTTGGGTTGAACATGAATATATTAAGTATTATACAATATCGTTAAACAGAACAGAAGATGGTATTGTGGGTTCTGCATTAGTAGCCATTTTAGAACAGCAAGGATTACCTGTAGAGTTAATTGAATTAACTTCAAAAAAAATTACTATTGATAATAAAAAATATACTCTTGAGAATAAGTTACATATTATACAAAACGAAATATGTCAAAATTCAAATTCAATTTATCCAAATAATGATGGAGGAATAAGCGAACGTACTATCACAAATTATTTTACAAAATCTAAATCCAGATTATCATTGCATGGAATTGAAGTACCAACAACACTTTTTCCTGAATCTTGGAACAGAAGAAACAATCAAGTAGAGTTATCTTTACCATTTCCAATATTAATAGTAGTAGACATTTATGGAAATAGAGATTTAGACTTAAACTCTTCAAGAACAGAAATAATAATAAGCGAAAAGTGGTTTGATTTTGAAGAAAAACTTATATTCATTATTTGCACTGAACTTGCGAAATTAGTAAACGATGATTACTGGATTGAGCTCAAAGAAATATTAGGAAAATCAAAAAACGAAAACTTTATCAGGGTATTAAACAAAGTGACTAAATAAAACGAATTTTAAAAAATGAACAAGAACATCCTATAACAAATCAAGTTTTAAACGTTATGGAATGTTAGCGAAGTAATGATTTAAAACTTAGTTGAATTGAATCTTTGGTAACACATAGGAAGAATCAATGAGGAATTTTTGAAACCGTTAGTGTCATTGTGTGGAAGTACCTTTCTGGAACGACATTGGATACCGTCACAGCGACAAGTTGTCATCTGTCCGCAAAATGAATGCAATGATATAGTAAAATATTGAAGGAAGCCAGAATGACTTTCATACATTTTACAATTTTCATAATTTTATAAAGGCCAAAGCGACAGCATCAAAAGTTAACTTTTGATGCTGTCGCTTTATAAAGATTTTATGAAAACGGTCTTTGTTTCAAAAAAAATAGTAATTTTGCGCCATGAAAAATGAGAAGAGAGAAAAATTGAAAGCCGACTTCTTGGAATTGCTTCAGGCAGAAGTCGCGTGCTTAGGCAAGACAGTGTCAACAGACCAAGGCGATTGGGTTGTCAAAGGGTTCATTGATATTGCCAAGAATATCTATACCATATCCATTGATACGAAAGTCATTTCTAAAATCATGGAACTGTTGATATTTCCCAACATTTGCGCTTTTGCCGAAAAGAACGGATTCAAAATTATTTTGAGTAAAGAGCAGAACTTTTATCCCGACATTACTATAGTTGATGAAAACGGGTACAAATACGCAATCGACATCAAGAGTACTTATCGCAAAGTTAGTGTTTTCTGATTAAAAACGAAAAAAAAGTAATAACTTTCGAGCGTCATCGAGCAAGTAAACCAAAAGTTATCTTGGATGTA
>JGI24696J40584_12961293_pt1 | contig 13128 bp, 11 predicted proteins | sample TergutCo191P4_FD_40584 | JGI IMG/M metagenome (IMG submission 40584)
TCTTTAAGGATTTTATTGTGTATAGATTTTAATTGGGGCGATATTTCGGGAATATATGTTGTGGATTTACCGAAACGGAATTTTCCTCGTCCAACTCGTTGCAAAATACCTTTTTGCACCAATGAATGAACACGCCAACGAATAGTTGTTGATTTTATTTGTTCGTCTGTAATACGATAAAAATCAACAATATCCGTTATTTCAATAATATCTTTGTCTTTGAAATATCTTGTTAAATCGTCTATGTTTAAACTATTCATTGCACTATTGAAAATTTGCTGCAAAGATAATCAATTTTTCGGCACAAAACGTATTTAGTGCCGAAAATTTGAAAATATTATTCCAAAACTTCCCGATAAAACCAAACCGCAATAGAGGCAGTGCATCCGTCTATCTTGTTTCTGCCGATTTGAAATTGTACATTCGCTTGTGCACCTGCATTGCCGCTTGCGCCATAGTGTACTCTTAAGTATAGGCTAATTTCTTCTTTTATACAACAAAAGTAAGAAATTAACTTTAAAAACTGTTAATAAAATTTCAAAGGACAAATCTAAAGGCTTGCGCCAAATCGCCCGTTTTTAACTCACTATTACTTTTTGAATATTTAAAAATTACAAACTCAATATTTTATCTATCTCATTGTATAATTCTTCAAATTTGTCAAATCCTGCTCGACTATTAAAATGTCCTCCATTTGGAATATTTATTTTTTCTGCCTGAATTATTTCTGCAAAGTGATTTAATATGTCCAACGGAATAAAAGGGTCGTTATCGGATATATAACTAATTCTGTTAGGGACAAGATTAACGATTGACGATAAATTTTTATCTTCGTCATAAAAAGATTTATTTAACGAATCCATAAAAGCGTCGCCACCTAAAAAATTATTATAACCTGAAACGGTTATAAGTGCCTTTACCTTAATCTTGTGTTTTGTTAAATATTTTGCCGCAAAAACAGAGCCACAACTATGCCCAATAATAATTGAATTATCATTAATTTTTCCAATCTTATGATAATAGTTCAATAACTCTTCCCAATAAACAAACTCTTGTTTGTCAGGTGTTGGAAAAGTTGGAATTATACATTCCATTTCATTTGTTCCGCTCAACTTATTTTCTAACCACGGAAACCAATTTTCAAAAGGCTTACCAAACGAGCCGTGTACTAAAATTACATTCATTTTTATTTTACTTTAAGTTATTTTTTAATTATATACAATGGAAAATGTTTAGAATATACATCATTAGCATATTCAATACAATCAATTTTCAAATATTTCTGTATAAGAGTTTCAAAATCATCTCTTAATGGAACGTAAAATGGGAATTTCATTTCTTCATCAAAACCAATATTTTTATATTTTTCAAAAGTTTCATCAGTTAAAATATGTTCTTGATTTAATTTTTTAAGTATATCATACATATCTTTAAAATGTAATGTATCTTCTTTTAAGGCATAAATTGTCAAGTTATATGCAAAAAAAGAGTAAGGGTGGTATGGGTGTCCTTCATAATATTTTTTAACCATATTTTCGGGATTAACAACTTTATAATTTTTGTCTTGGTAAAAACTCTTTCCCAAAAATAAACCATCTTTGACTAATGCTTTTTGAATTTTTTTGATAAAATCTTCTAATTCCAATGGCTGTATATTTCCAATTACCAAATCGCCTATGACAATATCAAACTGATTATCAAAATTCATATTTTGCCACTTACAAAAAATAACCTTTTCTGTTCCTATTAAACATTTATGTCTGATTTCTCTGTTTATGGCTTTGTGATAATCCTTGTTACAATCAACAACTGTAATATCCATATTTTCTTCAAACCCCAAATCTCTAAATTCGGGCGTAGAACCCAAAACCAACATTTTAAGTTTTGATTTTCTTTGAGATTGTAATTTGCGAATATGTTTTAAATATATGGAAAGTTCAGAAACGGTAGGGCGAGAAGGACCTACCATTTTTGTCCATATAAATGCCAATTTATCATTCCACGCATTGTTATTTTTCATACTTTCAACTTTTTATTGCTACAGATATATAATATAATATTTCGGGTATCGTACAATGTTGTCTAAAATTATTCCTTTTAGATTTATCTTTCAATAAAATAGAAATACATTGTTCAAAGAAAATAGTAATTTTTTCTATAATATTGGCATATTGATTTTTATAATATTTTTTTATTATTATGTACAAATTAGAGGCTAACACTATTGAGGCTAATGTATTGTTTGTTTGGGTTTCGTTATCAAAAATAGGCTCTTTCAACCATTCGGATAAACTGTTTGCATCAACTAAATATTTTACAACATCGTCAATTTTTGTTTTATTTTTTTTAATGTAATCGTGTAACATCAATGCCTCCAAACATAATGCTGTTGATTCCCATTTTGACACCCATTCTCCCGCACCACTTCGCCAATATTTATTATCAAAAATTCGCTCAATTAAAGAATCTAATGCTTTATCTATTGTTTTTTTGATTATATCTTTATTTGAATAACTATCATATTTTACATCTTTCAAACTAATCAAGATTCGAGCAGTAATCCACGATAATCGATAATGATACCAACCACCGTATTCATCTAAAACCTCTCTTTTAAATAATTCGTCCATTGAAATTTTTTGAATGGCACGCAAATTATCAGTATCTTCGGCAGAACAGATTTTTATCATAAGCCCATAATGATAATTTTGATAAAGCACATCGGGTCTGTCAATTAAGTCTGCGCCTAATCTACCTTTATAATAATCATCTTCCGAGTCTTCTTTTTGCATACATTTGATAAGTTTTTTATTTTCTTCTGGAATAATTAAAATATTTTTTTCATCTATTCTGTATCCACCATCGTAACGTAGTTTGAAACTTGATAAACTTGCCTCTAATACTTGTTTATAATCGTCTTGGTCACAATAATCCAAAACTTTTGCAATTCCAATGAGAAAATATTGTGAGGAAATTGCTTTAATCCATTCCTTATCTTTCAAGGTGTGTTCTGCAATAATACTCTTAATGTGCAAAAGTAATTCCTCGTTTTTTTGTTTTGAAAAATTGCCTCTAACATTATTTTTGGTCGTATGTGCAGAAACGCCTAATATATTTCTATGTTCTGTCATTTGTTATATTTATTTAGAATTGTTGTTATATCTGCAATAGCCTTGCATAAATCAGAAATATGCTTTGTGATACTGTTTGTGATTTCTATTTGATTGGAAGAACCATTAATATAATATATTTGAGTTTTCATATTTTCCCACCTATTTATAGCATCTACCATAGCATAAATATTCAATATCTTGGGATATATTTCTGTATTGACAACCAAAGAAATAGTCCCTGAATAGACTGCGCCTTCCCAAAAGGGTTTTTCCAGTGGGGATAAATAGTATAAATCCTTGTTCAATTGTTGAGCATCTGTTTTAATATTGGTCATTTCTTTGCAAATACTTTGCAATAAAATCCTTTTATTATTCTTTTCTTCTTGCTTTTTATGTAACTTTTCAACACCAATTGCGGAAAGAAATCCTAAAAATGCCGAAAGGCAAACAAAAATAAATTCTGTAATATTTTCAGCAGTAACTATTTCTGTACAATTCATAAACTATTTTTTTTGTTTTATCTTACAATTTTTCGTTAATTCAACTCAATCTTTTCGGTGTCGCACTCCGCAGGGTGTCGCCTAACGCATAAATACACACAAGTGCACTTTTTCTCATAAATTTATTTTTCAAATAATAAAACTTTCATACGAGTGTGCAAAGAAAGTGGATTTTTTCCAAAAAACAAACTTTTTTCGACAAAAAAATCAATTATTGTCCAAATATTTTCAATAATAGTGTTTGTGATTATTATACAGACAAGCAAATCATACCCAATAATAGGGAACAACCCACAAAAAATCACCACAATAAGGGATTTCCCAATACCTCAAATACCCATAATTTTGCATCATCAAACAAAAAACAAAATTACGATGCAAAAAAAAATCAGTTTACTTATTATTTTATCGCTTGCTGTTCAGTTGTTGTACGGACAGGAATCATCTCAAAAAGAAAATCCTTTTTCATTTGAAGGCGCATACATTGGCGATATGTATGCCAACGCAGCCGGAGGCTTGAAAACCGGTGCCGGCTATATGGGAATGGGCAATTTAAAAATGGGCTTCGACACGGAAAAAGCACGTTGGTGGAAAGGCGGAAGTTTCTTTATCAATGGCGCAAGCATTCACGGAAAATCGCTTTCGGAGAACTATTTGGGCGATTTACAGGTCGCATCAAATATCGATGCCGGAACCCACATCTATATGCACGAACTTTGGTTTAAGCAAGCGTTTGAAAAATTCTCGTTTACGATTGGATTGCAGGATTTGAATGCCGAATTTATAGCAAGCGAAAATGCAGGAGAATTTATAAACAGTTCTTTTGGCGTGCCTTCTGTTGTGTCAATCAATGTTCCTGTGCCGATTTTTCCGCTTACAGGTTTGGGCATTTCCGCGCAATGGAACATCAACGACCGCTTCACGTGGCAAACAACTGTTTTCGACGGATGCCAAAAGTCTTTTGAACACAATGCCCACAACTTGAACTGGAATTTCAGCAAAGATGACGGTTTGCTTGTCGCAACAGAATTTCACGGTAATTTTGACATAAAAGAAAAAAAAGGCATCTACAAATTGGGCGGCTATTATCACTCCGGTTTGAGCGAATTTGACAAAAACACCCAAACAAAAAACACTGTTTTTGAAAACAATTATGGTTTTTATTTTATTGCCGACCAAAATATTTTTGAACGCGAACAGCGCAAATTAGATTTGTTTGCACAAATTGCCGTTGCGCCAAAAAGCAAAAACGAACAAGATTACTACATCGGATTGGGCGCAAATTACTTTGGTATTTTCAGCAAGAAAAAAAATGATGCTTTGGGTTTTGCCGTAGCGCACGCCGGTTTGCACACCACAGAACACAAGCACGAAACGGCATTGGAATTGTATTATAAATACCAAATCAACGACAATATTGCCATTCAACCCGACGTTCAATATATTATCAATCCGTCCGGAAGCGACGAAAAACTTTCCAATGCTTTGGTTGGTATTTTGAGATTGCATATCGTTTTTTAGAAATCCGGCATTGCCGCGTATGCTGTTTTTGGGGGTAAAAGTATCAATATAAAATTGTATCTTTGCAGCGTTTTATATTTTTAAAGAAATCCGTGAAAAAAGTTGTATTTATCACTATTGCCGTTATTTGCGTTGTTTTGGGCGCCGTTGGTATTGTTACGCCGGTTTTGCCGACAACGCCGTTTTTGTTGCTTGCAACATACCTGTTTGCCCACAGTTCGCCAAAAATGCACAAACTTTTGCTGGAAAACAAAATTTTAGGAAAATATCTTTCAAATTATTTCAACAATGAACCCATTCCGGTCAGACAAAAAATAATTTCCATACTTTTCGTCTGGCTGGGACTTGGTTTAACTTTTTACTTTGCAGATTTGCGCTGTTGGCTTATCGCGCTTTTGATTTTTATCGGTATTGCCGTGAGTATTCATATATCTATGCTCGGCAAATACAATTTGAAGAAACGAAAAACTCATAACTCATATTATTATGGCGAAAATTCAAGATAAAAACAGGTATTACTTTTTTTTGAGGCATTATGTTGATTTTATGTTTAAATTGGCATACCGGCGAATGGAATATTACGGTAAAGAAAAAATTCCTCAAGACGGAGCAATTATTTATGCCCCCAATCACACCAACACGTTGATGGATCCTTTGGCGGTATTGGCAATTGACAATCAGGCGAAAGTATTTGTTGCCAGAGCCGATGTGTTTAAGCAACCCACCGTTCTGAAATTCCTGACATTTTTAAAAATGTTGCCCATTAATCGCAAACGGGACGGAATGGAAAGTTTGGCAAAAAATGAAGAAATCAACGATATTGTTGTAGATGTGTTGCGCGATAAAATTCCTTTCTGTATCTTGCCCGAAGGGATGCACCGTACTATGCATAGTTTAATGCCTTTGCAAAAGGGAATTTTCCGCATTGCTTTACAAGCCAACGATACATTCGGAAACGAAATGCCGGTGTATATTGTTCCTGTAGGGATAGAGTTCGGACATTTTTTTAAGTACCGTTCTTCTTTGCTGCTACAAATCGGAGAACCTGTCAATGTTACTGAACTTGTCAGAGAACATCCCGAATTGAATGTTCCCCAGCAAATAAATATGTTGAGAGACGAACTTGCCGGCGAAATGAAAAAGGTGATACTGCACATACCCGACGACGAAAATTACAATGCCACAATGGAACTTGCCCAACTATACGGCAAAGAACAGCAGCAAAAATTAAATTTAAACGGAAATACGTTAATCAACAGATTTACAGCCGCAAAAGAAACCATAAAAAACACCGGAATCTTTTTAAAATCCAATCCACAGGAAGCACAAAAATTATTGAATATGGCAAGCGATTTTTCCCAACAACGACACGCACACGGCATTGGAATGAAATCGGTCTTGAAATCTCATATCGGATTATCGCTTATGGGAAAACTGCTTTTTATTTTATTGGGACTTCCTTATTTTATTTTTTCTGCCGTAGCAACATCGCCTGTAACCTTGCTTTCCGTATGGCTTTGCTCAAAATTCAAAGATAATGCGTTTCACAATTCGCTGCGATATTTAATAACATTGGCATTATTTCCCATTCTTTGGCTGTTGTTGTTAATTGTTATTGTGTTTTCTTGGAAATGGGGACTTGTTTTTACCTTGTTATTTATCCCTTCTTTTTTCTTTTTACACGATTATTTGCGTTCAGTACGGTTATTTATTTCGGATGTGAAATGGCTGATACACAAAAATTTACGCCGCGCTTGCCGTAAAATTATTGATAGTGTAAATTTTGCTTAGACAATAAAAAACTTTCACTACTGTCCGAAAGTTTATCGGACAGTAGTGATTAAAAATATTTTATTTGCAAGGAAATAATTTTTTTGAAGGTGATTTTTTTGTAGGGGCGTATTGCATACGCCCTGTACGACAACCTCCCGGTAGAAGATGATTATTTTTTGCAAATTTGAAAGAAAATAAGTATCTTTGCAGGAAAATTATTTGTATATGGGCTTTATAAGAGAACCAAAGGGTGTGGATTTTGTCATAGCACCCTCGCAAACGGTCAAAGACGACATTGCTTTTATCAGTACTTGTATTCAAACTCACAAGTCAGATAAAAAATTAACCGTATCTGCACGAAATTAATAACTTTCTGGCTGATTCCCAACATATAATGAAGAAACTACTTTTTATCCTGCTTTTTTGCATACAAGCGTTACAGGCACAAAACCTGCAAACTTTTTTAAATGACCCCGCCCTCCGTCACGCACAAATCAGTTTTGAGTTGCGCGACCTCGCTACTGGCAAAACCGTTGCGTCGCACAACGCACAAACCGCCTGCACACCTGCATCAGTAACAAAATCCATTACTACTGCCGCCGCATTGGAAACGCTTGGCGCCGATTTTCGTTTTGAAACCAAACTTGCTGCGGACGGCGAAATTGACAAAGACGGCGCTTTGCAGGGAAATCTGTATATTATCGGCGGCGGCGACCCTACGCTTGGCTCACGCTATTTTTCTAATTCCGATTTTGTTCCCGCGTGGATTGAGGCAATTCGCAAAGCGGGTATCAAGAAAATAAACGGCTCTGTCTTAGTCGATACAAAACTTTATGACCAAAATCCCGTGCCTGTGCTCTGGTTGCGCGAAGATGCAGGAAATTATTACGCTGCAGGCGTTTTCCCGCTTTCGGTATTTGATAATAGTTATGAAATTACGCTAAAAAGCGCTGCCAATTCTGTCGAAATTTCCAAAAAACCGGATTATTATTCTTTTAAAAATTTTCTGAAAATCGGCACAAAGGACAGTATTTATATTTCTGGTGAGCCGTATTCGCAAGAAAGAACAATTTACGGCACAATCCGCCCCAATCAAAGCAAAACCGTGAAAGGCGACATCAGCAATCCGCCGATGTTTTTGGCGCAATATTTTTCTGAAAAATTACAAGAAAATGACATTTTCGTAAATAGTGAAAAAATTGAAACCGATGGCGAAATAAAAATCATTCACAGTCATTTTTCGCCCTCGCTGAAAAATATTGCTACAATGACTAACACGTTCAGTATCAATAATTACGCCGAACATCTTTTGAAATATCTTGCTTTGCAGCGTGATACAATTGGTACATTCAACGGCGCGTTACAATACCAACGAGATTTTTGGACGAGCAAAGGTATTGATATGTCGGGCGTGTTTCTCTACGACGGTTCGGGACTTTCGCCGAGCAATGCCTTTCCGGCAGCGTTTGTGTGCGATGTGCTTGCGTATATGAAAGCGAAAAATTTTGAAGACGCGTTGCCCACAGCAGGCGTAAATGGTACGGTGTCGGCGTTTCTCGCCAATACGCCGCTAAAAGGCAAAGCGCGTGTGAAAAGCGGCAGTTTCCGCAATGTGCAGTGTTACGCGGGTTATATTTCGCAAAATAAGAAAGATTATGCGTTTTGCATTATGGTCAATAATTTTACCGGCGAGCGCAAAAATGTGATGAAACTGATTGAGCAACTGTTGGTTAATTCGCTTTCAATGACTGATAACCGATAAGTTTGTCGTAGCGACCGCCAACCGGACGATGATACACAAAAATTTCGTACTCGTTTTCCGTTTCCCAAAAACTGCCTTCGATGGGTGCAGCATTGCCTTTTGTTTCGCCCTTTGGCACAAAAAGATACAAATAATTGTAACCGCCCTGTTTCAATAATTCGGTGTGGGTATAACTTTGAAATTCATTACTGTATTTCATTTCCGATTTTTTGTTTAGCAACTGCAAATTGAAATCGCCTGAAATGAAAACTCTACCATCGAAAAACGGTGCATCTTTCGGCAAGGCGAAATGCACAAACACATAATCGGCTTCCAAATCCTTTTCGTAATTATTCCTTTGCAGATTGACAATGTAGCGTCCGTTGATGTCTTTTCGGAACTGGTAAGATTTTCCATTGCGGAAGTTATCATTCTGAATATCAATATGATAATAAGGCGCAAAATATTGAATTTTTCTTACGCCATCATCCAAAATGCGGAGATTTGCGATGTCGAACGAGCGGTATTCGTTGCCGCCCTCGAAAATCAATTTCGGATTGTTAGAAAAAGTCAGTTTTTTGCCCGACAGAAAAGTCGGTTTTATGTTGTTTGCCTCGTTGTCTGTCCGGCGGTTTTGCCTGACAAAAACTTTTATTTCCGAAAATGGGTCGGAAATATTTTTTTCGGTAACAACATCAAAATCAACTTGTTGAAATTTCGTATTCACACCCAAATCGGTATTTGTACGCAATTTGGCGATGATGTTTGCCTCTTTTTCCAAAATGCAAAAACGCTGTTGAAAACGGATTTTGTCGGGCTCCGTACTTTCAAAAACGCTGATGATATAATTGCCCGAAATTTTCGGTTTCAACTGCTCGTTTGGAAAATAAAACGCATAATGCGTATAGTGAAAAGTCGTGTTGATGGACTGCCGCACTTCTTCGATGTCTGCGCGGTTGATGCCGTCCAAGTACTCAAATTCCGCCAAATTCGACAGCGTCCAATCGGCATTGCAATACGTTATTTTGTAGGAAAAATTTTTCGTTTCGTACGACAATTCATCGAAATTTATTTTCAAAACGTCATCGCTATTCAATTGAATCATAGCATTTTCCGATATTTCGAGCGTTTTGATGTTCTCGTCGAAAATTTGAGTGTATTGTACCTGCGCTTGCAACGAAATAGCAAGGCAAAGGGACATTAATGTGAATATTTTTTTAAGAAACTTCATATTGTAAAATTTGTTTCATAGTGCTTATCTTATCATAATTAATGCAATATTTTAACGCAACAAATGTAATTAGAAAAATTGTATTTACAAAAAGAAAAAGAATTAATACGATAAATTCAATATAAAAAAACACAGCCGCGAGCACAATTCTTGCTAATCAATTATTTTTGACAACGTGTTACGTTTTTTTTCGTATCTTTGTGCGATTTTTTTAAGAAAAAATGAAATTTGAAGAATTAAACATAGAAGAGGCTTTGCTCGAAGGTTTGCGGGCAATGAATTTCAAAGAAACCACTCCGGTACAGGAACAAACAATACCGGTGGTACTCGAAGGGCGCGATATTATTTCCTGCGCCCAAACCGGCACCGGAAAAACGGCAGCATATTTGTTGCCCATTCTCAATATGCTTTGCAAAGGCGAGCAGCCGCAGGAAGCGATAAATGCCCTTGTGATGGTGCCAACACGCGAATTGGCGCAACAAATCGACCAACAATTGGAAGGTTTTGCATACTTTCTGCCGGTCAGTTCGGTGGCAGTGTATGGCGGCGGCGACGGCGTGATTTTTGAGCAGCAACGCCGCGCGATGCTTTCGGGTGTTGATATTGTGATAGCCACGCCGGGCAGGCTTTTGGCGTTGCTCGCGATGGGCGAAATAGATCTTTCGGACGTGAAATTTTTTATCCTCGACGAAGCCGACCGTATGCTCGAAATGGGTTTTGTAGATGATATTATGCAAATTGTTTCATTTCTCCCGAAAGACCGGCAAACGCTGCTTTTTTCGGCAACAATGCCGCAGAGAATCAAAGATTTGGCAAAAAAAATCTTGAATAATCCCGCCGAAGTGCAACTTTCGGTATCCAAACCCGCCGATAAAATCAAACAATCGGCTTATATTTGCTACGAAAGACAGAAAATTCCCATTATTTTGGAACTTTTCAAGGAAAAAACGCCCGAAAAAGTGATTGTTTTTTCGTCGTCCAAGCAAAAAGTGAAAGACCTTTACGCTGCTTTTTTGCGCAAAGGTTTGAAAGTGGGTCAAATGCACTCCGACCTCGAGCAAGCCGAGCGCGAAACCGTTATCCGCAACTTCAAAAACGGACACGTAAATATTCTTATTGCTACCGATATTGTGTCGCGAGGCATTGATATTGAGGACATTGAATTGATTATCAACCTCGATATTCCGCGCGACGAAGAGGATTACATACACCGCATCGGGCGCACGGCGCGCGCTAATAATGATGGTCAAGCAATTACTTTTGTATCGGAAAACGAGCAGTCGAAATTTCGTAAAATTGAGGTTTTTATCGAAAAAGATATTGAAAAAACGCCTGTTCCCGAACATCTCGGCGAAGCGCCCGCATATAAACCTTCGGCACACAAGCGTTTTCCGGCAAATCGCCGGAGTTCCCGCCGGAAATCGGGAAAACCGCAGGGAAGCAACAGTGGCGGCAACAAAAATAATCGGAATAAGAATAATAAAAACCGCCGGAAAGGCGGAGGAAATAAAGAATAAAAGAACGCAAATGACACAAAAAAACACAAATTTTCGCAAAAATTATTTTATAAAATAGAAAATATTTATTTGCGAAAATTTGTGTTTTTTTGTGTTATTTGCGTTCAAATAAAATCCTTTCCACAATTTTCTCCGAATAAATACTCACCTGACTTCCACTATACGACACCCATTTTGCTAAAAATATTTTCATAAATAATTGATATACTGACAGATACTGTTTTTAAACATTTATTAGTTTGCTTTTTTGGAAAACAACAAAGTATTACATATCTTTGCAAACAAATTAACCTTTTAAAAACAAATTAAATTATGAAAAAGATAATACTAACAATTCTTTGTGTTTGCGCACTTGCTACAGTGCAAACAACTGCTGCTTGCCCTGAGGAGCCTATGGTATATATAAGTAATGGAGTTATTTGTGAGGCAGAATTACCTATTAATATAGGCGATACGACTTTTGATGTCGGCTCAACAGTTGTTTTTATTGAATATAGACGGCAAAATGGTGATGGTTGCGATGAAATCTATCGTACTACTTTGAGTGTGATTCCTATGGATAGTATTTTTATAGACAAAACCATTTGCGAAGGTGAAACTTACACAGATGATTACTTTTCGAAAAGTGAGGCGGGTCAATATTTCATTAGATTGGGTTCAGATTTTGTACCGAATCCCCTTGGATGCAGTGTTCTGGTGTTGAATTTAACTGTCGAAAATTGCACAATAACAAACACTACTCAAACAATGGCAGACAAAGCCGTAGCGGGCTATTATTCCATTCTCGGTACAAAACTTGATGAAATGCCTGAAAGAGGCGTGTTTATTATTTTATATACCGACAGCAGCAAAGAAAAAGTTGTGCGGTAAAATGCTACAATAAAATCCTTTCCACAATTTTCTCCGAATAAATACTCGCAATATTTTCGATAAATCGCGGAAAATCAATATGTGCATTATCATTTGCGCTGTCGGAAATGACGCGGACGATCACAAACGGCACATCAAAATCGCGGCAAACCTGCGCCACTGCTGCACCTTCCATTTCTACACAAACAACGCTTGGAAGGTCGTTGATAATGCGTTCGCGCGTTTTATTTTCCGAAACAAATTCATCGCCACTCGCAATATCGCCAACAACAACACGCGGAATTGTGATATTGAAACGCTGTAATTCTTCTTTTGAAAAGTTTTTTTCAAAATCTTCTTTGATAAAGTTTTTGATTATATGAAATACTTTATTTTGCTCTTTTTCAGATGTTTCAATGTGATTATTTTTCAATAACGGGATTTCATATCGCGGAAAAATCGGCGAAGCGTCCATATCGTGCTGATAGAGATTCCGGCTTACGACAATATCGCCAATGCGCAAATCGGGCGAAATACCGCCCGCCACGCCTGTGAAAATGATTTTTTCGGCACCGAATTTGGTAATTAAAGTTGTGGCAGTCATTGCCGCAGCCACCTTTCCCCAATGCGAAAAAACGGCAACAACTTCCTGTCCGTTGAAATCGCCTTCGTAGAAAGTACGATTACCAATTTTGGTCTTTTTCGTAATGTTTATGCGCTTCACGAAACGGTTTAGTTCTTCGTGCATCGCGCTCATTATGGCGGTTTTCATTTTTTTGTTAAAGAACGCGGATGACGCAGATAACGCGGATTTCCGCAGATTTTTTATTAATTTAGACATATTAAAGAAAATATTATCTGCGAAAATCCGCGTTATCTGCGT